>Ga0207113_1026_pt1 | contig 61334 bp, 56 predicted proteins | sample Alteio_BWMinHeat_69_FD_153559 | JGI IMG/M metagenome (GOLD analysis project Ga0207113, IMG submission 153559) | Enriched cells from forest soil in Barre Woods Harvard Forest LTER site, Petersham, Massachusetts, United States -... | ecosystem: Environmental > Terrestrial > Soil > Temperate forest >... | reverse complement strand
CGGAGAGGGGCAATTTTACAGAAAAAGTAATTTATCTAATTTTTATCCTGCCGGCGAAGCCGATCCTGCCTATCCTGTTATTTTTTTATATTTTTTGTTGTTTTTTCAGTTGGCCGACGGCTTGCCTCCACCTCCTTTGCGCCTTTGCGTCTTTGCGTTTAAACCCTAGCTAGTCAGTGAAAACCGGTGCAATTAAAAGTGTAGATTGATAGGATTGGTAGATAATTATTAACCCATCTGAGCACCATGCGCCTGCTTTACTTATTTGTATTTATCTGTTTTCAATGTATCAATGGGCATGCAACCAATTCCCCATTTCAGGAAACCGAAGAGCTACCAGCTATCTATCAAGGCAGGATACATCCCCTCTCCGCTGTTGCAAAACTGTGGCTATATGATTTTTATCATCAAGAGCAGTTGAAATCTGCCGACCTCACCGCCTTCCATACCAACACAAACTCAGCTCTTGATTTATTATGGAAAGTGCACTTTCTAGGTCATTCCCGATGGGATAATGCCCCTTTTTTCTGGATTCACCATGCTGAATTAAAGTCCCTCCTTGGACTCAACACCACTCAAGATCGCTTTAGTTTCAATGAACTGCTTCCTTTTTATGAAAAAGGAACAGAAGAGGCCTCTTCTTACGATAAAGAAAAAAACAGACTCCTCGATGCCCTGCAACTCTACAAAAGCTACGAAGGGGCTACACTTCCCGACGAATCCTTATATGATGAACCTGCCTCTGTACGATTGCAATATGCGGGACCAACCCTCAAAATGCTTCCTACACGCCAAGGAAATAAAGACTGGGTCTCACTCCATGCATTGAAAATCAAAACGTACGATCCAAAGCTCGAACGCCTTGTTCCAATCAGCAACTTCACCCCTTTTTCCGATGCTCATTTTGAAAGTATCCGAAGTGCTTACTTAGCTATTGAAGCCGCAATCAAAAATGAAAAAACAGATCCTAAGGATCTACATCAAGCCCTTGTAACCTTTACCGAAGAAATGCAAGAAGCCTATGCTCTTTTAGTCAATACTCCTTACAAAACAGGAAAAGAAAAAAAACTTTTTTACCCTTCTTTAATGCGTCTAAAAGCAGAAACGTGGTACTACTCATTTCCCTTAATTCAGTTAGCTATTGGATTGTACGCCTTAGCTCTACTTTTATCGACGAATAGACACACATTTAAATATGCACTTATTCCCCTTTTTCTTGCTTTCTTGACCCATAGCACAATTTTAATATTGCGTTGCTATATCCTACAACGTCCTCCTGTCTCTAATATGTTTGAAACGGTCCTTTATGTCCCATGGATCGCAATGGCGGTAGGAATATTTTTCTACTTTAAATCCCGCTCGACACTTATTTTACTCACAGGTGCTTTCTGTTCCCTCGCGTTGCTCATCATTCTAAAGCTCACCCTTGTCGATGCCAGATTTGAAAATGTACAAGCTGTACTCGATTCCCAATACTGGCTCACCGTCCACGTGTTAATGGTCGTGGGAAGCTACGGTGCCTTTGTCCTCTCTGGCATTCTGGGGCATCTCTATTTAATTTACCCACTGTTTCCCAAAAAAGAGGACGCCACAGCAAGAAAAATTGCACAGGCAATTTTACATACGATGTATATCGGAGTTGCTCTACTAATCCCAGGGACGATTCTTGGTGGAGTATGGGCAGCAGAGAGTTGGGGGCGATTTTGGGATTGGGATCCAAAAGAATCCTGGGCTTTTATCTCCGCTTGTGTTTACCTACTTATCATTCATGCTTACACCTTTCAACGCATTCGCGATTTTGGACTCGCTGTTGGAGCTGTACTTGGGTTAATAGCGATCAGCTTTACCTGGTATGGAGTTAACTACATATTGGGAATCGGATTACACAGCTATGGATTTGGAAGTGGTGGAGAACACTATTATTTTGCTTATCTCGTTGGGGAAGCTTTGTTTTTAACTGGCGCCAGCCTCTTTAAAAAATCCATTGAACAAAAATAGCCTGTTATGATAAAAGGATGTGTATAAACACAAGTAAAGAAAATATTTTAGAAAGGTTGTTATGAGATTTGTCAAAAGCGAGCGTCTAAAAAAATTTGAGTCAGAACTCACCGATCTAGAGCAATGGCTTAAGCTTGGTCTTGTTCCCAAAAAAGACATTCCAAAACATAAAGAAGAGATTCTGGCCGTCCAAAATAAAATCGAAGAGGAAAAGGAACGGCTTAATCACCTGAAGGAAAGTGGAGAAACCGAAGAATATATTACGCCAAAACGTCCTACAGGAAAGACCGGTTACACAGAAATGCCCACAATTCCAGATATCGATATTGGGGATACTACAGCCGGAGGAGAAACGGATACGGGATTCGATCTGAAATCTGAAACTGAGGGGGATCATTTCACCGAAGAGCATGAAGATGATGAAGACAAAGAGAAAGAAAAAGATGAGGATGAAACAAAGGGCGATGATGATGACGATTCTTTCTTCAACAATAAAAATCGGTGGAAACGAGGAGGAATTATCGATCCCGATGCCAATGATTGGTAGTGATGTGTGATTAGCCTCTACTTTCACATTCCTTTTTGCACTAAGAAATGCGATTACTGCCATTTCTATGTCATTCCAGATAAACCTCCGTTCCAAGCCCTTCTTATAGAGGGGCTATCGCGCGATATTGCTTTGTGGCAGCCTCAGCTAGCCGGTAAAAAATTGGCTTCTATTTACTTTGGCGGGGGCACCCCATCGTTATTAGCTCCTGAAGCTATTTTTTCTCTTATAGAATCGGTACGCAAAATCATCCATTTTAATCCCGACGAAATAGAAATCACCTTAGAAGCAAACCCCGAAACCCTTTCTATCGAACGGATGCGAGAATATGCCGCCGCTGGGGTCAATAGGGTTAGTATTGGTATCCAATCGCTTGATGATAGATTGCTAATGAAGTTGGGCAGGACACATCATGCATCAACGGCTATAGATGCAGTCAATGAAGTTTCTCAAGCTGGTATTTCCAATATCTCTATCGACCTGATGTATGACATCCCAGGACAAACCCTTGCAACATGGCTAGAGACTCTCAAGCTCGTTGAGCAACTCCCCATTACTCACCTATCGCTTTATAATCTGACCATCGAACCACATACCGTGTTCTTTAAATATCGGGAAGCTTTGAAAAAAGAGCTTCCCGATGCAGAATGCAGCACCCTGATGTATCGGCAAGCAGTGGAAATATTAGAGAGCTATGGGCTCGCTCAATACGAAATTTCTGCTTTTTCACGCAATGGAAAGATCTCAATCCACAACAGTGGTTACTGGACTGGACGTCCATTCATTGGGTTTGGTCCCTCCGCCTTCAGCTATTGGGAAGGGAAGCGTTTTCGCGCCGTTGCCAACCTGAACCATTACGTACAGGCTTTGAGGGAAGGAAGATCTCCAATCGACTTTTCTGAGGAGCTTGAAGAAGAGCCACACAGGCGCGAGTTATTAGCAATAGCCCTAAGAATGCGCTGTGGAGTAGATTTGACTACATTTGAAACTGTAAATGGCACTCTTTCAGCTACCACACAGAAGTCTCTATCAAAACTCGAAGAGCAAGGCCTGCTTGAGAAACAGGGCAACGTTCTCAGACTTACCCAACAAGGTATTCTTTTTTATGACACCATCGCCGTCGAGTTAATTTAACCGATTATTTTTTTAGAATGACGAGTGATGTAAGTAGCGATGACGCTAATTGCACCTGTCAAACAAACTCCCCAAGCCATATCTACAGTAGTTAATGTCCAAGACCAATTTTTAAGGGTCGCCTGGTTTGTGAGATTATAAGAACCGTAGTCGCCAAGTCCAAATAACATACCGAACAGCAACAGATATAGGTAGGAAGAGTTATTTTTCAAACCAGGAACAATAACAAATGTATTTAAAACAACTGCATAAACAATGTAAAGGAGAGCTTCAGGAATAAATTTCATCGAATCGCTCAATAGGTGTGCCATTTGAGGATCATAAAAACGTTTTTGCATAAGCCCCAGCCATACAGCATCGGCAAAAATCAGCAACAATAAAACGATAAAAAAAGAAAACAAAGCTTGCTTCATAATCACCTAGAATTTTAGAATTTCTACTCATCCGTCGTTATACATGGAAATAGAATGAAAGCACAAGAAATATTAGAAACTCCGCTCGGAAGAATGGTAGCCATCGCCGATAATAAAGCCCTTTACTTCCTCAACTTCATCGATTTAAATCTAGAACATGAGATCAAACGCCTTGAAAGAAAAGTCAAAACCACTATTACTCCAGGTTCTACAGAACCAATAGACTCCATTAAGGCTGAACTCGATCAGTTCTTTGAAGGTACTTTAAAGGAATTCAAAACACCAATGTGTCTCGTTGGAACCCCATTCCAAATTTCTGTGTGGGAAGAATTACAGAAGATTCCTTTTGGTGAAACGCGTTCTTACCTCGACATCGCGACTGCGATCGGAAAACCTACCGCCTACCGAGCTGTCGCCCAAGCTAACGGAGCCAATCTCATTCCCATCGTCATTCCCTGCCATAGAGTCGTCAACCACAATGGCGACCTTGGAGGCTACAGCGCAGGCCTTGGACGCAAAAAATGGCTACTTAACCACGAGAAAAATAGGGGCTAATTATGTTAAAGCTGTGTGTGGCATTTGTTCTTTGTGCCTTTTCGACTGCTGAAGGATACGCATTTGATGTGGAACAAGTGAAAAATGAAATTTTCGTAGAACTTGCTAAAGATCTGAAAGGAAATTCAAAAGATCAACCCACTCTCATTCTAGTTGGGGGATATCCAGGAGCGGGAAAAACAACGCTGATCAATGCTCTAGCACGGTCTCAAGATATCGCAGTAATTTCATGGAATGCAATACGTCAAATCCTCAAGGACAAAGGACAGTAGGGGTCATTTTGTTTCGAAGTTTTTTTCCTACTACGCGAAGCGTTTGGAGTGCGAAAGTCCTCTTTCGCTTTATCTTAAAGGACAAAGCGAAAGAGGACTTTCGCACTCCAAACGCTTCGCGTAGTAAAATTATGCCTTATTCAAAAAATATTCTCGACATGCATTGTCCCCCAATAGAATAGCTATTCAACTGTAAAGCATTCCCAACCGCCACCTAGGGCTTTGTAAAGAGAAATTAGGTCCAAAAGTGCCGCAGTTTCTGATTGAAGGAGGCTCAATTCAGCGTTGTTTAAAATCAATGCACTGTTCAAATAATCCAGTTGTGCCACCAAACCTTTAGCATACCTTTGTTTATTGAGGTCTGTGAGCGTTTTGTTCGTTGTCACGATTTTCTTTAACTCACCTGTGGCTTTTACATTATTCCCGTAAGCGACAAGTGCATTATCCGCTTCCTGAAGGGCATTTAACACCGTTTGTTGATAAGTAAAAGCAACGGCGGCTGCTTGAGCCTCTGAAATTTCAAGGTTACCAACGAGTCTTCCTCCCTGAAAAATGGGCATCGTGATATCGGCTCCATAAATCCACGACTTACTATTTGGCTGAAACAAATTGGTAATTTTTAACGAATCCAAACCGAAGATACCCGTAAGGGTGATAGAAGGATAAAAAGAGGCAACAGCAACTCCAATATTAGCTGTGGCTTGAGCGAGATTTCTTTCCGCTTGGCGTATATCGGGACGACGCAGCAGCAACTCAGATCTTACTCCTATAGAAAGGCATTCCGGCAATTCAGGGGGCGGTTGCACTGGAAGGAGCTCTTCTAACAGACTTTCTGGCAACGATCCTATCAACACAGAAATCGCAAAAATGCTTCGATAAATCGCAGTGTTGACAGCTGGTAATGCAGCCACTGCCTGATCGAATTGAATATTCATCTGCTCGAGATCAAGAATATTGGAATAACCAGTTGAATAGCGTTTTTGAATGATTTGTACATTCCTTTGCAAAAGATCGATATTCTTCTCTAAGAGTTTTTGTTCCTCTTGAGCATTACGCAATTCAATATAATTCCTAGCCACTTCAGCGAAAACAGAAATCAAAATAGCGTTTCTCTGTTCAATAGTCCCCTCTAACTGGGCTTGAGCAGCCTCCACACTTCTTTGTGTCTTTCCAAAAATATCGAGTTCCCAAGAGGCATCGATAAAATTATTAAAAATATTGAACTCACTAAGAAGGTGTGTCGACCCAGAAGCGGCAGAAAGGGCATCGATGGGGCCGTTTCGACTTAAAAATGTATGGAAACCATCTAAGTCGACAAATGCTTTCGGATACAAAGGGGCTGCAGAAACCTGACGCACAGCACGCGCTTGGAAGATGTTCGCTTCAGCGCTAAGGACGTCATTATTATATTGGGCGGCCATTTGAATGTATTTGCTTAACAAGGGATCGTCAAAAATTTCCCACCAGAGAGGAGGAGGAGGCTCTTCTGATACAGAAATTTCTGTCACCACAGCAGGAGCAATCCACTCATCTGGTATCTCATTTATAGGGGGAGAATAATTAGGTCCCATGTGGCATCCTGACAAAACAAATAACAAGCTTAATAATTTTATATTCATGATAGCCGCCTCCTAAAAAACCAACCGGCTCCTAATGTTGTGCACAATCCAATGATAACCATAGGCCACATATTTTCAAACACTATCAGTGCCGGCATTGCCTTGAGAAAAAGTCCCTTGGAAATCACCAACATATACCGAAGGGGGATCACATAGGTAACAGGCTGAAGCCATGTGGGCATATTTTCAATTGGAGTCGCGAACCCAGACAGTAAAATCGAGGGCATCATAAAAACAAAGGTGCCGAGCATAGCCTGTTGTTGCGTAGCAGAGAGGGATGAGATAAATAATCCGACGCCACTGATGGCAGTGACAAAAATAAATAGGGCCGGCAAGAAGATAGACAACTCCCCTGTAAATGGAACACCCAAAATAAACACGCCCACCCCCATCATCAATAACCCTTCTATCATTCCTATAATAATTCCAGGGACTATCTTTCCAATAAGAATCTCTGTGGGCACAAGAGGTGAGACGAGCAGTTGGTCGAATGTACCAAGCTCCCTTTCGCGCGCGACAGATTGCGTGGTGACAATCAAGCATGTGAGCATGGAGAGAGTGGCAACGAGAGAAGGGATATTATACCAATAGTAAAGCAAATTCGGATTAAACCAATTGCGTGGAAAAATTTTGGCATTTTGCTGTGAAAAGCCGGTTTTAGCAGCTAACTCAGCGTTGAACTGTGTGACAATTTCACCTATATATCCAAATGCAACCTGCGCCGAGTTGGATCGTCTGCCATCGAGAATAATTTGAATATCTCCTTGCCTACCAGCATTAAGTTGACGTGAAAATGTCTCAGGAAAAAAGACGACAAGCAATCCTTTTTGATTATCAATGAATGAAGCGATCTCTTCGACTCCCTTAAGAAATATAATCTTTTGGAACATTGGAGAACCATGAAAACGTTGGATCATTTCAATCGATTGTTCTCCAAAATCTTGATTGAGAATGCCGATGGGAACATTTTTCACGTCAAGGGTAGCAGCAAAAGTGAAAATGAATAACTGAAGCAACGGTGGCACAAAAATAGAAGCTCTGCTTTTGGGATCACGGAGCACCGCCAATAACTCTTTCCAAATAAGTACAAGAATGCGATTCCACATCTTCAATCCAACCTTTTTACCGTTTTACGTGCTGTGAGAACAAAGAAGAAAAGACCAATAAAAAACATCGGAATCATATTAAAAAGAATCAATTCCCACACATTGCCCACCAAAAAAATGGTCTGAAGACACTGCACAAAATATTTTGCCGGGATAAGATTAGTCAGCAACTGAATCCAATAGGGCATGCTTAAGATCTCAAAAAGAAAACCAGATAGTATATATGCCGGCAAAAAACCTGCGGTAATCGAAATTTGAGAAGCGAGCAATTGACTTCTACACAGCGTTGACACGAGCAAACCAAATCCCAACGCACAGAATAAAAATAGTGCAGAAACAATGCCCAATAGCCACCAAGAACCGCGCAAAGGCAACCCATAACCAATAACTGAAACAGTCACACAAATCGCCATCGATACCATTCCTAAAAAGAAATAGGGAATGACTTTTCCAGCGACGAGCTCTGCTTTACCTAATGTCGTGGACATCAAAGCTTCCATTGTTCCCCTCTCCCATTCCCTAGAAACAACAAGTGCTGTTAAAAGCGTTCCTATGAGAGTCATAATGATCGCCAAGGACCCAGAGAGAAGGAAAAAACGACTTTCTAGTTGCTCGTTATACCAAAATCTCGGTTCCACATTTGCCATAGGTGGAATCGGAATCTTAGATAATAACAGCTCTTGTCGCAACCAATTTTGATAGGCTCCTTGCACATAATATTGAACAAAATTTGCCGTATTGGGTTCACTACCGTCGGCGACGACCTGAATGGGAGCAACAGTGGCTGGACGCTCACGAAAAGCTGAAAAATAAGAAGGGACCACAACAAAACCTCTAATGCTTCCTCTTGTGAGATCGTCGTAAAGTTCACGCCTATCTTGCGCAATCTTAACGTCAAAATATTTTGAGTCCAACAAAGAATCGGCAAAATTCCTCGCATCAGGAGAGGTCTCCTCTAAAACAAGTCCGATGCGAAGATGATCTAAATCCAAAGAGACTCCAAAACCATAAAGAAAAAGAAGCAAAAGAGGGAGAACAACACTGATGAGGATCGTGCTTGGATCTCTTACGATCTGCAAGGACTCTTTAATAATCAAGGCTTTTAATCGACGCACCCTACCTTGGTGCATCTTAGCTGGGATGACTTCTGTCATATTCCTCGATGAGTTTTATAAATGCATCATTTAAAGTGGGATGGGGGTTATCAGCTGTTCTTGCAATTTCTTTTAATTTTTCCGGTGTTGCCATCTGGATGATTTGACCTCGATAGACTAATGCAAGACGGTCACAGTATTCAGCTTCGTCCATAAAATGTGTCGTCACCATAATCGTCACTCCCTTCTCCACTAACCCGTTAATGTGATTCCAAAATTCACGGCGAGTGAGAGGATCGACACCAGAGGTGGGTTCATCAAGGAATAAAACATCGGGATGGTGCATATTGGCACATGCCAAAGAGAGGCGTTGTTTGAAACCCAAAGGAAGCTCCTCTGTTGGGGTATTTTGATAATTTTGAAGATTAAAAATTTCTACCATCCGTTTAACGGCACTCTCTTTCTTTTTCCCTTTTAAGTTATAAATTCCCGCGAAAAAATTTAAATTCTGCAAGACACTTAAAGATCCATAAAGAGAGAACTTTTGAGCCATATAACCAATGCGAGCACGCGCATCGCTTGGTGCTTTCTGCAAATCTAAATTTTTGACTAAAGCTTTCCCTGAAGTAGGCTGCAATAAGCCGCAAAGCATTTTAAAAGTTGTCGATTTACCCGCTCCATTGGGTCCTAACAACCCAAAAATTTCTCCTTTAGAAATGGAAAAAGAGATCTGATTGGCAGCTGTGAAAGATCCAAACTTCTTTGTCAGCGCTTCGGCAACAACAACATTTTCTGATGGTCCCTCCACCATTGGGGTAGTGGCGGCAAGCTCTGAAAACTTGTTAATTTTATCTCGGTTTTGTTCCGATTCGGCACACAGAATCTCAATAAAAGCATCTTCAAAACTAGGAGCCGTCGACGTGAGATCACTAGGTTTTCCATTAAAAATAAGTTTGCCCTCATTAATAAGCAAGACGGTATCGCACTTCTCCGCTTCGTCTAAGTAGGCTGTGCTCCATACGACAGAAATCCCCTCTACAAGGAGGTCATTGACCATTTTCCACAGCTCCCGCCTTGAAATAGGATCGACACCTACGCTAGGCTCATCTAATAATAACAACATTGGCTTCTTGATGAGAGCACAAGCGAGTCCGAGCTTCTGTTTCATTCCACCAGAAAGAGCTGATGCCAAGCGATCGGTGAATGGTGCAAGACCAGTAAAATGGAATAATCGTTCAAAGGTCTTTTTTCTCTCTTCTCCAACAACGCCACGAAGATCGGCATAGAGATTGAGATTTTGTTGCACAGTGAGATCTTCATAGAGTCCAAATTTTTGAGGCATATAACCTATGAAATAATGGACCGCTTCGGCATCTTCAATAGTATCGTAACCCGCTACTGTAATATGTCCTTCAGTGGGTTTAAGCAATCCTGCGATGAGACGGATCAATGTTGTTTTGCCGGCACCATCAGGACCGACTAAACCGACAATTTTTCCTTTGGGAATGATTCCATTAATATCTATGAGAGCGGGTGGACGTTCGGCGGTGAATACTTTCGACACATGATGAATTGTGACGAGAGTATCATTCATGTTTCCTTGTTCCATCATCTTTTCTAATATTGAGTTTGACAGTAACAGGCATGCCTTGACGCAATCCAGAGTCTGGCTTATCGACATAAATGCGCAGACGATACACGAGATCTGTACGCAGCTTAGTCGTCTCTACAGTTTTTGGAGTAAATTCCGCCATAGGAGAAATGAAGCCTACCTTTCCTATGTAAGAATGTCCATTTGGATTATCGGTAGTGATTTCTGCTTCCATTCCATACTCCACCTCACCTAAGTAAGTTTCATCGACAAAGGCGCGTATCCATATAGGAGAAGCAATAGAAAGAGTGTAGACAGGATCTGATTCACGAACGACGGTACCTGGTTCTCTAATACGTGTCAAAACAATTCCATCTGTGGGAGCATAAGCATTGATGTACTTAAGATTATCCGTTGCTATAGATAAGGCTGATTCTGATGCTTTAAGTTGAGCAGAGAGTAGATTATAGGCTGTCTGAGTATTGTCGAGATCTTCCTGAGAGACACTGCCATCGCCAATCAATTCTTGACGCCTTTTAAGAAGTATCTCTGCATTATTGAGGCCTGCTTCTACCGTCTTAAGATTCGCCATAGCCTGGTTGACTTGACTATCATAAGGAGATTTATCCAACACAGCCATCAAGCTCCCTTTGGAAACAGCATCCCCCTCTTCAAAAAACAATTCAACGACCTGACCAGGGACCCGAAAACTAATATCGACTTGTCTTACATCGACGTTGCCATAAAGGATCAACTCGTTGCTGTTTCTTTTAGGCAAAAAGAAATGCTCGTAAATGAAGAGAGATGCTCCCACTAAAATAACGAGAATAGAAATAAAAATAAAAAATCGCTTCATATCCTTTATAGATAATCCTATAATAATAATTTTCTCAAGAAAAATCTACAACGCCAAAAAAAATTTGGGTGCAACTAAAAGTGTAACTTGATAAAACGCGCAATCGTGGCGCTATGCATAAGAGATTAAAACACAGATGGATAAAAGGGATTATTGCCCTCAGGGATAAGCGAGAACAGGATATGTAGGATCAGGGAGGATATGTAGGATCGTTGTTGCTAGACTCTGTCTTTAAGCCGCGAACGCGGCAGCAGCATGTAGCCATGGGCGTGAGCCCATGGAGAGGTTAATTAATTATATGAGCCGCGAACGCGGCGACAGATTTCATGTAAAACGTAAGTCAACGGATTTTATAAATTTTTACGTATTTATCCATTCATTTTCGCTGGCAGGATAAAAAACCATCCTGCCGGCGAAGCCGATCCTGCCCATCATGTTATTTTTTTATTTTATACTGAAACACATTCAAAAATCGGTTTTTTTATGTTCATCTATTTTTGTTAATCAACTCAGCAGCTTCGCGATCACTGAGCCACTCCCCTGTTTTAGCTAAATGCATGAGTTGAAATCTAGCTACATCCCGATCGACAATATCGGGAAAAGATTCAACTGCGGTATAATGAAAACCGACAAATTCAATTCCTATATTACTAAGAGATTCTTCTACGTTTAACAAATAATCCAAACGATCATCTATAAATAGAACTTTAGAAGGGACCCAATCGATGTTCCTCAAAAACCCTATTAAAACAGGTCCTTTATCTTGTCCGTTAGCACAAAGGATCCCCTGCTTAAATAATGCTGGCCTTATCATCTTATCTAATGGTTCTATCTCGATTTTCTGAAACAGTGGAAAGGCCGAGCTAAAATCAATATTAAGGTCCTTTAACTGTATAAAACGCCAGTCTTCCATGGCAGGAATCGCTCCACAAGTCCCTATGAACATTTTTGTGAATGCAATCGTCTTAATTTTTCTCTTGTGCAAAGCCTCAATAATTGTCACAATTTTTGGATCTACAATTTCATATTTCACCTTTGAAAGAACCTGTCCTAAGAAATAATCTTTTCCATATTTCTCTATGTCAACTATATCAGGATTATTTATGGTTTCTTTTGCAATTTCCCTAAAAATGTCCCTTACAGGAGAACGCATGATGAGATCTTTAGGAACGATCAACGTCTCGTCGACATCGAACAGCACTAAGGTTTCCTGATCAATATTTTCTAAAGCGTTTTCAAATAGTTCCAGGTTTGGAGTTTCAACAATAATCGCACTGATTTTTGTTATGAACAAAAGTAAAGCAAGTAGTATTAATATGTTTTTTTTCATTTTTCACCTATCTTTCCATCATTCTATTGGAAAAATTGTTTTAGAAAAAATTAATTAATGTGATATTCTGTATAAGAAACACTTATACCTAAAACATTCTATGAAATTCATGCCAAACATCACTTTTCTTCGCTATTTTTTCAGTGCTGCCCAAGCTAAAAGCATTTCAAAAGCTGCTAAGGAAAACTTTGTAAGCCAATCAGCTATCAGCCAAGCGATTAGTAAACTTGAGGTTTCTTTGGGAAAACAGCTAATCACTCATGAAAAAAACCGCTTTCAACTCACTGCAGATGGAATGTTGCTACTTGAGAAATGCAAACTCATTTTTAGCGTATTTGCTGAGATAGAAGATGACTTTAATGAAGTCACAGGTGTTTTTAAAGGTAAGCTGTCTTTTGCATGCACACACAGCTTCGCTCTTTCATTGCTTCCACCTTATTTGCGTAAGCTTTCAGAGCTTTGGGAAGAGGTTGAACCTGTCTTAAGATTTGGACACACAGGAACGATTGTAGAAATGGTTAAAAAAGGAGATGTCGATTTTGGAATAGTCCTAGATAATGAAGATTTTTCCTCTTTCGATTCTAAAGAAATCTACAAAGGACAATATCGCTTATATAAACAAAAAGGGTATTCGGGAAACAAATGGATTCTTAGCGAAGAGAGAAAAGAAGTGGGACTGCTTAAGAAGTATCTTCAGAAAAAGAAGATTAAAATTGAGTCTCAAATGGAAATTTCAAGCTGGGAAGTGATTGCAAGCCTAACAGAGCAGGGGCTTGGAATTGGATTTCTCCCTGATTATATCGTTGGAAAACGTGCGTTGGTCCATCACAAATGTTCTATTCCTCCGATTTCTTATCGCATCCTAGCCATATTCCCAAAAAACAAACCCCTTTCACGCAATGCTAAAATGTTTATCAGTCTGATGCCTCTTGATCAACAAGAGATCTGTAGGTAAAATGTGGGGGCATCTATTTTTATTTCCTTATTTCTTTATTTCTGGTATACTAAAACAACAAGCTGAAGAGAAAAATCATGTCTGCAAAAAACCTTAAACCCATTCACCTACCCCTAGAGAAAGACAATACGAGGAGGAAAAATGTTTGAATTACTTCCACCGCTTGATGGGGAGTTATCTTTTGCCCTTTTTCTCATTGCTGCTTTTATCTTTTCTTGGTTCGCAAGAACCACGATCTTTAATGAACTTGACTATTATGAAATAAAATACACACCAAAAACAAAAAAAAGGACTCTATGGCTAATATATTTCAATCTCATCGCCTTCAGTTTTTGGCTACTTGTATTACAGCGTTTGCTTTCACATGTGTAACAATCGCAGCCCCCCTCCCTCTTATGGCTATTGATATGTCCACTCAAAAAAATGGCTTTATAAATCAGATGCCACTTGATCAACAAGAGATCTATTGATGATCGCATTTACTTTAAGATTAGCCGACTCTCTCTTAATCATAGAAAATAAGAGCGGTTGCAGAAACTTATGCAATAGTAGAAACATTATCAACTGCTTTTCATCTTTTGCACTTAGAGCCCTTGGTGAGGCATTAGCAATTTTTAAGATGGAGCGAAAACTTTGTTCCCTGACTTTATTAAATAGTTTTTTGTGTATTGAGAGTTTTTCTAAATCCATTTTTTCTTTGAACATTTCTCGTCGCAGCTTTTCTAAATCAGCTTCAAGTTGAGAAATGCGCGTTCTCAATTCTTTTCTTTCACCAGAACCCACTGCTAACCGAGACCTTAGGGAGGCTATTGTGTCTGTGATTTCGATCACCCGATTCTCTCGAGCAGACCCGCTTTTTTCCACGGCATGGATACAATCTTTTAACAACCTAAGTGAAGCGAGTGGCTGAGGGGCATCCTCATCAGCTTCCACTGTTTTTTGGTAGATATATTCAAGGACATCGTCATCGAGAACTGGCTTTACATCCATTTTTAATAATGCATTGCCCAAAATTTTCAAAGTCTCGTCTTCATTTGTGTTTTCAATCAAAACTCTATCAAAAAAACGATCGAGCTCAGAACCTTCTATGTAACTTTCATACTCAGTTTCAGTGGCAATCCCCACCACATGACGAAACTCTCCAGACTCACCAAGAAATTGCTGAAATTGGCTATTGACTTTTTCATCATTACTTTTACAAATCAAATGCACATTACGTATAACCAAAACAATATTTTCACGGTGGCGTCCCATTAACGTACTTATTCTACTTAGTATATCATTCCCTTCGCCAAAAGGAGCAGCTTCTTGTCCTATTACATTTGCAGCGTTAATGCAAAAAACGACTTTTCCTTTGAGAAGAGGATATTCTCCATCGTGCACAGCCTGCGCAAAGGCTTTTACTGTCCAATTCTTTCCTACCCCTGGAGCGCCGATCAAAATAACATTTCTATTCATCCCTATGATATTGGCTATCTCATTGACCGTTGTTTTTCTTCCCCCATCTACCCGAGAACCATTTTGAATTTCTTTTGTCCAATTTTCGGCACTCGCAGGAAGCTGAGATGGCATGGGTTTAATATATGGCCATATACTACTTAAAATCACGATGACTAAAAGGGCTCCGCCAAGAACCAATCCACCAATCGTCAAGCTAAAAGCTGAAACAATCATTGCAGTGATCATACTAAATAAAAATATAATCACCTGAAGAGATTTGTCGACAATTGAATAGCTATCTGGATTTTTAAAAAAATATCTTATATTATCAACACCATAAATAACTGCATCTAGCGCGGATGCGAACACTCCTTTGATAGTTACAAAACTACGATTCTCAGTTGAATCTAGATAGAGTCTAGCTTCTTCAATCATCTTTTTTGCCTCTTCTAAGGCATCTATTGGGCCACCTTCAAGAGCTTGTTGGAGTCTATCAAGAGGAAGTATCGTGGCTAATCGATCGAGAAATTCCACAGGATCTGTGAAATTCTTATCTTGGGTAGCATGAATAAAAAAATTATGTAATATTTTAGAGAGATCTGGAATGTCAACTGTTTTTAGTTCATTAACAAGGGCTCTGCCTGGCATAAAAAAATAACTTTTATTCAAATCGTTTAATTTGGCTAAAAGTTCTCCCGATTTTACTGGTAAGGGGACATAACGACTACATGTGGATAAGTTTTCACTTTTAACGGAAGAGATAGAAGCCATTATTATCACCTATTTCAAATCATATAAAACAATTATTAATTAACTAATACACAGCATCATACACATTTCAATATTAAAATTCAATACAAATGTTATATTTATTAAGCTTTAAATTAAATTAGGAGATAAAAATAGGAGGCTTTATTTTACAAGGAAAAGAAACGCCAAGGACCCAAGGATCTTAAGAGGCGATTGCAAAAGCGAAAAGTAAATTTTTTAGACAACGATATTCTACTACGCGAAGCGTTTGGAATGCGAAAGTCCTCTTTCGCTTTATCTTAAACAACAAAGCGAAAGAGGACTTTCGCATTCCAAACGCTTCGCGTAATAACGGGACTAGGCCCGCTCCCATTTTAAAGGTCCCCAATCGCCCTCTTGAGGTCCTTTGTCCTTTTATAAGTCCTTTATCATTTCGACGACGAACTTTAATGCTTCAGCACCACCACCTATCAGAGGCAACATCAGCGCTTCTTCAAATGTTACCCACCTCAATTCAGTATGTTCTTCGAGAGCTAATTCAATCTCTGGAAATGTTTTAAAGGGCTTATAAAACAAATAATAGACATAATCTAGATGAGGAAGACGGCAATAAAGAGGAGCTATCATTTGAAGGGCTTCATCGTCGATATTTAAACCGACTTCTTCAAATGTCTCTCTTATAACGGCCATTCGAGGAGTCTCTCCGTCCTCTATTTTCCCCCCGGGTATTCCCCAAGTGTCTCCTTGAGGTTTTTGAGAGTGTCGTTTTAGAAAAAGCATCTTACCATTACAACTGCAATAGCAACCAGCAACTTTCACCTCTGCAGCAAAATCTTCTGGAGGCTCCTTAAATACTAAACAATTCAATTAGACCTCTTATTGAACATCAGCAGCACAGCGGAAGCCATAGGTGCCATTAACTGTTCCTGGATTATTCCGATGGCGGCGAGAGCAGCGTAAATCTTCCTTCAAGCTTTTCCAACACCCTCCTCTCAGGACTCGATAAACCCCTTGGAGAGGTCCTTTTGGGTTCTCTGGTTCCTGTACGGAAACTTCATAGTAGTTATATCCATACCAGTCATGACACCATTCATAGACATTTCCAGCCATATCATAGAGTCCATGTCCATTAGGTGCATAGCTCATCACACTTGTAGTATCTGAACTAAAGAAGTTAGCCTGAGTCTTTTCAATATCATTACCGGTGGGATAGAACACATTTTCCAATCCGCCACGCGCAGCGATTTCCCATTCTGCTTCCGTTGGCAACCGTTTCCCTACCCATTTTGCATAAGCAACGGCACCATACCAAGTTACCCCGACAACGGGATGTTTTGTGTAGCCAGACTCTATGCTCAACTTACCTGCAGCCCGTTTAATACGGGAATCGCGCATCCGAATAATATCTTGATGGTTGTTGTCTTTTTCACCACCCATCATATCGAGAAAACGGACAAACTGCTCATTCGTCACAGGGTGAGTATCGATTGCGAAACTATCGAGAAAAATATGATGCCTTGGCATCTCATCTCGGTTGCCGTCTTTACTCCCTCGATAGAAATTTCCACCATTGATCACTACCATATCAGTGAGAATTGGTTGAATATTTCTAATCTCTTTATTCTCAGGCACATAGTGTTTTACTGTAGTATCTACAATAAACGCTGTTGCTGGATCAAAATCAGTTTTGGGACGCTCTATTTGGGTAGTACGAATGACAGGACGTAAATTTACTGAAGAGGTGCTTTCGCTTAATACAAGCTCTTCAATCGGAGCTGTAGAGACATTCTGCACCGCGATAACATCTTGAAACCTCTTTGTCTCGATAATCTCTTTTTCATGGCATTGTACAGGTTGTTCAATAGAAGGAACTTGCTCAATTAAATCTTCTTTTTGTTTAAAGACGACATTCTCCTTTTCAGTATTCTTTTTTGAATAAATCCTAACATCATTGAGGGCCTCCACCAAGCTTTCTGGTCGTTTTTTTGGATCAGCTTGCAAACAGGATGAGATTAACGTATCCCACTTCCAAACAGTTTCAGGAATTAACGTTGATGGCATGTCAAAAATGCCTTCAGGAAATTCTCCCATCAACATGTAGTAAGCCAATATACCAAAAGCATAAATATCGACTTTAGGTCCGACCTCATTAGGAGAATTAAGTCGCCGTTGCTCAGGAGCTAAAAATGCATAATTCTGTAAGAATGAAGCGTGGAGAGGAATTAGTTTGGCATTATCAATCGGAGGATTTGGATAAGACTCCACTCCCACTTTATTCCCATATAAACTTCCTGCAATCCCCAAAGTGTCCGCTACCGTTTTGTATGTGCGCGTCAGAACAGCTCCAGGGCCGATAATTCGAGAAAGACCAAAATCTGAGACCATCAGATCGATCCCACCTCTGCCCTTAGCAATCAGAATATTATTGAGTTTTAAATTGCGATGAACGATTCCATTGCACTCGCTTTTTTTATCGTGAACATAATCAATGGCTTGAGCCACTTGATGCAAAAGACGAAATAATGTTTCTTCTTCAAAACGAGTTCCACGCGCAAGCATATATTGAGCGAGATTTGTGGTTTCTCCAAATTCATCAACAATGCAATCCGCAACTAAAAAATATTGTCCTTGCGCTGATGAAACATTATGAATTTTAACAATGTGAGGGTGGTCTAGAGAGGAGAGCATCCCCACCTCTTCCTCAAAACGTTGGACAAATCCTCGGTCAGAAGCGAGTTCCTCAGGCAGAATTTTTAACACGTACTGCTTTTTCATAAAGCGATGTTCAGCTAAGAAAACCGACCCCATCGATCCCTGACCAATTTGTTTGATCAAGGTATAATCACCTAATATACGCCTTTCCATCATCATCCAACCTTATATTAATATTCGTGCCTATGCCCGTGCCTGTGCCCGTGCCTGTGCCCGTGCCTGTGCCCGTGCCTGTGCCCGTGCCTGATTTTGTCCATTTAACACGGGTTTGGGGTACGAAAAAATTGGGCACGCACACGGGCACGAAAGGAAAAAAAACATCATGCCTATAATATCCCCTATAGCGATTTTATTCAAGAGGCGATAGCAAATGCAGTTGCATAAGTTCGACAATGGCTGATAGAAACTAGAATTGAGACAGAAGGATCGAGAGCTTTTAGCTGATCAGACAAGATAACGTGGGGTTTTCCATTAGAGTCATTGATAATTTCGATATCAAGCCATGAAATGCCTTTACGAAAACCTAAACCAAGAGCTTTGACAATGGCCTCTTTTGCGGCGAAACGTCCGGCAAAATGCACAGAAGAAAAATTGTGTTGCAAGCAATAGAGCTGCTCTTTGGAGGTGAAAACCCTATTTAAAAAGCGATTTCCATGACGTTCTATTGCTAACTTAATCCTTTCAATCTCTATGATGTCCGTACCAATTCCCTTAATCATAGCTTAAATAGTGGAATAATTTTTAGACGACACTTCAGAAAGTTCACTAGCCCCTATTAAAATAGAATCTGTCGGTTCGGTCTCTTCGATTGTATTGCAGAAGATCATTCTTCCCGATGCTGTATGCTTAACAGAAAGAACTTGCACGCGAATCCCCTCGCCAATGTATTCGGCCCCCCCATTGACGACAACCATGGTTCCATCATCAAGGTAGCCAACTCCTTGTCGTGGTTCTTTGCCGTAACGTTGGATTTTAATCGTAATGAATTCCCCTATCTGAGCTAATGGCTTGAGAGTTGCCATTAAGCTATTGAGGTTGATTATCTTAACATTTTCAACAGAGAACTGACTCACCTGAAGTGGATCGGCTGTGAGTATATTGCTATTTAGAAGACGAGCGACACAAAGACTTTTCGTATTCACATCTTTAATTTCAGGAAAATCTAAATCTGTATACTCTAACTCTAAGCCATGAAGGCTTTCAATTTTCTTAAGAGCATCAAGTCCGCGACGTCCTCTGGAACGAATATTTTCATCACCAGCTTCTAAATTCTCGTGGAATTCTTTCGCTATGTATCGAGGTAAAATCAACTGTGTATCTAAAAGCCCCGAGGAGGCAACATCGAAAAATCGAGGATCTAAAGGTAAGGAACTATCGATTAGGATTTTCTTTCTATTCGAAGATTTCGAATCATTTTCTTGGGATTGAGAGTTATGGCTGAACTTAATAAACGGAATGCTTACTGAAATGCGGTCGGAGGCTCGAGCGGTGATCATCATCCCCACGTAGATAGAACATAAAAACACACAAGCTCGTATAAACAACATGACTGATTGACCAGGATATGCAATAGACTCATTGACGACAGTATGAAAAACCAAAAGGAGCGCTTCTCCCATCAACCAACCAAAAAACAAACCAACTGTGATTGTGTTAAAAGCGCGTAACTCAAATTTCCTCAGCAAGATTTCAAGGGAAATAATCGCCATCCCAAAAACAAGCCCCCCAGCTAAAGCCGTGGCAAGGTAAACATATCTTACTCCCTCTGAGCTAATCGACAGGGCATATGTCGTAGAAAATAAGATGCAAAGAAGTAGAAAAAGAAAACGAATGAAAGATAACTGCATGTGATTTGTCCCTTTATGATGTGGTGGCAAGCTCTGCTTTCTTCAAGCGAAATTAGACATTCCTCCATGGTTATACGAGAAACGTTTGTTTTTGTCAACATGGACAATAGACATGGGCGTGATTACACAAAAATCCTTGCAAAAAAATAAATAACCGAAATAATGAACACACAGCCGATGGCTAAAAACTAATAATTTGAGGGGGAACCAATAGTGAACATAAAATTTACAATTTTCGCTTTAGTCACCGCTACAACCAACCTTTTTGGCGATCAATCTTCCCCCTACCGATGTAAAATGTCAGGGAATGAATTAGAAGCCGATATCATAGTCATCGGTGGTGGAGCAGCTGGGTGCATATTGATGAGCGAGCTATCAGAAAATGGTCTCTTTTCCGTACTGGGAATTGAAGGAGGACTAAACCTAACAAATGATCCAGCAATACAACAAGTGGGCCTCCCAGCCTTTCTATTAGCCGGAACAGGAAAGCCTCAGTATTTTTGGCCAGGATGGAATCAATCTCTACCAATGCCAGGACTAAATGGACGGACAAGTGATTGGACGACAGGGATGCTATTGGGTGGAGGGTCATCAATTAACGGATTGTACTACGGCCGAGGCTCGAACGCTGTATACTCACGTTGGGAAGAAGTTTCCGGTAGCTCTAATTGGAGTCTAGACAACATTCTAGCAACCTTTAATGCCCTTGAGAGTTATCAAGGATCAATAATTACCCCAGGGGCACGGGGTGTTGATGGTCCCGTCAACATACTACAGACACCTACAGTATCACAAATAACAGCAAACGTGCTATTACCCGCATCACAAGCAGCATTTCCCTTCCTTCCCACAGTAGAGGATTACAATGATCCAAGCGTAGAAAACTGCATAGATCTTAGAGCTCAATGGTTCATTGATTCTACAGGGACCCAACGAGTGAGCAGCGCGACGGCATATTTAAATGATACTGTGATGACACCAGAGGGTCAAGGAGTTAATGGACACAAGCTATATATGCTTTTCGACTCCGTCGCAGTGAAAATAATTTTCGACAAACATGGGCAAGCCAAAAAAGTCAGATATGTGAAGGATGGTCAAACCTTCGAAGCAAGAGCTCGGAAAGCTGTTGTTTTGGCAAGTGGTATCAACAGCAGTAAATTGCTACAACTTTCAGGCATAGGCCCATCAGAAGCTCTAAAAAATGCTGGAATCAAACCTGTTTTCATCAATGAAAACGTAGGACAACATCTTCAAAACCATCCACTCATCTTTATTACCATGTTAGCAGATCCCGCACTTGATGGAGTGCCCCCCGGAGCTCCTTACGCATTTACTATCCATAATGTCTACTTGCCTGTCGTAAATGATAGCGCTAGCGACCCACGCATGCTACAAATATTATTCGAATATTTCCCAGCTACTACGAACACACCTCCACTATTGACCATTGGATTCGATCTTTTGAATCCGCTGAGTGAAGGAAGCGTCACAATCCAAAGCGATAACTCATTTCAGATAGCCGCAGCAGATGACGGTTTTTACCAAAACCCTATAGACCTAGAGAACATGAAAAGTGCGGTTTCGGTCTATATCCGTGCTTTGCTGGAACAACTAGAAATTTTATATCCATTCCCCTCCCTCTATTTTAGACCTATTTTAAGTGATCCAATCAGCACAGTGATCCGTTTTGATTATGACGATGCAGTGGTTGAACAATACGTAAAAAACAACACCAATTTATCACTCGACATCCACCATTTTGTATCACACTGTAAAATGGCACCTCTAGAAGCTGGTGGCGTCGTAGATGGCGACACCCGCGTTTATGGGACAAAAAACGTTTTTGTAGCGGACAACTCGATCTGTCCAGTGATTCCCAACATTAACACCACAGGACCGGCTATGATGATCGGATTGCGAACCAGTAAAATTTTAAAATGCGTCTTAGGAGCTGGGCAATAATAACTTTGACGATTCGGCTGCGCCAAAGCCCCGGGGTTGAATGATCGAAAACAACCCAATATATAATATAGGGCAGTTTTCGATCATTCAACCGCGGGAGCTTTCGCGCGGCCCAATCGTTAAAGTTATTATTGCCCAGCTCCTTACGCGAATAAAAAAAAAACAGTGAGATAATCAAAATGAAAAAAAATACTCTGCTACTAATGTTCCTCTTATCTGTCATAACAGCTGATGTGCAAGCACAAGAATGGTGGGCTCAAGATTTTTATTCTAATGAAGACAACTGCTGTACTGATGAAACGAACTTTTATGCCAAACTATTGGCTGGTGCTAATTTTCTACAAAACACCACAATTGATAAAAACAAATCTACATACCAGGCGGGATATCTAATTGGAGGTTCTTTAGGGTATTGTTGGTGCTATGGGTTACGTATAGAAGCTGAATATGCCTATAGACGAAATGCCATAAACAAAATCGATCTTTTTGGGGCAGATTCTTCCAAACATGGACATTACCAAGATTCCTCATATATGGCCAACCTATTGTGGGATTTACCTCTGCCTTCATTGGAATGTGCATCTGGGAACATTCGATCTTTTGTTGGAGCTGGCGCAGGCTATGATTTCCAGCAAATGCATGCTTCAAATTCTCGTGTTGTATTTAATCAAAAATGGAATCAATTTTCTTGGCAGATAATCGCTGGATTGCAGTATCCAATATTCTCTAATACAGATCTTACCTTAGAATACAAATTCCACCAGGGAGGTACTCATTTCTATAACCACTTCGTTGGAATGGGACTCGTGTACAAACGTGAATTTTAAGGTCGAACGCGTTGTCATTGTAGCTAACAAAGAAATATTTATGGCACACCTGACTGGACATAATCATCCAGAAAGTCCGCAACGCGTTGAGGCTATTGAAAATGCGCTTGCCTCTGCCAAATTGATGAACGAAACAATTCTACCTCGTCAAGCAACTCAAGAGGAAATTTCTTTATGCCACGACAAATGCTATCAAGACGAAATAACTAGCCAATGCGAAAAGCTAAAAGCACAAAACATCCCCTATAAAACATTTGACACCTCAAACTGCCATGAGGACTTTGTATCTGGCGATTTCATGATTAGCCCCAACACGTTACAAACTTCTCTTTACGCAGCTGGAGCTCCCCTAACGGCCATTGAATACATTTTAGATCAAAAAAATGGTACCTCTCGTGCTTTCTGCATTGTCAGACCACCGGGTCACCATGCTCACCAGTGCACAGGATCTGGTTTCTGCGTTTTTAATAATGTTGCCATCGCTGCCAAATACCTTACGGATAAATTAGATTTTAAGCGCGTTCTCATTGTCGATTGGGATGCCCACCATGGAGATGGCACGCAAGCATTGGTGGAAAATAGCGGCAATATTTTTTATTTTAGCACACATAAAGATACCTCCACAGGATTTTATCCTGGTGATCATTGGGGGGGTACAGACAACCAACAAAAATTCGTATTAAATTGTCCTATTTCAGGTTCAAAAGAGAATTGCCGACAACAAATACTAGAAGCCTTTCATTCTCAACTCATCCCCAGAATGGAAAAATATCAACCTGATTTTATCCTCATTTCTTGCGGTTTTGATGCCCACGAGAACGATAGTTTAGTGGGATTGGGGCTAAAAGATGAAGACTACGCAGAAATGACGAAAATCTGCGTCGAAATCGCCAAGAAATACGCTAAAGGAAGAATTGTGTCTGTGCTAGAAGGTGGATACGACCTTAAAGCCATTTCAGATGCGGCTAAATCCCACGTACAGGCCCTTTATTAAATTAATAGTTGATTTTATATTTATAATTGTGTACAATAACTTTTTTATTATTAGAATTCTTAATTAAAAATAAAAAAAGAGGTGTTTTATGTCTTTAAAAGTTGCAAGAAGTCCAGTAACAAATCATGGGGGAATGTGTTCTTCCTTTAGTCGCATTGTCGCAACTTGTAAACAAGGAACCAAGGCTATTGATAAAGCTGTTAGAATGAGTGTTTCTGGAATTTATAATAATGACAACAGAGAAACTTTTATTGACCATACAATGAAAAAATTGAAATTCGTAGCCTTAGTGGGCGCTGGTGTTTCGGCTGCATTCGATTTTAGTGGCGCATATGCTCTTGGCGCTGGTCTATTGCTAGCTCTTCATGCTAAGGCAGAGTTTGCATCGCAATTAAAAAAATGCGAAAATTTAAATCTACAAATTAAAAAAATTCAAGAAAAAGCTATATCGGAAGCAGGAGAGTTTAAAGAAGACAGTCTCAAAGAAAAACAAGTTAATAGACAGATAAAAGAAAAAACAGAACCTTTCCTCGATGAGAAACGCCATGTTGTTGATATATTAGCTAGACCAGATAAAAATTTTTGCGATTTAAAAGATCAAGAAGAACCAAGTTATGAGAACCATTTCATTGCCACGTTCTTTGCCGGGACTTTGGCATTTGCATTTGGTGGAATGGGAGGAATTCTTGGAGCTGCACTTATTGCCTCTGTTTCTCCTGTTGCCACTGTTACGGCCCCTATAGTTCAAGCTGCAGGATTTGTTATTGACAAATCTTATGAAGTATTATCGCCATTAGTAGCGGAGAAAGCAAAGCAAGCTTGCATGGTTGGACAGATTCTTATTGGCAACATATCGCCAATGTAGGATTCTAGGCCTTTTTCACCTGTATGTAAGGAAACTACCGGGCATTTGATCATTTAAATTCCCCCTCTGTGTTCTCTGTGCCTCTGTGTTTCAAAAGATAAAAACACAGAGGCACAGAGAACACAGAGGAGAGGTAGAGGAAAAATATAACCTTCATTTAAACCATGCCGAATTTCACCAAATGTTTTATTCATAACAAAAGGACACATATGGCAATTGCGATTGGAACAACGAATGTTGTCAAAATAGAAGCTGTTGAAGAAGTGATTAAAGATTACCCTCATTTTGCCAATGTGAAAATTCACACGTTTTCGGTTCCTTCAGAAGTTGGGGATCAGCCACTATCCCTACATGAAACAATCCGCGGAGCCAAAAACAGAGCTCGCCATGCATACACTGCTTGCGGCTCATGTAGATATAGTTTTGGCATCGAAAGCGGACTATTCGAAGCTACAGGCTCTCAAACGGGTTTTTTAGAAGCGACGATTTGCTGCATCTATGACGGAAAAAACTATCATATCGGCATTTCTAGTGGTTTTGAAGTCCCTCCACAAATTCTCGATCTCGTCATTAACAAAAAATTGGATCTAGGCCAAGCGTGTTACCAATCGGGTTTTACAACCAATGCAAAATTGGGAGCAGCAGAAGGGATTGTCGGCATGTTGACGAAGGGACGTGTCAACCGAAAGCTCTACACCAAGCAGGCTGTCACTATGGCTTTAGTGCAACTCGAAAACGGCGAGTGGTATAGCAAGTCAGAATCTTAATTTTCCTTGCTGTTTTATTCCCTCGGTCCTTATTGTGAAGAGCAAAAGGAACACCATCATGAAAGTCAGTCCCCTTGCAGGAAAACGTGCCCCCCTATCATTGTTAGTCGATCTCCCTAAGCTGATCACGGCTTACTACGCGGAAATACCCGATCCTAAAGAGCCTGAGCAGCGCGTAGCTTTTGGCACTTCGGGACACCGAGGATCTTCCTTCAGGAAAAGTTTTAACGAAAATCACCTCCTAGCCATCAGCCAGGCTATCTGTTTATATCGCCTTCAAAACAACATCAGTGGTCCTTTGTTTTTAGGCATTGACACCCATGCACTCTCACAACCAGCTCTGGCGACAGTTCTCGAAGTCTTGGCTGCCAATGGAGTCGATGTCATGCTTGCTCAAGATGACGAATATACCCCAACACCTGCGGTTTCTCACGCTATCCTCACGTATAATCGGAACAAAATTCATCAGCTCGCTGATGGAATTGTGATCACGCCATCGCATAACCCTCCAGGGGAAGGAGGGATTAAGTACAATCCTCCTAACGGAGGACCAGCGGAACAGGCAGTGACTCAATGGATTGAGAATCAGGCAAATAAGTTTTTAGAAAACAAGCTCACCGGAGTGAAGCGAATCCCTTTTGAGCAGGCATTAAAAGCTACAACAACGCATCGCTACGATTATTTAAATACTTATGTCAATGACCTTAAAAATGTGATCGATATGAGACATCTTCGAGGGGAAAAAATTAAATTGGGAGTCGACCCTCTTGGTGGGGCGGGAGTCCATTACTGGAAAAAGATTGCAGAACGCTACCAACTCAACCTGACGGTTGTCAATGAGAGTGTCGATTCCTCCTTTAGCATGATGTGTGTCGACTGGGATGGACAGATTCGGATGGATCCTTCCTCTCCATATGCAATGCAAGGGTTGATTGCGATGAAAGATCGATTCGATGTCTCTTTCGCATGCGATACCGATCACGATCGGCACGGCATTGTCACAAAAAATGGAGGACTTCTTGCCTCTAATGATTACCTCTCCGTTGCTATTTCGTATTTATTTAAAAATCGTCCAGAATGGAACCTGAAGGCAATGGTTGGAAAAACTGTTGTCTCTACCCAGATGATCGATCGCATCACGGCAAAACTTGGAAGGAGTTTGTATGAAGTGCCAGCTGGATTTAAATGGTTTGCCGATGGCTTATTCACAGGCTCCTTGGCTTTTGGTGGAGAAGAGAGCGCCGGAGCTTCATTTGTCCGCTTAGATGGCTCTGTGTGGACGACAGACAAGGATGGAATCATCATGGGATTGTTGGCAGCTGAAATGACTGCTGCCACGGGAAAAGACCCCGCTGAAATATATAAGGAGATCACACTTGAGTTTGGAACTCCTTTTTTTAAACGCTTTGAAGCTCCGGCAACGCTACAACAGAAAGAACAACTTAAACGTCTTTCTCCGGAACAAATACAAAGCAAAGAACTTGCTGGAGAGGCAATTAAGCAGGTCATCACCCATGCACCAGGGAATGGAGCAGCAATCGGAGGAGTGAAGGTCATCGCCGAGAACGGATGGTTTGCAGCTCGTCCTTCGGGCACGGAAAGCATCTATAAAATTTATGCAGAAAGTTTTTTAGGGGAAGACCACCTGAAACTAATTCTTGAAGAAGCACAGTCGATTGTAACCGCATCTTTGGTGACATTATGAATGAAAGTGCCGTTGGCGATACGCAGCCAAATAGCCATTGTCGAGCAGATATTAAGGGCTTCCACTTGTTAGAGGAACTAGCCCTCAATTTGAGTTGGTCGTGGAACCACTGCTCAGATCTCATTTGGAAGCAGCTTGATGCTCCATTGTGGGATCTCACGCAAAATCCATGGGTCGTATTACAAACCGTTTCTAAAAAACGATTGGAAGAGTTATTAGCGACCCCTTCTTTCTATCAGGCTGTTGAAAAATTGGTCAATGCAGCTCGCGTTCAAATGAAAACACCTGGTTGGTTTCAAACAAAATACCCCAATCCCCCTCTCTCTGCTGTTGCCTATTTTAGTATGGAATTTATGTTGACAGAAGCTCTTCCCATCTACTCGGGAGGACTCGGAAACGTCGCGGGCGATCAACTAAAAGCAGCAAGCGAACTTGGCGTTCCCGTTGTTGCCATTGGCTTGTTATACCAGCAGGGATATTTTCGACAAATGATCGATAAAAATGGGATACAACAGGCTTATTACCCATACAATAACCCTGGACAGCTTCCCATTTCCCCATTGAGAAAGGCAGATGGGGAATGGTTGCGCTTAGAAGTTCGCCTTCCAGGCTATTCCCTATGGTTACGCGCATGGCAAGTGCAGGTTGGAGGAACAAGATTGTATCTTCTAGATAGCAATGATCCGGCTAATTTTCCGGCTCATAGAGGAATCACGAGCGAGTTGTATGGGGGAGATTCGGAGCTGCGCCTTAAACAGGAATTGCTCCTCGGTATCGGTGGATGGCGTCTTTTAGAGGCGATTAATATTAAGCGCGAAGTGTGCCATCTCAATGAGGGACATGCCGGTTTTGCCGTTTTGGAGCGTGCTAGAAGCTTTATGGAATCGACTAAATGCTCGTTTGACGTCGCATTCCACGCCACGCGCGCAGGCAATCTCTTCACAACCCACACAGCTGTCCCCGCCGGATTTGATCGATTTCATCCCTCGTTGATGAGACAATACTTAGGAGAATATGCTGAAAAATCATTGAAAATCAATATTAACGACTTACTCGCCCTGGGGAGGTTAAATCCGCAAGACAACAATGAAGATTTCAACATGGCATACCTCGCAGCAAGAGGGAGCGGAGCCATCAATGGAGTGAGTAAACTGCATGGAGAAGTTAGTCGCCATATCTTTGCTCCTTTATTTCCTCATTGGCCAGAAGACGAAGTGCCGATCGGATCGATTACGAATGGGGTCCATATGCCGAGTTGGGATTCTATCTATTCTGATCATCTCTGGACAAAAGCTTGTGGCAAGGGACGTTGGCTTGGAACGACAGAATGCTTAAAGAAAGATATCGATGCGATTCCCAATGTCGATATTTGGAAGATGCGTAGTGAATCCAGAGAGGCATTAGTGAGCTATGTCCGTAAGACAGTTCATTACCAGCTGGCGGCGCGAGGAGCTTTTGATGCTGAATTGAAAGGGCAGCATGAATTTGCTCAAAATATCTTTGATTCAAGTACGTTAACGTTGGGGTTTGCAAGGCGTTTTGCGACATATAAGCGCCCTAATATGCTCCTGCATGATCCCGATCGTCTCCTTCGCATTTTATCCAATCCACAACGTCCAGTACAACTCATTATTGCAGGTAAGGCCCACCCAGCAGATAAACCGGGAATCGACCTCATCCAAAAATGGATGCGTTTCATTGCTAAACCGGAAGTACGCTCTCACGTCCTCTTCATCGGTGATTACGATATCCTCGTTGCAGAGGAATTAGTCAGAGGGGTTGACGTGTGGGTGAACACACCGCGTAGACCTTGGGAGGCATGTGGAACGAGCGGAATGAAAGTGTTGGTCAATGGAGGATTAAATCTTTCAGAACTCGATGGGTGGTGGGCTGAGGCCTATACTCCCGATGTCGGTTGGGCTCTTGGTGACGGTAAAGAGCATGGCGACTCATCCGAATGGGATGCCAAAGAGGCTGCAACCCTTTATGACATACTTGAAAAAGAAGTGATTCCTGAATTCTATGACAGAGATAGCGCTGGAATTCCGGTTAAATGGACAAATAGAATTCGCGCGAGCATGGCGCAACTAACCCCTCAATATTCGTCTAATCGATCTGTGCGTGAATATACGGATAAATATTATATTCCAGCGGCTATTAACTATCGCGCTCGCACAGCTGATAATGGGGCTTTAGCGCAGAAAAATTTAGCAATAGAACAGCAGATAGAGGATAAATGGCATTCCGTTCGCTTCATGGATGTGAAGGTAGGGACGGAGCAAAACCATTATCAGTTTGATGTGCGGATCTATCTCGATGGATTGGAGGAGAAATGGGTAAAGGTAGAGCTCTATGCTAATGGAATGAATGGCGGAGCCGCAGAACTTATTCCGATGGAGTCATTGGGACCTCTGTCAGGGGACCCTACAATAAGCTTGTATCGCGCTTTAGCGCCAACAACTCGCCCCTCAGCGGACTACACCCCACGGGTTGTCGTCTCAATCCCGGGAGTGATCACCCCATTGGAGATGGGGCATATCCTCTGGCAGCATTAGGTTAAAATGCTAGTCAAGGGGTTGTTTAGCCATCGTTACATGCACAATTCGTTCCAATAGGGGCGAGGGTATTCTGTTACCTGTTTTTTACAGCATATGCGAGAGTAAAGAGCATTTAAATATCCTTTTTCTCGTTCTAATACGGCTCCAAATCTATCTGTCTTGCTCATAAACAAAGTATGTATTTTTTTGTTTAATTCAATTTGGATGTTGTGCCCTTGTCGAATTGTTTCTTGAAAAGAAACTTCTGTTCTTTTTCCATTAGAATTATTTTGGCACATAGTTCGAAATCTGTTTTTTCACGTTGCTCTCTTGTTGATTCAATTTCCTGGCGAATTTTTTGTTGCGGTCCAAGGACAGTACGTCCATCGGAGTCTGTGTGCATTTCATACATAGTACCATTATGTTCATATGCGATAGCATATCCACGGACCAAAGCCATCGTGTAATAGTGGCCTGGCATCGGAAACCCTAAGCTGCCATCTGGCCAGGTACAGGGGATTGATTTAACATATTTAATCTCTACCAATCTATTTTTCCTTCGGAAAATGATGCGCATTTTTATCCAGATCCAGTAGTTTCAACCGTAAGAGTTTCAACAGTTTATCCAAATCCAGGCCCTCCTCAAGAATCTGGAGGTCCAGGTCATCAAACAACTGAGACTTGCCATACCGTATTTCAAGCTGGAATTACCTCAAAAGAAATACGAGTTTTTTCCGCTGACAGAGATCTGGATTACTCTATTCCATCTATGGAAGAAGGGGTCCATTACAATGAAGCAAAAGGGTGCATGGATAGTGGATATTTATACTGTTGGGCAACGCTTACTGATTTAGGTAAACAATTGCTTGGTAAGAATTCATTAAGAGTACACACTGCTAATATCCCAGGGACATACTATGCAAAAATAAATATGTCCTAAAAAAGAAGTCAGGGCTTCTAAATTACGCGTGGGAAAAAGTTGCTCCCACGCGTAAAAATGCTCTCTTCCTTGCGTTTCTGTTCTCATGTAGTTGTCCTATTCTCCTTCTGAAAACACTAAAATTCAGCACTCTTTGCGATTGAGTGCTAATTTTTATTGACGCATAATTCCCCCTTTTTATACAATGGGTGCATGAAGACAACAAAATCTCTCATTAAACCAAGCAGTAAGCAGCACCGAGAACGGAAGGTTCTTTTCGGACTCATTGAGTACTACTTAAAAACGGCACGTCCGGTTGGATCCAACACCCTTAAAGAGATGGGATTTGAAGACCTCAGCTCAGCGACAATACGCAATTACTTTGCCAAACTCGAAGAGAAAGGTTACCTCATACAACAGCACATCTCCGGAGGGAGAATCCCCAGTCACAAAGCTTACCGTCTCTATGCAAATGAATATGTAGATGAAATCCCACCCAAGGAGATCCACCACTCAAAAAATCCTTTTAATATACTGCGCACTAATGAGAGTAGAGAAATCACTTTATTTCTACAACAAGCAGCAGAAAATCTCGCCCAACAAACCCAAGCAGCCGTCTTTTTATCCGCCCCTCGCTTTGAGCAGGATTTAATCATCAACATCAAGCTCATTGTCATCGACCATTCGAGATGTCTCTGTGTTCTTATGACAGATTTCGGCCAAGTGATTCCCGAAATATTACAAACAGAGCAGAAGCTCAGCGTTTTTAGTGCCAAGCGAATTGAAACCTACTTTAACTGGCGCATCAACAATCAACAGCAACACGAAGAATTGACTGAAGAAGAAAAAGCCTTGGCTCAGCATCTATATAATGAACTCATGATGCGTTATGTCGTCAACCACACAAATTTCAATAATGAAGAGATCTACCGGACTGGACTTTCTCGCCTCCTCGTCTATCCCGAATTTCATGACCCAGCGTTTCTCGTCAATAGCTTAGCACTATTCGAAAACACCCACAGCATGCGTCTGTTACTAAAAGAATGCTCTGCTCTTGACAAACTCAAATTTTGGATCGGAGAAGACCTCTCCCCTTACACTCATGAATCGAATCCAGACACAACAGTTATTGCAATCCCCTACAGAGTAAATAACCACCCAATAGGCGCCGTAGCTCTTCTTGGTCCTGCTCGGTTCTCTTACCGCCAAGCATTTGCTTTATTGTACCTTTTTTCAGAAAGTATCAGCGAGGCGCTAACAAACAACTTATACAAATTTAAAATCGAGATGCACCCATCATCACAACAAAAAAATAAAGTAAAAAACAAAAAAGTTATCAACCAAAAATCTAGCCCTTTATTAATTGAAAACAACCCTTCAACGAGGAGAAAATCACCATGACGTCCGATCAAAAAAAGGACAATCAATCACAAGAGCCTCCCCACGAGTCGCCACAAATGGAACCGACTGAAGTGCCTGTAAACGAGCTCGACCTCATCAAAGAGGAGCTTTCTGAATGTAAGGATAAATACTTGAGAGTCCTCGCGGAGTCTGAAAATGCCCGAAAAAGACTACAGAAAGAAAAACAAGAAATGATTCAATATGCCCTTCAAGGACTGATTGTCGATTTTCTCACTCCGATCGACTGCATGGAAAATGCACTTAAATTCACGCAGCAGATGCCAGAGGAAGTAAAAAACTGGGCAATAGGATTTCAAATGATCCTAGGACAGTTCAAAGAGGTCTTGTCAATGAATGGAGTGATCCCTTTTGCCTCAGAAGGACACCCATTTAACCCGGATCGCCACGAAGCCGTCGAAAGCGTTATTAGAACGGATCTCCCACCAGGAACCATCATCGAAGAAAATCTTCGCGGATATCTCATGGGAGATCGAACGATCCGTCCAGCACGAGTAAAAGTTTCAAAATTACCAGAACAAAACAAGGAGTAAACGCCATGAGTGAATCTAAAAAAGGAAAAATTATCGGTATCGATCTAGGAACGACTAATTCCTGCGTCGCTGTAATGGAGGGAGGGGTTCCAAAAGTGATCGCCTCGGCAGAAGGACTGCGCACAACCCCATCAATCGTCGCTTACAAAGGCAGTGAACGAATCGTCGGGATCCCAGCAAAAAGACAGGCTGTCACAAACCCTGAAAATACAATTACCTCCTCAAAGCGCTTTATCGGACGTAAACACGCAGAGGTAGCTTCTGAAATCAAAACAGTCCCCTATAAGGTCGTTAGTGGCTCCAAAGGAGAAGCCGTCTTTGATGTTCAAGGAAAAATAATGACCCCAGAAGAAATTGCTGCTCAGATTCTAATTAAGATGAAGGAAACAGCTGAAGCTTACCTCGGAGAAAAAGTTACAGAAGCTGTCATCACAGTCCCAGCATACTTCAACGATTCTCAACGTCAATCGACAAAAGATGCAGGAAGGATTGCAGGCTTGGATGTCAAACGAATCATCCCAGAACCAACGGCAGCAGCTCTTGCTTACGGATTGGACAAGGAAAAAACAGATCGCAAAATCGCAGTCTTTGACCTCGGCGGCGGTACTTTTGACATCTCGATCCTCGAAATCGGCGATGGGGTCTTTGAAGTACTCGCTACAAATGGAGACACTCATCTTGGTGGGGACGACTTCGACAACGAGATTCTGAAATGGATGCTCGAGTCATTCAAAAAAGAACAAGGAATCGATCTTAGCCACGATAAAATGGCCCTACAACGCCTTCGCGATGCGGCAGAAAAAGCCAAAATGGAACTTTCCGGAACAATGACAACGGAAATCAACCAACCATTCATCACGATGGACGCATCAGGGCCTAAACACCTATCCTTAACTCTGTCTCGTTCAGAACTCGAAAAACTCACTCACCATCTCCTCGAAAGAATGCGTGAGCCTTGCGTTAAAGCGATCAAAGATTCGGGAATCAAAAAAGAAGACATCAGCGAAATCATCCTCGTTGGCGGCATGACGCGTATGCCTGCTGTACAAGAGATGGTAAAATCAATCTTCGGCAAAGAAGGACACAAAGGGGTAAATCCCGATGAAGTCGTAGCCATCGGTGCTGCCATCCAGGGAGGTGTTCTTGCCGGTACTGTTAAAGATGTCTTGCTACTCGACGTCACCCCGCTTACCCTTGGGATTGAAACCCTTGGTGGAGTGATGACACCGCTTGTAGAACGCAACACGACAATCCCAACACAAAAGAAACAAGTCTTCTCAACAGCTGCCGATAACCAACCTGCAGTGACGATTAGAGTGCTTCAAGGGGAACGCAAAATGGCCGATGACAACAAGGAAATTGGGCGTTTTGATCTCTCTGACATTCCTCCTTCTCCACGTGGAATGCCTCAAATTGAAGTCGCTTTTGATATCGATGCAGATGGTATCTTGCATGTCTCAGCGAAGGATAAAGCCTCCGGCAAGGAGCAAAAAATCCGCATCGAAGCACAGTCTGGCCTCCATGAAGAGGATGTCAAACGGATGCTAAAAGATGCCGAACTGCATGCTGAAGAGGATAAAAAACGAAGAGAAGAAGTTGAAGTCCGCAATGAAGCAGACTCTCTTGCTTTCCGTGCAGAAAAATCACTTAAAGAGTACCAAGATAAATTGCCAAAAGACGTCATCGACGATGTACAAGGCAAAATTGACGCGGTAAAAAAAGCGATTGAAAGCAACGATATTTCTCGTATCAAGCAAGCGAAGAGCGAACTTGAAAGCCATATGCAACATATTGGTGAAGCGATGTCTAAAGCTGCAGGAGCTGCTGGTCAACCGCACGGAGCAGAAGGACATCCGAATGAACAACATTCTGGTGGACAACATCAGTCTTCTTCCAATGATGGTGACAACATTGAAGAAGCGGATGTCGAAATTATCGACCCAGACAACAAAAAATAAGTCGCAATAAATCGGAGAGATGGACGGACACATTGTGTTCGTCCATTGCCGTTCATCTATAATTGAATAATAAAATAACAGGATGGGCAGGATCGGCTTCGCCGGCAGGATACCCCCTCCTTTTATCCTGCCGGCGAAGCCGATCCTGCCTATCCTGTTATTTTATTGTTTGTTCACATTTCGAATCACTGATCTCCGTAATCTCCGTTTTTTTACTTTGTAAATAATCTACACTTATGGTATCCAGAAAATAGGCCCCCTGTCCTCACACATTATACGTATGATTTATATGACAACAACAAAAACAAAAGTCAAAGGTTTTTTCACGGTTAAAAATGATCGCGGCCTCCACACACGCCCGGCAACAGAAATCGTCAAATGTGCCTCCACTTTTAAATCGGACATTCAGCTTATCTACCAAAAAAATCAAGTTAACGCCAAATCTATTTTGGGAATACTTATGCTCGCTGCTGGAAAAGGAGCTAAAATCAAAATAGAAGCGACCGGAGAAGACGCTCAAGAAGCTCTTTCTGCTCTAATTGATCTAGCGACAGCCAACTTTAACATCAAGTACTAAGGTAAAGAGTGTCATGGGTGATTTTCTCGAAGAGTTTAAACTATCTCAACAAGTCAAACTTAAGCTTCAAGACAAACAAAGATTAAAAAAAGCATTTGCTGAAGGTAAAACTGTTCAGCAAGAACTTGAATTCTCTAATGAAACGATGGCCAAGTTCTACAGCGCCGCCTACCACATCCTTGAAAACAAAAAATATGAAGATGCCTCTAATGCTTTTTTATTTCTAACCACCCTTTCACCTAACTGCTACGACTATTGGATGGGCCTTGGAATAGCCACTCAGTTAGGGGGGCACTATGAAGAGGCTGTCGATGCGTATGAGATGGGAGCAATCCTAGAACCAGAAAATCCAGTCCCTTACTTTTACCTAGCAAAATGCTTCTTTGCCATACATGAAAAAGATCATGCATTAGAAGCTCTTGACATGGCTATCGAGTACGCTGGTGAAGATGATCAATTCTTCGATCTTAAACAAGAAGCTCTCGCCGCTCGTAAACTTCTATTCAAGGATCATCAAAATTGAATAAAAAACGATGTTTTGGTGGAGCTCCCGGAAAAGAATTTTATGCCGATTATCATGATAATAGACTAAAAAAAACGTGGAATAACATTCGTCGTTTCTACAATTATTTATGCTTACATGCAAGCGGTAGGAGTGGTCAACGACCACCTCATTGGCTGTTGACGCCACTAAAGGAGTGTAAAATTATGTTCTCTCGATTTGTATCATTTTGCCTTATTTTTTCTGCCCAACTTAGCGCTTACTATTGGCAGGAGGCGGAAACACCCACTATTCATCACCTAATCCCCATTGAATTGACATCCTCAACAAGCGGAATAAATCCCATTGATGCGATTTACGTAATCAATTTAGATAGAAGACCAGATCGAATGGAATACATGAATCAACTTCTTTCCTCATGGGGCATCTACGGAAACCGAGTAAGCGCTTGCGATGGACGTTCTCAAGTTAGCGACGAACTCATCAGAGAGCTGACCGGCCCATATTCCAACTGCATGCTATATAAAGATGGTTATGGTCCCTGTTCCGGCGCGATCGGTTGCCTTATCAGCCACCTCTCTGTAATAAAAGATGCATCCGAAAGAGGATTTGGAATTATTTGGGTTCTTGAAGATGATGTCGAGGTGGTAAGCGATCTCCACCAAATTCCCCAACTATTATCTGATCTTTCTTCCATAGATCCCGATTGGGATATTTTCTATACAGATCCTAACCCTCACTTCCCATCAGGCGCTTATTGGTCAGCACCAGATATGAAAAGCCGCCCTCGCCGTCCCGATCAACCCATTATTCCTTTTTTCGATTTGCCTCAAAAGGAAGCAAGAGGAGAAAATATTGATTCAGCACGCTGGCACACGGGATGTCATTCAATGATTATCTCTAAAAAAGGCGTGCAAAGAATTTTAAACTACTTTTCACACGTCTATTTATATGATCATATCGATAGGGAGCTCCATCTTATTCCCAATATTCGATTGTATAGCTCTCAAACTGACATCGTTACGAATTCTTTTGGAAACCCATTGTCTCAAAAAAGTGATCTTCAATATAAAAGACCATAAACGTTAGGAGCTGGGCAATAATAACTTTGACGATTCGGCTGCGCAAAGCCCCGGGGTTGAATGATCGAAAACAACCCAATATTATAATATAGGGCAGTTTTCGATCATTCGACCGCGGGAGCTTTCGCGCGCCCCAATCGTCAAAGTTATTGTTGCCCAGCTCCTTAGCGTTCAATATCACTTTTAAACATATTTCCGCATGTGACAATGTCAATTAAGACATCATATTCTCGAATTTCTGGGATGAGGTGAAGGTCATTATCAATAGGCCCATAGATGTATGCAAAAGAAAAATAATCGATGATTTTTCTTATGCCATTCTTTGAAACAAGCATAGAGTGAGTTCCATACCTCCAATGAATAAGATCAAACTCTCCCCTTGCTTCTTTTTGTACTTTATGTGAAAACGGAGCGCTTCCTGGAGGGAGTATTAATGCCAGCTTCGAATAACAGCTGCTTTGGTCTGTATAACAAATATCCCAATCGGGATCCATAGTAAAAAGTTTCGAAAGGAGCATTGGAATTTGTTGAACATCTCCCACCACTTTAATATCATCTTCAATGATCCAAATGACATTAAATTCCCTTTCATATGCATCCTGTAAAATAGAAAGGTGGCTCAAAAAACAACCTATTGCCGGGTAAATAGACCTTGTCGGATGCTGATTCAAAAGCGTATTTTCATAGTAAGGTCCTATTAATTCTTGTACGGTTGTTTCAGAAATCAACAATCCATCGCATGCGCTTACCCGATTTGCATATAAGCCATATTGACTTAAAAGTTGTTTAGTATATGCAAGCCTCTCTGGTCTTCTATCTAAATTGATCATATAAATAGTGTCAACGGAGTCAATACCGGAAAAGGGTTCTGTTATCTCAATGGGAACAATATAGTTTAAAAAAGGAGCTCCATAGACCTCCAAAATAGGTAGACTCAATAAAAAAATCGTCTTTAAAAAAATTAATCGAAAGTATTGCATTTATGCTCCTACAATGTATTTTTCTAATCTATTAATGTTCGATATCGCTTTTGAACATAAACCCACATACTACAAGATCGAATGGAATACTATACTCTCGAATTCCGGGAACGAGATGGAGATCATTATCAATAGGTCCATAGATATATGAAGATAAGAAATAATCTCTAATTTTTTTTGCGCCATTTTGCGAGATAATCATCGAATAGGTTCCATATCTCCATCGGATAAGGTCAAATTCCCCTTTTTCTTCCTTTCTCACCCTATCTCGAGGTAGAGTACTGTCGGGAGGGAGTATTAGCAATGCATTCGGGATCCCTTGATCGGTATAGCAAATATCCCAATCGGGATCCATGGTGAAAAGCTTTGAAAGAAAAATTGGAATTTGCTGTATATCTCCCAATATTTTTACATCATCCTCAATCACCCAAATAACACCAAATTCTCTCTCGTACGCATCCTGCAAAATAGAAAGGTGGCTTAAAAAACACCCTATCGCGGCGTTAATAGACCCTCTATTACTTCTATGGAAAAGATTAACCGGATAATATGGTCCTAACAAATCCCGAACGGCAGCATCTGAAATCGATAACCCATCGCAGGCACTCACTCGATTTGGATGCAACCCATGCTGCCCCAAGACCGCGTTCATATAAGCGAGTCGTTCTGGCCTTCTGTCCAGATTAATCATGTAGATAGCATCGACGGTGTCAAGACCTGAATCTGGCTCTGTGATCTCAATGGGGACAATATAATTTAAGAAAGGAGCTCCATAAAGGTTTATGAAGGACATACTGAACAAGAAAAACAACGTTAACCACGAGCGATTCATTGACAACTCCTGCTATTTAATGATGAAAAGCCCGATTGTACACATCCACCGCATTTTTCACCATTTTTCTGTTGCCACGCGAAGCGTTTGGAGTGCGAAAGTCCTCTTTCGCTTTACCTTAAACAACAAAGCGAAAGGGGGCTTTTGCACTCCAAACGCTTCGCGTGGAATTATACCTCACTGCCCAGAAAAGATTGTGTAAATAAAGGAATTGAGCTAGACTATACTCTATAATAAAAAACAGGATGACCATATGAATGCGCTTTTTAGGTTTTTATCAATTACATTTATTTTACTCGTGTTAACATGTTGCTACCGGATGCCGACGCAGGATGACTATTCGCTGATTCCTTCGACGAACAACCCGTTATTTACGAGAGAAAAGGGACCTGCACTGCCCTCCGCTAAATACTAAAAAGGACTTCCGCTATGTTACCTATTAATAACAGTGACATTTTAAAACATCTGGTAAGCAAGGGGATTCAAGCTCAAATACAAAAAGAGACGAATCAAATTTGCATTATGCTGAAAATTGGGGAGCGGGAATTTCCTCTTTTCATTCGAATTTTCGATGGGGGTGAACTTCTTCAATTGCTGGCATTCCTTCCCTGCAATTTTAACACCGATGCTCTTGGAGAGGTTGCCCGTTTGCTCCACGCGTTGAATAAGAAAATCGATTTACCTGGCTTCTGCATGGATGAGGACTCTCAAACAATTTTCTACCGTTGTATGTTACCTGTCCGAAATAAAAAAATCGATAGCGCCATCTTTGACGCCCTCCTCAATGCAGTACAAGTAGTGTGCACTTCGTTTGCTCCTGTAATCGCAACTGTGGCTTACGGCACGGTGACTTTCAAAGATGTGATCAAACAATCTAAATTGGGGTAAAATGCTTATGCCGACAAGAGCTATTTTCTACGATACCGAAACGACAGGTATGAAGTCTGAAAAAGATAACATCATCGAAATCGCGGCTTACGACCCTCTCAATGATCGCTCTTTTGAGCGTTTGGTCAACCCGGGACGCCCCATCCCCCCAGAGGCAACTGCGATTCATCATATCACCAATGAGATGGTTTCTTCTGCCCCTTCTTTCCATGTGATCGCACAAGAATTTACCCAATTTTGTGAGGGGGACGTGATCCTCATCGCTCATAATAACGATGCGTTTGATTTTCATTTTCTCAAAGCAGAGTTCGAACGAGCAGCACTCACAATGCCATCGTGGAAGTTTTTAGATAGCTTAAAATGGGCGCGACGCTACCGTTCAGACCTTCCACGCCATACTCTGCAATTTCTTCGAGAAATCTACAATATTGAAGCCAATAATGCACATAGAGCGTTAGATGACGTGATCGTCCTCTATAAAGTGTTCATGCAAATGGTCGATGATCTCTCCATCAATGATGTGTATGCTCTTTTAAATCGTCCACGAGAGCTCCATCACATGCCATTTGGGAAGCATCAAGGAGTCCCTTTGAAAAACCTTCCTAAAGACTATGTCAAATGGTTAGCGGGCTCAGGAGCGTTTGATAAAGCGGAAAATAAAGAGTTAAAAATGAGTTTAGAAAAGCTCGGTATGCTCGCAAAATAGATGGACACTTCAATACTCACTGTTTCTGCTCTTAGTCAAGCGATTAAAAATTCTCTAGAGCAATCTTTTCCTTCTGTCTGCGTACAAGGGGAAATCAGCAACTGCAAGTTACATTCGTCTGGTCATCTCTATTTTTCCATCAAGGATGCCAACGCCCAAATCGGGGCTGTGATGTTTCGTCCCGATGCTGCCCTACTGAAAGTTCTTCCCAAAGATGGCTCTCAGGTAATTGCTACAGGCTCAATTAATGTCTATCCAGCGAGCGGTAAATACCAAATTTTAGTACGCGAACTGCGTCCTGTTGGAGTGGGAGAACTCCTCATCAAGCTTGAAGAGCTCAAAATGAAGATTCTCAAGCTGGGGTGGTTTCGAAAAGAACATAAGAAGCCCCTGCCGAAGTTTCCCAAACGAATTGGGGTTGTCACGAGTCCGACCGGAGCCGTCATTCAAGATATCTTAAACATCCTCAATCGTCGTTTTTCGGGATTTCATCTCATCCTTTATCCTGTCAGAGTTCAAGGAGAAGGAGCAGCGCAAGAAATCGCACATGCAATAGATCAAATGAATCATTACGATTTAGTCGATGTGATGATCGTCGGAAGGGGTGGTGGCAGCATTGAAGACCTATGGGCCTTTAATGAAGAGATTGTTGCTAAAGCTATCTTTGAGAGCCGAATACCAATCATAGCGGCAGTAGGACACGAAACAGACCACTGCATAGCCGATTATGTTGCGGATGTACGAGCTTCTACTCCATCAGAGGCTGCTGAAATGGTAATTGCAGAAAAAAGTCAACAATTCGAATATCTCACTCAGATGCAAAGGCGTATGCAGCAATGTGTGATGCAACTTATCCGTCAAGATAAAGTACGTTTGCAAATGATCATACGCCATCCGATCATGAAAACTCCTTATGGGATTTTAGGACAATGGTCTCAACGTCTCGATAGTATTGGGCAGGAGCTCAACACCAAGGCGCTTCATTTTTTATCTACGCAGCGATTGCTCTTGGAGGGTAAAAAACAGCAGCTTTACTCCCTGCAACCATCGACTAAATTAAATCATTATAAACAGCATTTAGCAGGACTTAACCGAGAAATCACAGGAGCTATTGGTAGAAAGCTGCAGCTGACAAGAAATACTCTTCTTCAATTTAACAATTCCCTCGATCAGCTTTGGAAGTCGAAACAAACGCAACGTCTCTCTATGTTTCAAGCAATGCAAAAACAGAAGCAGCTTGAAGATTTGTGGCGACGGGTTTGTGATAAGAAAAAAGAAGGACTAGCAAATCTTAAACTCTCTCTAGATTTGCTAAACCCAAAAAATGTATTAACAAAAGGTTACTGTATTCTCTTCTCTAAAAAAGATCATTCAGTTATAACTTCAGTAAACGCCGTTGAAAAAAAACAACAAGCAGAAATTTTACTTTCAGATGGCAAGCTATTAACCACTATTGATGAGATTTTACCTAAGTGAACATGACACAACCTGAAGAAAGCCAAAAAGATACGATTTCATTCGAGAGTGCATTTGCTCGCCTCGAAGCCATCCTAGAGAGAATGAATTCAGGAACTATTAGCCTCGATGAAGCACTTAAACTCTACGAAGAAGCCGATGCTCTTATCAATATTTGCAGTATACGCCTTACATCAGCTGAAAAAAAAATAGAGACTTTAATCACAAAACGCAATGGGGAGCTTTTGTTAGGAGCCGATCAAAAACCACAGGTTCAAGATTTTCAACCTCAGCAACAGACGGGAAAAAGACAGCTTTCTAAGGACCTTTCCCAATGAATGACGCGCTACTTCCCCATATTAACTCCCCTCATGACCTAAAAAAGCTACCAGCCCACTTACTTAACTTACTAGCCCTAGAGATTCGACAACGGATTATAGAAGTTCTGTCCGTCAACGGAGGTCATCTCGCATCAAATCTTGGTTCTGTAGAGCTCACCATAGCGCTTCACAGGGTTTTTAATTCCCCATCGGACAAATTTATTTGGGATGTCAGCCACCAAACCTACTCACACAAGATACTGACAGGAAGAAATGATCGTTTTCACACTATCCGCAAACATAAAGGGTTGTGTGGGTTTAGTCATCCGAAAGAATCCCCTTGCGATCATTTTCTTGCCGGCCATGCAGGCACAGCCCTTTCGCTAGCTCTTGGAGTGGCCAAAAACAGAGATCTCACCAAACGCGATGAACATATTATCCCCATTATTGGAGATGCGACCCTCACTTGTGGGATGTCGCTTGAAGCTCTTAATAACGTCCCTCGCGACCTAAAAAAATTCATCATTATCCTCAACGACAACGCGATGTCGATATCGAAAAATGTCGGTGCTATCACACATATCTTAAGTCGTCTTCTCAGCAATCCGACGACAAATAAACTCTATCATGACATCGATCATATCGTTTCAAAGATCCCCAGTTACGGCACTAGGCTGGCAAAGCATGGGCAGAAGATTACAGAATCTCTTAAAAATCTTGTCAGCCCAGCCGCTTTTTTTGAACAATATGGAATTTCCTACGTAGGTCCTGTCGATGGTCACGACATCAAAAAGCTTACAGACACCTTTGAAGCACTTAAAGATTCTGAGTGGCCCGTCATCGTCCACCTTCTAACCAATAAAGGGCAAGGGATGGAAGAGGCGATTAAAAACCCCATTTCCTATCACGGTGTAAAGCCATTTAATATCGACACTGGAAAGTTTCTTCCCACCCCATCGATAAAGCCGACATTTCCAAAAATTTTCGGTACACACCTTCTTGAAATGGCTGAAAGGGACCCAGCAATTGTTACTGTTACTCCAGCGATGTCAGCAGGATCGATGATCGATGGGTTTATGAAGAAATTCCCCGACCGTTGTTTGGATGTTGGAATTGCAGAGGGGCATGCAGTGACATTTGCCGGAGGAGTAGCTTACGGAAAAAAAATGAAAGTCGTCGCCTCTTTGTACTCGACGTTCTTACAAAGGGCTTTTGACAACCTTTTTCACGATGTATGCCTTCAGGAACTGCCAGTCGTCTTTGCCATTGATAGAGCTGGACTTGCCGGAGCAGATGGTTCGACACACAACGGGATCTATGACATCTCATTTTTAAATGCAATGCCCAATATGATTATCTCCCAGCCACGCAATGGACAGCTGCTTAAAGAGCTGCTAGAGTCGAGTTTTAGTTGGGAACGTCCCGCAGCAATCCGCTATCCAAATATCGCAACAGAAGATTCGACAGCACCATTGACTTATCGAGAACCCGGCAAAGGGGAAGTGTTAGCAGAAGGAGAGGGAGTGCTCATCATCGCTCTTGGCCATATGAATTATACCGCTCTTCAGGTGCGAGAAAAGCTTTTGAATATAGGTGTGCAAGCGACAGTCCTCGACCCTATTTTTGTGAAACCTCTCGATGTCGAGCTACTAGACACCCTTCTTTCGACACACAATCGAGTTGTTACCATAGAAGAACACTCTGTCGTTTCCGGATTAGGATCAGTTATCAATAATTTCTTGATGTCTCAAGGATACAATAATCAATTACAAGTCATCAATTTTGGCATTCCAGAGACTTTTGTAGAGCAAGGGACACATGCTGAACTCCTCGATGAACTAGGTCTTTCTGCCGAAAAAATTTTCCATCGCATTGCTCTTCAATTTAATTTCAATCATGCAACGGTGACCCAATGATTATCGCGCTGTTTCCAAATGCGAACAAAAAGTTGGCAGAAGAAACCGCCCGCAATGTCAGCAAATTTTTAATCGGTCATGGTGTCACTGTCGTTGCTGAAGAGGATGTTTTCCCAATCGACGGAATCAAACCTCTTTCTGATGTTTCTCCGCATGAAATTAATTTCTGTATCTCCATGGGAGGAGATGGAACGATTTTGCGATTGATCCATCAACATCCCAGCATCCATGCTCCAATTCTAGCTATCAACCTCGGAAGCTTAGGATTTATGGCTGATATCCCTATAGATGCGATCATTCCCAGCCTTGAAAACTTATTAAAAGGGAACTACCGCATTCAGTCCCGCATTGTCATGGATGGTTACTCTCCCGCCGGCAACCGCTTTGCCGTTAATGATATCGTCATTCATCGAGCCAGCAATCCATGTTTAATCGATCTCGCCATCTACGTCGATAACCAATACCTCAACACATTTTCAGCAGATGGGATCATTCTTTCGACTCCCAGTGGATCAACAGCCTATTCTCTCGCTGCTGGTGGCCCTATCCTTACTCCTGAATTAGATGCTTTTGTCCTCACTCCTATTTGTCCGCACACCATTTCAAACAAACCAATCGTACTGCTTCCTAAAACTGAGTTACGCATTGAATACATCAGCGCTCATGCCCCTTTAGAAGTCACTTATGATGGTTTTTCCACCGATTTTATATCTTCAGGTGAAAGCGTCCGCATCACCCGTTCAAAGCGAGTTTTTCGCCTCGTCACAATGCCTAATCACGATTATTTCTCTACCCTCCGCACCAAACTTGACTGGAAAGGCAAGCTGCGTTAACATCTAATAGACCTAAACATCAGGAGGTTTGTCTATGTCAGCAGCAGCATCATCAAGTGCACCCAGCCAAGCAGTACTTAATATTAACCAACTATTGACAGAAACACAAGACAAGGGAAAAGTTTGGAATGCAGCTTTTCACAATAATAGCGATGCAGTTGCAAGTGCGATTTCCCAGTCTTTTATTCAAGAAGTTCTTGCTCAATTAAAGACAAGATTCGATCCTTTCCATGAAACTCCAACAAAAGCAAAACCTCTAGATGCACGTCTTTCATTTGATTCAGAAAGCGAACCATCATGGAAACATCATAATCCCTCTTCCAATCTAGAAAGGCTCGTAACACTAATGGGAGATAGCGTCAATCAAGCCCCTTTTAACGAATGGCTTGAAGAAAAGATTACGTCGCCAGAGACTGAAGGCGGTGATCGTACCGACACCCCTGGTTTCGTTGTCAATATTAGAAATGCAGGAATACCCCCTGAACCAACCTATGCCATTGTTGGTAAAAATATCAATGTAACCTATTTCCAATCAAGACTGAATGAACTTGCAAAAAAAGTTGTGGCCAACCTTGACGAGGAGTTTAAGAAATTGCAACGATCTCCCGGAAACAATAAATTACAATTTGAATGTTCATTTATTACAAGTTTAAAAGATAGAGCTAGCGCATGGGGTTTCCCCACTGGACTAAGCAGTTCGATGGAATCCGAAGATCATTACCTTCAGGCAAAATTGTGGATTAGCCCTTAAAAGGACAAAGAACACCAAAAAAACGGGGATCAAGCCTATTTTCTACGCGAAGCGTTTGGAGTGCGAAAGTCCCCTTTCGCTTTGCCTTAAACAACAAAGCGAAAGGGGACTTTCGCATTCCAAACGCTTCGCGTAGCACTAAAGCGAGGTGCAATCAAGTTAAACAAACTCAAGTAGGGCAGATGTTGAGGAAAGCTCGACGAGTTCTTTTCCGTTTAAGGCATAGATATTAGCAGGAGGAACCTCTTCACATAAAGAATTGAGGTTTCCGCTTTGAATGATGATGAACTTCACATCTTGCATCGATGCGAGAAGCTGAACAAAATCTTGATCTGGATCTAAATCGAGCAAATAGATCACCAAATTCCCATCGCTTTGCTTAGAGAGTTTTTGAATGGAGGAGAATGTTGGCAAAAGCATTCCTTGTTTAGCATACAATCCCAACAAACTATAAGAAGAGTTTCTAAGAGCTTGTTGCAAAGTAAAGAGATGCTCCCCATCGAAAATTTTATTGTCGACATCAAATTCCAAAAGACGTCGAGCCAAGTCTGAAAGGCTAACACGAGCACAACCAAAGCGCTCGACAGAGATACCTGCAGCGACGTTACAGAGTTGCGTTGCTTCATGAATCGACAAATCACTAGCAATCGCATAAGTCAACATCGCGAGAACAGTATCGCCAGCCCCAGTCACATCTTTAATTTCCCGTATTTTAACAGGGAAATCAAATCTTTCTCCTGTGCGCTGAAACACAGAAATACCAGCTTCAGAACGAGTGACCATCAACATACTAGCTTCGCTCAAATGAAGAACGCGCTGTGCCACCAAATCTAAGCTTGCATCGGAGTGCAGTCCTGCTGCCGCATAGGCTTCAGAAAGATTTGGTTTGATGATGGTGCTACCGCTGTATTTACCAAACTCCACCCCTTTAGGATCCGTAATAATAGGTAGACCAAGTGCTTTAGCCTGTTCTATCAAGGATGCAAGCAATGTGCGCGATAACATTCCCTTTCCATAATCGGAAATAGCCACCGCAGAAACACCTTCGAGCAATTTAGGTAATGAATCGATAATATGCTGCTCCAACATCTCTGAAAGCGGAGTTACCTGTTCATAATCGACCCGAACAACCTGCTGGTTATCGGCTATGATTCGATTTTTTAATGGCGTCTTAAACTCATTTTGAATGAATACACCACGGACATCAATCCCCTCTTGCTCCAAAGCCTCTCGCAAAGTAACTCCCGCAGGATCTTGTCCAATACGTCCCAACAAAACAACGTCAGCACCAAGAGAAATCATGTTTAATGCAGCGTTTCCTGCGCCTCCGGGACGACTTTCTTCACTAGCGACCTGCACGACAGCCACGGGAGCTTCTGGCGATATCCGACGCACCTTACCAACGGTGTAGGTATCGAGCATTAAATCGCCAGCAAGGAGAATTTTACGCCGTTTTAAACGACTGATGACATTGGTAAGTTTTACCATATTTTTCCCGGAATAAGATAATTTTTTACATAGTCTGCAATCGATTCTTCAATAGGCATGCAGGTAACTAACTCTCCCAACACATTTTTCATTTTATGCATATCTGCACACGTGTAATTTTGATATTTGCCTATAAGATCGGGAGGCATATCAATATATTCTATTTTTGCAGGCTGGTTGGCTGCTTTAAATACGGAGTTCGCCACCTGATTCCACGTACTTGCCACCCCACTTCCCACATTATACAATCCCATCACATCATTTTCAAGAAGAGCGCAAACAACACGTACTGCATCTTTTACGTAGATGAAGTCGCGTTTTTGTTCTCCATCTGCAAATCGAGAGGGATCAGAAGTCTTAAACAAACGAATTGCCTCTTTCTTTAAAACAAGAGGAAGAACGTGCATGATCATCGATGCCATGCGTCCCTTATGGTATTCATTAGGACCAAATACATTAAAAAACTTTAACCCAACAACATTTTTTAAAACATCCTCTCTTTTAAGCCACAAATCAAAAAGATGTTTTGAAAATCCATACATATTGAGAGGCATTAGAGCATCAAGAGCATTTTCGTCATCCATAAATCCGAGAGAGCCATCCCCATAAGTAGCTGCCGAAGAAGCATATATAAAACGTTTTTGATGTTTAAGAGCATATTCTGCTAAGCGAATGCTATAATGATAATTATTTTCCAATAAATAACTAGCATTAGTTTCTACTGTACTCGAACACGCACCTAGATGAATAAACGCCTTGATGAGATCTTGTTTTCCTTGTAGCCAATCGAAAAACACCCCTTTATCAATCACGTCAACAAATTTTTTACCTACGAGATTTTTCCATTTTTCTGAATGACCAAGGTTATCGACGACAAGAATATTATTGATTCCTTTATCATTGAGATGGCGGATAACACCTGAACCAATAAAGCCAGCCCCACCTGTCACTACAATTAATTGATCGCCATAAGACTTCACTTGTTACCTCAAAATTAAAATTAATTCCCGATTCTATCAAAAATACGAAAGAACTACAAATGAAACTTTCTACTTCCCAAAAAACGAGGCAAGCTTTAGATTAGGAAGTATCAAAGGAATCACTACAAGAGAGTAAGCACATGTTTGACAAATTCACCAACCGCGCAAAACAGGTCATCAAATTAGCTAAAAAAGAAGCGCAACGACTCAATCACAATTATTTAGGAACAGAGCACGTCTTAATGGGTCTGCTCAAATTAGGCCAGGGTGTCGCTGTCAATGTCCTACGCAATCTCAATATCGATTTTGACACTGTGCGAAGCGAAGTAGAAAAGCTTGTGGGATACGGCCCAGAAATTCAAGTTTATGGAGATCCTTCTCTTACGGGAAAGGTAAAAAAAGTTTTTGAATATGCCAATGAAGAGGCAGCTACTCTCAATCACAATTATGTGGGTACAGAACATCTTTTACTCGGCCTTTTAAGACAAAGTGATGGAGTGGCAGCTCATGTCCTTGAAAATCTCAACGTCAACTTAAAAGAGGTTCGCAAGGAAGTCCTTAAAGAATTGGAGAGTTTTAACCTACAGCTCCCTCCTATTGGCAATATAGGGAATGCTCCCAATATTTCGCCAACTTCACAGGCTGGAAGTAACCCAGGCAACCCCAAACCTTTTGAAAAAGGGCCAGCGTCATCCGATAAGATGCCGGCGTTAAAAGCTTATGGTCACGACCTAACAGAAATGTGCCGTGAAGGAAAAATGGATCCTGTCGTCGCCCGCAAGGAAGAAATCGAACAGCTTATCCTCATCCTATGTCGCCGACGCAAAAACAATCCGGTGCTTGTCGGCGAAGCTGGAGTCGGCAAAACAGCTATTGTTGAAGGCTTGGCGCAAGCGATTGTCAAAGGGGAAGTCCCCGATACGCTAAGAAAAAAACGACTCATCACGCTAGATCTAGCTCTCATGATTGCTGGGACAAAATACCGTGGTCAATTTGAGGAGCGAATTAAAGCTGTGATGGATGAAATCAAGAAAAATGGAAACGTTCTTCTATTTATCGATGAGCTCCACACAATTGTAGGAGCAGGGGCAGCTGAAGGGGCTATTGACGCTTCGAATATCCTCAAGCCAGCACTCTCGCGTGGCGAGCTACAATGTATCGGCGCAACGACAATCGATGAATACCGCAAACACATCGAGAAAGATGCTGCTCTTGAGCGTCGCTTTCAAAAAATTCTCGTCCAGCCACCAACAGTAGTTGAAACAGTTGAAATCCTGAATGGATTAAAAGCAAAATATGAAGAGCATCATAAATGTATCTACACCCCCCAAGCTCTCAGCGCTGCTGCAATTCTTTCCGACCGCTATATCAGTGGCCGTTTCCTTCCCGATAAGGCGATAGACCTCATCGATGAAGCTGGCGCTAAAATGCGGATTGCTATGATGAATCAACCTCAAGACATCAATAAATACGAAGCGGAAATCGAAGAGACTCGCATCGCAAAAGATAATGCCATCAGCAAACAGGAATATGAAAAAGCTGCCAAGCTGCGCGACAAAGAAAAAACTCTTAGAGAGCAACTTCAGCACCTTCGTACCCAATGGGAAACTAATAAAGAGGAACACGAAGTCATCGTCGAAGATGAGGATATCGCTGCTGTCATCGCGAAGCAGACAGGAATTCCTCTAAGTCGACTCACCGAAGGGGAAACTCAAAAGGTGCTTAAAATGCAAGAGGTGTTACGAGAGAACATTATCGGACAAGATGAGGCTCTTAACACGATTTGCCGTGCAATCCGTCGCAGTAAAGCCGATATCAAAGATCCCAAGCGCCCTATTGGAGCTTTTCTTTTTCTTGGTCCGACAGGGGTTGGAAAGACACTTCTTGCGCGCCTTCTAGCTATCAATATGTTTGGCGGAGAAGACTCTCTCATCCAAGTTGACATGTCAGAGTATATGGAAAAATTTGCCGTCAGTCGCATGACGGGATCTCCTCCTGGATATGTAGGACATGAAGAAGGGGGACAGCTTACAGAACAAGTGAGACAACGTCCTTATTCTGTTGTTCTTTTTGATGAAATAGAAAAAGCACATCCCGATGTGATGGATCTTCTACTACAGATTTTGGAAGAAGGACGCCTCACAGATTCGTTTGGAAGAAAAGTCGATTTCCGAAACACCATTATTATTATGACTTCAAACTTAGGCGCAGATCTAATTAAAAAGAGCACTGAAGTCGGTTTTGCAGCTCAAGATGACGTGATGGATTTCGCTCACATCAAAGAGAAAATTTTATCAGCTGTAAAGAAAAACTTTAAGCCGGAATTCTTAAATCGATTAAATGATATCATCATTTTCCAACCTCTTCAAAAAGAAGCGTTATTGCGCGTTATCGATATCGAACTCAAAAAGCTTTTTGGCCGTTTGGACAAACAGGAGCTTTATATCACGCTCGACGACAAAGCAAGAGAGTTTCTTGTCGACAAAGGATTCCAACCTGAAATGGGAGCTCGGCCACTACGCCGCACTATCGAAGAATATATCGAAGACCCGCTAGCAGAAAAGCTGCTCTCTCATCCAAATGAGGGAAGGCGCTGTCTTGTGACCGTTGATGGCGATCATCTTTCCTTCATCGATCAGGAGGTGTTTCCTCGTCATAAAGAAGTGAGAGAACCTCGGAAGAAAACACCTAAGCTAGAACCCGCTTAAAGGGATAAGCAGTTTCGAAAGAGGTCTATTTACGTGAAAACACCAGCGTTTTTTCTGGTTGTTCGCTTGGCTGCAGGTCCCCAGCAGGCTCTCGAACAGCATCTACGCCAAGAGAAATCAACTTAGTAGTTAGATTTTCATACCCTCTATCGAGAAATTGAAGACCAGAAATCTTACTTGTTCCAGCAGCCAAAACAGCAGCCATCACATAAGCAAAACCGGCTCGTAAATCAGGGACAACGATATCTTTTGCTACTAATGGAGAATGGCCTTTAACAATAAGGCTGTGACAGAAACTCTGAGAAGCAAAACGACATTGCTTACCGCCAAGACACTGCCGGAACAGAGAAATTTCGGCACCCATCTCACGTAACGTTTCAGTGTACCCAAAGCGATTTTCATAGACCGTTTCATGAATGACAGATGATCCCGAAGCCTGAGTGAGCAAAACGACAAAAGGCTGCTGCCAATCAGTCATAAAGCCTGGATGTACATCGGTTTCGAGATGTAACCCTCCCTGCATGGGACCATCGTAATAAAATTCAATTCCATTCCCTTTGACATCAAAACCACCACCCACTTCCCTAATTTTATTCAGAAAGGTGACCATATTGTGGTGTTGAGCTCCTTCGACAAAAACACGTCCTTTGGAACTTATCGCAGCCATCCCCCAAGAAGCGGCTTCAATACGATCGGGAATAACAGTATGTTCCACCTCATAAAAACGACGAGTTCCCTGGATCCGAATCGTCCGATCGACATCGAGGGTGATAATAGCTCCGAGCTTTTGGAGGAATAGAATCAATTCGACAATTTCAGGTTCAATTGCTGCATTTTTAATCACCGTGATGCCACGTGCTGTTACCGCAGCTAAAATCGTGTTTTCTGTCGCTCCAATCGATGGATAAGGAAGATTGATAAGCGTCCCTTTAAGTCCATTGTGAGCATGAGCAAAATAAGCCCCTTCTTTTTTCATTCCGCGATATTCAATGCTAGCCCCCAATTTTTCCAGAGCTTGAATATGGAAGTCGACAGGACGAGATCCTATGTCACACCCACCGACTGTTGGAACAATAATATCCTCGTCAGTACGTCCTAAAAGGGCTCCAATCATCAGAATAGGAATTCTATTCGCACCAGAAAAACGTTGAGGCACATAAGCTGTTTTAAGCTCCTTTGTGCACACTTCCAAGATCCCCGCATCGCGATCCCAATTAACTTGCATACCAATCTCTTGACATAACGCAAGGGTCACATCGACATCACCAATATTAGGAACATTATAAAAACGACAGGGTTTATCCGACAACAATGAAGCGACGAGAAGTTTAGTCATCGCATTTTTAGCGCCAGCAGCCTTAACATGGCCTTTTAAAGCATTTCCACCTGTAATTTTTAACACATCCATGAATGATTCGCCCAGTTGATTGAAGTTGTTATTACGCTTTCTCTATACTCAAGACTCGATAACTTACACCAAACACTTGCTTAACTGCAACATATTACTGAGAAAACAGTAAAAAACGGAGATATTTTCGATTTTCGATCCGCGAGGATTCTCGCGCAGCCCAAAAAGTCAATTTTAAAACACATTCGGTATATCTCTGTTTTTTAACAAATTTCTTAATTTCCATACAATGAAATCATTAATTTTCACAAAAAAAAACCGTTGCGTTTATTTTATTTTAGCCTATACTTATACCGAAACACCTTCAAAAGTTGGCATTTCGGCTGCGCCAAAGCCCCGAGATTCGATCGATAAAAACCATCCCCATATTTATAATATGAGGTTGGTTTTTATCGTCGAATCGCGGGAGCTTTCGCGCGGCCCAAATGCCAACTTTTGAAGGTGTTTCGGTATATCTTAATTTCCCCGCTAAATGCAGGGAAAAGGAGCTTTCTATATGCGACTAAAAACAAGAACAGGCATCGGACAAGACAGCCACCGTTTTCTGCCACCAGAATCATCCAAACCTTGCGTCATTGCAGGAATCATCTTTGACGGAACCCCCGGTTTCAACGCCAATTCAGACGGAGACATCGCTCTTCATGCAATCTGCAATGCCATTACATCGCTTACTGGAGTCCTCATCTTAGGAGGAGTCGCCGATGAATTGTGCTTAAAAGACGGAATCACCGACAGCGAAATCTATCTCATTGAAGCTATAAAAACACTTGGCAAACAACAAGTGACCCATGTGGCAATTTCTATAGAAGGAAAAAGACCACACTTCAAAAAACACCTGCTCAAGATGCGCGCTAATATCGCCCGAATCATGAAGCTCGATATTTCACAAATAGGAATCACAGCCACCTCCGGTGAAGGGCTCACTGACTTTGGTTGTGGCGACGGAGTTCAATGTTTCGCAATCGTGACGACAGAAGAAGAAATACTTTAGCATTTGTTTCTTTTTTGCTTGAGAGAATAGAAGACCTTTGGTAGACTAGCGTTTTAATTTGGAGAACATCATGTCAAAGATTTGTGAAGTCACAGGAAAAAAACAAGCACGAGGCTACTCTTACGCCATTCGTGGTATTGCAAAAAAGAAAAAAGGGATCGGTCTTAAAGTTACCGGTAAGACAAAGCGCCGTTTTCAACCAAACTTAGTCAAAAAACGAATCTGGTTCGGGGATGAAAATCGCTTCGTTACGCTGCGCCTTAGTACTGCAGCTCTACGAAATATCGATAAACTTGGAATCAGTGCTGTTATCCGCGGCATGCGCGCTGAAGGAACTAAAGTCTAGGAATATAGAGACAGCATAGACAGCATAAGTATAAAAAACTATACTGCTAAGCATGAGCACAGAAACGCAAAGTGGCTGTACATTTTTGCGTTTCTGTGCTAATGCTTAGCAGGACTTTGCGTTTCTGTTCCATAGTGTCCACAACATCATTATTTCAACGGCAACCAATTCTCTCTTACATTGATTTTTTTGTGTTTGTGTCTATACCGTTCCTCGGTAACCACATCTTCGTCCGACCTCAACTCATCCTTTTTTTCCTCTCTAAAGACATCAATTTTTTTCTTGATATCAATTAATTTCTCTTTGTCATCCTTAGTCATCAAAGATGGATTGTTAATAAATTTTTTTAATTCTTTTTTATCAATATGTAGAAGAGTATAAAGATTAAACCCATGTCGATAAAGAGACTTTAGCTCATATTGAATCAATATGGCCAGCTGCCCACTTCGTCTTTCCTGCTCTATTCTATCCGACTCTTTGTCAGTCACTTCTAAAAGCTTTTCAATCCCAAATTCCTCTAATCCCTGTTTGAGAGAATCTTCTACTTTTGAAAAATTTGCTCTTGCCATCCTTTATCCCCCTTGTATTAAATCTAACACAAACACACATTTTCTCTAGTCTTTTACCTCGTTCTCAGGGATAATCTGTTTCAAAACGTAACTAAGATTCTAAGGATGACTTTATGAAAATTACTAAATCAACAGACCTGTATCTCCCTGAAAACTTTCGCGATGGTCGTCCGATCAATCAAATCATCCTCGTTTGCGATGTCGATGGAGTCATTAGAGATTGCTGTAATTCAGATGCTGATCCTAGGATTGTTGTAGCCATTAAGGAGTTGATTAAAGAACATCAAATTGACATTGCATTTATTTCTGGAACACCAGCAACGCAAAGATCTGCCCTTGAAATATGGCGTAGAGGTCATACCACTCTCGACAAAGCAATTGCAGAGCCATTAGCAAATGAATTAAAAAAAGAAGAGATTTCCATCTATGGAGCCCTTGGAGGACAGCGGATGCGCGATTTCAATCACATAGAAATCTTAGATGAATATCCGATTGAAATTGTGTTTGAGCTCTCCAAGATACTTCTGCACGCATTTTTCCATGAAATTGACTGCACAGGAACCCAAGAGCAAAAAGAACTTACCAGAAAGTTAAAAGCAGAAGTAGAGACCTTAACGCTGAAAGACAAAAACCAATCACCACAGATCACCCCCAACGAATTTGCCGAAATAGCCCTGACAATACGATCTAAGATAGACCCTCGCTTCCGACTTGTGAGCTATGGAGCATTAATAGAAACCCTCACTTCTAACCCACCATGGGGGATCACAAACTCTGTAAAATGGCTGGAAAAAGAACTTTCCAGCAAAGAGTTGCTGATCTCTAAGCTACCCAAAGAGCAAAGACAAATTGCGATGGGACTCGGCTCTTGTGATGGATTTGGATTCAATTTTTTAATGGTCAGCAAAGTAAACAAGAGCCTCACAATTAAAAAACACATCGAAGAGAGATGCCATCTCTATCCCGATGCATTAATTATCACTATTGGAGATACGCAAGTCGATTTTCCTATGCATCAGCATGCACATCTCGCCTATCATGTCGGCAAAGAACATGTCTGGAGCTCCCAGGCACTACCACAATGCATGCTAGTCCAAGATCACCTAGGATTTGACAGCCAACATGTCAAAGGAACATTGCATGTGTTAAAACTGATCAAAGAAGGAGTTGGGAAACCAATCTCCGAATGGAATATATAACAAAAAGGTTATACTGCGGGGCGGTGAATTTTTTTACATAATAGAGGAAATTTTATGTTATTACATAATCTATTTCAATATAAAATATCGATGATAAAATCCCTTCCATGGCTGCTTTCCATATTGTTACTAAGCAACCATATCGATGCTCACGACATACAGCCCTGCAGGACCCAAAGTCTAAATAATCAATTCAACGGATTCATCGCATCGAAAACAGAACTATGTATAGAGTGGGGGGCTACCCATTCCATTTTTTCTCCTGTTGCTGTATCCATTATAGAATTCGATTCTGTTCATGTGCGAATTGCTGTTTCTACAGACGGAACTGATTCCCTATTAACGATGTCTACCACTTATGAAGGAATCGAAACAGGAAACGATCAGATTTTTTTTGAAAACATAGCTAGCACATCGCTTGCCACAACAACAAAAAATAAACAAACATCTCTAGCAGTCGTTGCAGGAAGCTCTATAACTGATGACAATAAAAAAGAAGGGATCATTCAGCCTATTAAAATACTTATAGTCCCAGTAGAAATTGCAGTAGGATCACATAAAAAAACAGTATACAAAGCTGTAACCGAAATATTTAGCCCTATCCTTTTTGATCAAGTTCCCTCATTTAACGGCGCTGTTATAGGTCAATTTAATTTAGAAAACGATCTAGATCTAAGCTACAGCCTAGCTCTAACAGCAACAAACAATTCGAATCAAGGATGTGTCTATATTTTTGTACAACCAAACAACAATTCTGACTTTGAAGAAAGCAGTTATTACAACGTCGGAAAAAACCCTCTAGGCATTGCAATGGGGCATTTAACGAAACATCCAGGTAGATACGATCTCATCGTCGCAAATCACGACGACAACACCGTGAACATTTTATACGGAAATGGTCGCAACGAGTTTTACGTCAGCCATGAAATTTACCCGACTTGCGGAAAACCGGCTATTGTTGCCGTCGGCAATTTAAATTCAAATGATTACCATCAATACAATAAAACAGGGAAAAAATCAAATTATAGCTCTATATTGGGTTGTCAGCAGTTAAATCAAGATTTTGCAGTCACTTCGAGAAAATATTCCTCAGACAAGCCCCCTGAAAACATCGTAAATATCTTCTTTAACAACAATTATAATAGAACATTTACGTCCATTACAATTCCTGCACCAAGAAACAATGATTCCGAAGAATTTTGCAATCCAGGCCTCGCTATTGGGAACCTATCGAATCATAAAAATCATCAAGAAGACATTATCGTTGGGAATGAAAATGGAATTCAACTGCTTGTCAATGATGGGCACAACAGTTTTATCCCAAGTCAAATCTACTATCAGCCCTGTATGAACTCATCCTCTATCGCTGTTGGCAAAATCAGCTCTGCTAGCTACTTAGATCTATTTGTAGGAAGTCAATCAAATTTTTCTTTAACAACACTATATCAGAATATAAGAGCCCCTTGTATGAGGAGCAAATCGACGGCCGTACCATCCACACATGAGATTCTCTATAATATTGATTTAACATGGAATAACATTCCTTCGTCAGATAGAGGGAATGAAATAAGTTCTTATACACTATATCGCAATGGAATAATGATCGCTCAAAATATACATGGGACCCCTGGTGATCATTTTACCACTTTCATTGACCCCGGATTAAAAGAAGGGTGTTATGAATATTTATTGTTCGGTGTTGCTGGAAACTTAACGACAGCTCCAAGCGCAGTAGTTGTCACAGTACCCAATCCATTTTAAGAGTAGACCGACTCCTTAGACAGTAGACCGATTTAAATCCTGGTCCCTGGCCCCCTCATCATTCTTTTTGCCTTCTTTTCTTTCAAAGACACTGCTTGAAGTTGATCTTTTAAACTTTCATTCGTCTTTGTTTCCAAAGAATTGGTTATCTTGCTCACTCTAGTTCGTAAATCCGCAACAGTCCTTTGCTCCGCTTGAAAAAGGCTTTCCAATCGAGAAGGTTGGCTTCGATGAGCGGGCATCCCCAAAACCAAATTCAGTCCTGACAGATCCGAAGGGGTATTTTTTTGCGTGGTCATTAGAAGGGGGCTTTCGCACTCCAAACGCTTCGCGTAGTATTAAGGCAGGGGCTCTTTAGGTTACATCTTTGGATCACGTTAGTATTTAATCAACCCTTTTAATTGCACCCGGTGTGATTAAAAGTTGTACGCTGTCCACAATGTCCATAACAACAAAATCTAGTGTCCTCCGGCAGCAGCTGAACTAGAAGGTGCAGCGGGGCCAGAAGTTGGTGATGGAACTCTTGGTTTACTTTCTGGCAATATGAATAATCTACTAATGCCTGGATTAATGCTTGGATTCTGTAGTTCTGCAATAAAAGAACAGGAAGCTGCCGCAGGGTCACCAGAAGCAGCCATTGCTCCAAACCAATATTCATTACCAGGATAAGAATTAGAATCCCAGGCATACATCGCAACTAACAGCTTGCCTTCGTCTTCTGGAAGTTTAGACTTAGCTGCTGGGTCATTGGTTGTAAACCTAACATCAATATCGGCGATATTTGGAAATTCAGTTTTAAAAGAATCCCACAGTGGCCTACAATACTCCTCATTTGCAAAGTAACTAAATTCAATTGTAGGCTTTCTCGCTTTTTGTTCTGGAGAAAGCTGGTTAAGACGAGCCGCAACAGTATGCATAATAATTGGAATTTGAGAATCTGGATCCCTGGCCCAAGCTCCCGTTCCAAGCCCCACAAGGAAAAAATAAGGCGGTTTCTGGTGAATCGCTGGGTCAACAAACTCATCTGCGATAAACGTTTGATAATTTACTTCAATTCGTTGTTCAAAAGCTTTCAGATCATAAAATAACAAATTGCCACCCTCTTTACTTCCACCCAAAATCTTATACCCTGCGGGTGGCTTATCTCCATTCATTGCAGCGACCAACTCATCATAAGAAGGAATACCAACCCCTCCCGAAAGATAAGTAATACCAAAGTGCTTTGCCATCATATTATTATATGCTTTTTCTCTAGTATTAGGGGCATTTTTACCATATCCTTTTTCAGCGGTGCAGGTATTATCAATGAGAGTGTACCTAGATTCCATTCTACCTGGTTGTTCATAACGACATCCTACAGTGCCGACATATACTCCTTCAGATTTACATTTATCAAAATCGGGTGCACCCATATTTGTACGTCCACCTTGATTTATAAATGGAGTTCTTGCAACAACAGAAAGAAGAGCTGAAATCGACATTTCATTGTAATTGATTAAACGATCAAGAGAAGATCCAAGGACCTGATTCTCATAATCACCAAAAAGGCCCCTGCCACTTTTTGATTGAGGGGTAAACGTCCCATCACCCGCGTTTACAGCATTAATTACACGCCAATCATCCCCTGGATTAAAAAATACAACTGGACGACATTGAATTAAACGGTGAACCAAATCTTGTGGAGTGTTAATTGTTTCATAAACTCGTTTTTCCTCAGCAGTCCCCCACTCTTTGATGTGAGCGATAAAATCACTTAACAGCTCTGCCGTCTTTTGATTAACTCGTGTATGAGCCATGCGTTGGGCATCCACAATATCTTGAACAAAATTAGGATGTAATGCTAAAAACTCCTCATTGTGCAAATATACTTCAATTCGAACCTTGGGATATCCCTTGTCAGGAAATTGACATACTTGATTGAAGTTATGACTTCTAGCCAAAAGATTATAAAAGGCTGCACGATCTTCTACCGAAAGAGCTTGTATCTGAGCTCTCACTGTCTCTGGACATCCCTGCAACCTAGATTTAAGCGCTTCCCAATCATCTCGTTTTGTACGAAATAGATCAACGTAGCCTGCAGGATTGACTTCTAGAGCATTTATTCTTTCTATTGCTTGCCACTCAGCTTCAGCAGCCTTCCACTTTGCTTCAGCAGCCTTCCACTTAGCCAAAAACTCAGAGGAGCGAACAGCGCGGCGCTTTTTGACCAAAAGCCTATTAAGCATATCAGATAATGCCCTAAGGTCAACATCTGCATCGTCATGGAGATTTTCTGCATCAACTATATTGGAAGGCATTCCAATTTTCACAAAAAAATCAATACAATCCTCATCTGATATGGCTGTGTTTTGTAATATATTTTCTATCAACGTGTGACGAACTGTTGCATCTCTACTCCAAAATTCAACATACGGAACCAATACATCAGGTAGTCCCTTAACAATAGGGCTTATATCGACGGCTGCTAAGGAAAAAGAAATTTTTTCTGGTACTGGTGCGGCGGCGGCAGAACTCACATCTTCAGGAGGCAGCGGCTCTGGATTTGGTTGTGCTAGTCCTGAAGTTGGTCCTGATGGTTCTGAAGTTGGTTGTGCTGGTCCTGAAGTCGGTCCTGATGGTTCTGGCTCTGATTGCTTGACCTCTAGAAAGTCTTCATCATCTAGATTTTCCACTGTCCCGCCATCATCAATTTCCTGGAAGTCAGAATTTATCCAGGCAACAAAAGTAGGTCTTCTCTCAGCAATCACGCGCATAATATCGGTCGGCTTAGAAGATTCTTTCTCAAAAAACCATCCCCCACGACCTCGGATTCCAATACCTGCAAAAAAACATGCAAGCCGCTCATCCGTGATCTCATTATTTGCAATAAGTTTTTCCAAAAGGCTTGCATTAGCTTTTTGATTGTTGTTTGCTGAATTTTTTGCCCACTGCCATAATTCCCCCTGGAAGACTCCTCCGGGTATCTTTTTTTGCAAAACACAATTTTTACGATCATCACTCACACATAACAAGAATCCTTCCTCATCTTTTGGATTTAATTCGAACGTAGCGCTAGACAAGAACGGCAACCAACCCGATGGTTCTTTTTTAAGTATGACTTGACCCATTCTTATCCTTTGAATCAATTCATCCCGTTCCGCTTGTTTAACTCCGTTTATGCGAGTCCTAAGTCCTGCAAACATTATAAAATCTGTCTTATTACTTGATGGATCGACTTTGTTCATAAAAACTCCCTCCAAATGACGTATTCTCTATATAAAAATGATTATAAATAATTTAACAATAATAATCAACAAAAAAAACCAACACAAAAAAAACCAACACAAAAAACCAACAATTAAAAACTAAAGTAGCAACATTAATTGCTGCCTAATTTTGCACAAAATAGATCAACATGAGACCGGCGAAAGATCCATCATTAGCTCTTTCTATTCGGTTTTATTCCCTTTGTGCTTCAGCAGCCTTCCATTTAGCCAAAAGCTGAGGGCGACTAGCGTGATCTCCGACTAGTAACCCTCTAAGCGAAGTAGATAACTGCTCAGAATCAGGATCTAAATTGCCCTTCTGATCCAACTCAACTATGCTGGAAGGGATCCCAATTCTTACAAAAAAATCTATAATATCCTTATCAGATATCCTTGGTCTGCCGAAAACAACGTCCATTAAAGAACCATAAGGTACTTTACCCCAGTGGTCTTCAAGGAGCTCACGCAATTCATCAGATAAATTCCCAACGACAAACCTTAAGTCGACATTGGCTAAAGAAAAAGGAACGCCTTTTGGTGGCGCTGCTGAGTCTGAGATAATATATTTGAAATCATGCTCCATCCAGGCAAAAAGACCAGGTCTTTCCGAACTAATCAGGTCCATAAGAGCAGTCTGCTGAGGTCCCCTCCCCCTATCAAGGGTAAAAAAATAATCTCCACGACCTTCGATTCCAACAGCTGCACAAAAAGATGCAAGCTGCTCATCCGTAATAGCCTTATTTTTAATAAGTTCTGACAAAAGGCCTTTATTAGCCTCTTTATCGCTGTTTGCTAAATTTTTCGTCCACTGCTCTAATTCTTTGGGGAAGGCTCCTCCTGGCATTTTTTTTTGCAAAACACAGCTTCTACCATCATCGCTCATACATAATAGAAACCCCTGCTCTGTTTGCTTGTCTATAATCTTAACAATAATCTTAACACTATTTGGTAAACTGCCTGCTGTTATTTCTTTACCTATGATACAACCCGCTGCTATTAAATTGCCTAACTGATTTCGTTCTTCCGGCTTAACTCCGCTCATCCTAGTATTAATTCCTTGAAACATTATAGAATCTGTTCTACCAGCTGCTG
>Ga0207113_1025_pt1 | contig 61919 bp, 54 predicted proteins | sample Alteio_BWMinHeat_69_FD_153559 | JGI IMG/M metagenome (GOLD analysis project Ga0207113, IMG submission 153559) | Enriched cells from forest soil in Barre Woods Harvard Forest LTER site, Petersham, Massachusetts, United States -... | ecosystem: Environmental > Terrestrial > Soil > Temperate forest >... | reverse complement strand
GATTCCATTGGGTCGGTCAAGCTGGAAAAAGGTATTCATGTACTCACCCTGCACATTGTTACGAACGGAAATATGAACCTCGATTATATGGATCTGGATATTCAGCCATGACAGATAAATGACGGCCCTCCGGAAATAATGCTAAAGGGGATCATTTTTCTTAAACTTCTGAGTATAGCTGAAGGGAGGCTTTGAAGCCAGTTGATTAAGCCTTGCAATCAGTTCTTCGGAAGGTGGCTTTTGTGTTCGTTGTACAATTTCTAGATCTTTATAAATTTCATCTGCATGTATACCGGGTTCAATTAAAGGCTCAATTGAAAGTTCAGTTTTTTGTTTTGGAATTTCAGGCGGCTTTTCCATTTCGGTAGGTTTTAGAATTATAACAATCGTATCTGTGGAAGGTTATAATTTTTAAAAAAAATTAATTGTTAATGGAACGACTAAGTTGAAACACTTATTCAACGGTGGATGGATATGTTTAAACTACACGAATGCGGCGGACCATTGGAAGGAAATTAATCAGGACAACTGTTTGAAGGCATCAGACCCTCTTTGTCAAATGTTATTTTTGCAATTCCATTTTGGAAATGTATGATCCATATGCTGTCATAATCATTATCACCCCAGCGCATGTTAAATCCCACTACGCCGAGCGCACGGACGATGGAAGGTATGGCGCTATGCTGCCATACCACCAGCACGAACCCTTTCTTACTCTTTATTTCCTTTGCAAGAGCGGCTATATCCATTTCCGTATACCTGCTGTTTATTTTAAGATTATATTTTGCGGCTAGTGGAATAACCGTCTGGAACATCCTTGCGTGACCGGTTGATATGTTATTGTCGAGCGAGGGTACATAAACATTACCCGGTATACCGAATTTGGAATATAGTACAGCCGGAAGTTTCAGGGAGCGGTTCAGTCCCTGGCAATTTAAATTTTTTCCCTGCAGTGGTTTTTCAGCATGGCGGATGATAACGACAGTCTGGGCGAATGAGAAAACAGTAAAGCACAAAAAGCAAAGAACAATCAAGGCAACACGACCATATTTATTTTGCATGAACAAAAATAATCATTATAAATAACCTTGCCGAAAGAGATGGGTATCAGATCGTTTTGTCTAAAAATGTTTTAGTAAATTTATCTAATGGCGGAAGACGAAATAATAACCCATATCCCATAACCCATATCCCATAACCCATATCCCATAACCCAATGAAACTTATCCTTCTCCTCCTACTTCCGATAATAACGACAGCACAAAGTGTTACTAACCAAAATATATTTGATACCGTCCCTTTTTTACCCGAACATACCCCGCAAAGGCTGGCCCAGTTTGCGAAGGAGCCGATAGTTACGGGGAGGATAATTTTCCTGGGTAACAGCATTACAGAAATGGGCGATTGGAAAAAAGTATTGAATGACAGTACTGTTATTAATCGCGGCATTGGTGGAGACATCACCTATGGCGTATTAAAACGCCTTAAAGACATTACCGACCGTAACCCATCAAAAATTTTTATCCTGTTAGGAATAAATGATATAGGAAAAGATATTCCTGATGTCGTGATAGCTTACAATTATCTGAAAATTGTAAGGGAAATCCATGATAAATGCCCCAACACCATTATTTATGTGCAGAGCGTGCTTCCAATTAATCCGGAACTACCACATTTTCCGCAGCACTATGACAAGCAGGAGCATATACTGTCACTGAATAAATTACTCGCCTCTCATGCTAAAGATGGTAATTACACTTATGTCGACATTTTTCACTTGTTTGCCGACGCTGAGGGCCGCCTTAAAAGCCAATATACTTACGAAGGGCTTCATTTAAAACCGCCTGCATATCCGATTTGGGTGGATTATTTGAAAAAGCAGGGATATTTGTAAAAAACGATCATTGGCATCCAATTCAGACTTTAGAGCACTTTTATTACAAGTCATTTCTGGAGAAATTTCAGGAGAGGACAGAGATCGTTTTTATGCTATGATATTAGATGAAGGGAGGGAGGAAGAATATAAAAATATATTAAAAGAGTTGCGGGAGGAGAGGCCGGATATTTATTCAGGTTATGAATACAGTCCTGAAGAATGGGAACAAATGAAAAGGGCCATAGTAAAAGGGAATACAGTGCCTGCCGTACTTCTCAGTGACAGGACACTCCCTGACACACATGTAAAAAAAATGCCCTTCCGAAAATTAAACTGGGCTGCTGCAGCAGCAGTAATTGTTGGAATATCCATCGGTACTTATTTTTTGATCCGTCACAGAACAAATTCTCAGGCCATAGAAACTGCTTTTCCAAAAACAGATATTGCCCCTGGTGGTAACAGAGCAACACTGACCTTAGGTAATGGAGCTACCATGATACTCGATAGTGAAGCGATTGGAAACCTTGCTCACCAGGGTAATACGATGATTTCAAAAACGGATAGCGGACGACTGTCATACATTGTTGGCAATAATAAGCCATTAAATAAAACGACCAATGAAGAAAACATTTTAACTACACCAAGAGGTGGTCAATATCAATTAGAGTTGACAGACGGGACAAAAGTCTGGCTCAATGCGGCCTCTTCCATTAAATATCCTGTTGCTTTTGAAGGAAACCAAAGGTTTGTAAAAGTTACCGGTGAAGTCTATTTTGAAGTGTTGCATAATCCGAATATGCCCTTTGTTGTTAAGGCAGGCAACCAGGTGATTACTGATTTGGGATCTTCATTTAATATTAATGGTTATCCGGATGAAGGAGCTATAACGACCACAATCCTGCATGGCAGTGCAAAGATTTCTGTGGGCACCAAAACAAATCTGCTTTTTCGGGGCCAGCAGGAAATAGCTTCAGTTGAAGGTGAGTCGGTGACGATTAAAAATGGTGTGGATATGAATGAAGTGATGGCCTGGCGCTATGGAAAGATGGCTTTGACGGGTATGACTGTTCAGCAGCTCATGACTGAAATTTCAAGATGGTACAATGTAGATATCGAATATGAAGGAACAGTTCCTGATAAACAATTTTATGGATCAATACGCCGCGATGTGCCACTTTCAATAGTCTTAAATGATTTAAAGGCATATGGTGTTGAAACAAAACTGGAGGGCAGAAAAATAATTGTTCAATAAAGCAGGCAGCGCGTGGCAATTGAAACAGGAATATATATAATAGAACAGCCGCCTGCGTGTGCCGGCGGCTGTTCTTGTAATATGACATTTTCTAAGGGTGTAATACGATTGTTGGGAGTTTTGTTTCTTCGCCCAGCAAAACAGTTATATTAGTCAGTGTGGTATCATGGTATAGTGCTACTGATTTAAATAATACCGAATAGACTCCAGGAGCAAGGCCTTTTATTTTAAATTCACCTTCATCTTCCGGAATGGCAAGAGCGGTATCTGAATTATTTAATACTTCTACGTAAGCATGTGCCGCTGCAGGAAGAACAATGCCTTCTATCGATCCGGAATTATTGTTACTATATGGTGTTATAATGGGTTTCAGACAATACTGACCATCATCAAATCTGATTGACCTGGCAATGTTGAAATCCAGATGAACGATAAACTGATTGTTACCAATACTGTCCAGGGAAACAGTTCTGATATTGGCATAGACATATGGACTGTGGTCACAAATAGGAAGCGGGAAATGATGGGTGCTGTCTGTAGATACACTATTGTTGTTTCCAAGTGTTACCCGGATCTTGGTTATTTTACCAGCCTGTGTTATACCGGTAGCAATCAGGGTATCCATACCATTTTGCAATTTGACCAAATCATATAAGCCGGGCGTCACACCGACAGTATCCCATACTCCAAATCGGTCTCCATGATGATTTTCGTCATCGCCCTGGTTATCATCGCCTTCATGGTCGTCATCATAAAAATCGTCATCATGTCTTGCTTTTCCAGTATCGACTTTTACTTCTACATATCGTATATCTACGATCACACTGGTCAGGTTGAGAACAGGTCCGTCATTTAAAGTAACGGAAACCTTTTGATGACCTGGAGGAATAGAAGATGATGAATTTGAATTTTCCTTGTTACAGGCTGTGATGAATGCAAGAGAGATTACAATAACAGAGAGGCATACGAAAACGGTGTTTCTTGTTCGTTTCATTGTCGTTTTTTTTAAGTCAAATAATGAATGGGGGTAGAAATCAACGTTCAAATGGGAGAGTTATAATTTATCCAAATACACAAGAAACGTACCACTCAGCAAAAAAAATCCTCTCTGGATAATTTTAACAATCGGTTCTTAGTATAAATACGGTGTTCGTTTTTTTAATGGTATATGAATGGAAATCGAAAACTAAAATGTTTGACTATCATATTGAGCCTGGTGAGGATTGCCAGGCATTAATTGTCAATATGCGGAATAATATAAGAAATAAATAAAACGAACATGGACCATCCAAATCCGAATAAATTGAGTAAACACAGATAAAAATCAGTTCGGTTTTTACTTATCCAGGTAGTTATTGCGGGAATCATCCACAGAAGTGTGAAAATTATCAGGCCATTTTCAAAAAGTTTCCAGCCCTGATATTTAATTTCGGTTGGAAGAAGGATAATTGAATTAAAAATCAGAACACCTGATCCGGCAATCCTGCTTACAACTTTAGACCGCTTCATATGCAGAAAATTCAAAGGGGAAATCAATACCTGCCGATTACCGTCTATTCAGGATAGATGCAAGTTTAATGCAAATGGTTGGTTCATTATTCAATAACCCGAACTTCAATATTCCTTCAGAATATGGCCCCAATTTTAGAAAAAATTAATATGAGAATTTATTCCCTTAAAATACTGTTGGCAGGTTTTCTTTTTTTAAGCCTCGTTTCCAATGCCCAGAATACTGCATTGTATTCTTTTGATAAAAGCATTTCAGTTCCGGGTGATGGTGGTTATGACTATGTTTCCATTGATGATGCAAACAAACACTTATTTGTTTCACATGGCGAATCAGTAAATGTTATTGATTTGAAAACTGAAAAAGTAATCGGTTCAATCGATAATATGAAAGGCGTACACGGTATCGCGATAGATAATGAAGTAAACAAAGGTTTTATTACCGATGGCAGGGACAATTCAGTGGTCGTTTTCGATCTTCAGACATTCAAAACGATTAAAGTGATTCCTGTGACTCCGAAAGGCCCGGATGGAATCATGTTTGATCCATTTTCAAAAAGAGTTTTTGCTTTTTGCGGACGTGGAAATGCCGCTTCAGTCATTGATGTGAATGACCTGAAAGAAATCGGAACGGTAGATTTGGGAGGTGGGCCTGAGTTTGCGGTGCCGGATGGGAAAGGAATGATCTACAATAATCTGGAAGACAAAAATAGTTTGAATGTGATCGATGCGGTAACCATGAAGGTGGTTCGTAATTATCCTCTTGCTCCCTGTGGAGGCCCTACAGGTCTTGCCTATGATGCAAAACATCAATTGATATTTACAGGATGCCGTGAAAATAAAGGCATGAGCGTGGTGGATGTCAAAACCGGAAAAGTAGTTTCAACTTTGCCTATCGGAGCCGGTGTGGATGCGGTGGTTTATGACCCGATGACCAAACTGATCTTTTGTTCCAATGGAGACAGCACCACGACTATTATCAAACAGAAATCTGAAAAAGAATATGCAGTAGTGCAGACGCTGTATACGAAAGTGCGCGCAAAAACTATGGCACTGGATAAGGATACCCATAAGATTTATCTGAGCGTTGCCGCCTTTCAGCCCGGCACAAGAAATATTATTCCCGGAAGTTTTGAGGTGCTGGTATACAAGATGAATTAATGCAGGGAAATTGACTTCAGCTTTTAATTGTTAAAAACTTTATTTATGAAAAAGATTATTTTTATTTCAATCGCCGCTGCGCTTTTTTGTTTGAAAGGACTAGGACAAAAAATCCGGGACTCTGAAGTGCCTGCAGCTGTTAAGACATCTTTTGCAAACAGGTATCCGGGGATTTCTGCCAAATGGGAAAAAGAAGATGGGAATTATGAAGCGAATTTTAAAAAAGATGGTAATCAAATGTCCGCCACGTTTCAACCTGGTGGAACGTTTTTGGAATCCGAGATAAGTATTAAAGAGTCAGCATTACCCGCAGCATCGCAAAGCTATATCCAGGCGAATTATAAAGGGAAATCTGTTAAAGAATCAGCTAAGATTACGAGTGCCGGTGGTACCATTACCTATGAGGCTGAAATAGAGGGCAGGGATTTAATATTCGACAGCAGCGGTAAATTTTTGAAAGTGGAAAAGAATTAATCATATTTTACACCCTGTTGAAATTCAACTATATAGGAAAGTACGATTCGTAATCTTACGATGAAATCGAGTGTTCACGCGCTTTCGCCTGAGCCTTCTTTGCCATACATTTGATATATCCAATCCGATGAAATAACCGATCCAATCCGAAAAAAACCAGTCCAATCCTTTAGAAAGACATTTAAAATCCTAGTTTTTTGAATAACCGCTACTGTCAACTAGCGGTTTTTTCTTTTTTAAAACCTGGTTATTATTCAGGTCTGCATATCCTTGAATAATTGCGGGGTGTGCTTCACTTCTATAGTCTCCCCACTGGTTAATTGGATCCTGGTTACCGTCGTGTTGCCAAATTTTGCGATGATAATATGGGATTTGTTGATCAGAACAGGCACCCCCTGTATATCTACTTTTATAAACTGGTTTGCCATAAAAAAGATTATTGTTTGGTTGAAATAAAACAACCCAAAGTAAATGCAAAAAATGTTCGCCAAAATATACTGATCCTGAAAATTAAAATATATTATTACTAAATAATTTAGTATACTTGGGTCTTCAAAACCTGCCATTGCCTTTCTATAAAATCACGATAGGACTAAAAAGTACGGAACAAAAAGATCCAAAGCAGACCATTTCTGTTGTTAGAGAATTCAAAGAAACAGATCTGGACAGGATATGGCATATACTCAATGTAAAATGCGAAGAGAAATGGGGGCGGAAGTTAAATGCTTTTGATTGCGTAAAGATTTCCAAGAGATCCCCGGATTACAGGAAATATATTCGTGACAGACAACAAAAAGCTTTTAATCAGTATGATGATATTTTGTCCCCGGAATACACATTGGTTCCCACAAATAAATCTTCTATTTCCGTTAACAGCCCGCAATCTGTATATGGACAATACAGGAATAAAAAATGACTCATTTATTTCTTTTAGATGGTAAAATATATTCTTTGAAAAAGTACTTCCATGGCATGGCGATCATTGGAAGGAGAACCCATAAAAATGCATTGGTCATGCCTTCCGCAGGTGAACCGGTTAATTGATTTGATTTCCACAAGGGATAAGCAACTATGATCAGCCAAAGCACTTTATAAAATATTTCTAACATCACAACAGGCAGCATTTTCAATGGGTGTATTATTCCTAAAATAGCTAATACTGAATATGATGCCCAGATACACCAGGCCATAGCATTTGAAGGATTCCATGTGCCTTTAAAACTGAGAATATGTGTCCATGAATCCTTTCCAAGAAACACAACCATCAATATAAACATCAGTCTTAAAAGATAAATATTGATTCTGGGAGCTCCATCCCAGTGTTCGTAATCAGATTTAAAAATATTTTTGATACTGAATGGTGTTCGCTTTTCTGAGATTTCCATGATTGATGTATAAATTAAATTGGTAGTGAAGGTAGATCTTTCGGGTGCAGTACACGGATATAATTACTACCGGATAAGTATTTAAAAAGTTTTGTAACTTTTAATTGGTTAAAATTATTTAACTATACCAAAAATTATACAGCATGATTTGTTATCGTAAGATTAATCTAATCTTTTTATTGCTGGTCGGCTTACATGATCTTTATTCACAAGACATTTATAATCCAGTAAAAACAACCATAGTTGCCAAAGACTCTGGTTTTATATTGCTAAGAGCCGGAAAACCTTATTTTATTAAAGGGGCAGGAGGTACCAGTTATATAGACCGTTTGGCAAAATATGGAGGAAATTCAATTCGTACCTGGGATAGTAAAAATGGAGAAGAAATATTGAGTAAAGCGTATAATGTTGGATTGACAGTAACCATGGGTTTAAATGTAGCGCGTGAGCGTCACGGTTTTAATTACGATGATACAATAGCAGTAAAGCAACAATTAGAAAGTCTGCGACAGGATGTTCATAAATACAAAAACTATCCGGCCTTATTAATTTGGGGTATAGGCAATGAACTTAATCTGGAATATAAAAACCCCAGAGTCTGGGATGCAGTAAACAATATTGCCAAAATGATTCACCTGGAAGATCCTAACCACCCGGTTACTACGATGCTGGCCGGAGTAAACAAAAGAGAGATTGAATATATAAAGGCCCGTTGCCCGGACCTTGATTTGCTTTCCGTGCAGGTATATGGCGGATTGGCCAGGGTACCGCAGACATTGCGTGCTGCCGGATGGGAGGGACCGTATATGGTAACTGAGTGGGGGCCTACAGGCCATTGGGAAAGTATGCAAACTCCATGGAAGGCATCAATAGAAGAAACCAGCAGCCAAAAAGCTGCAGTATATAAAAGCCGGTATGAAGCATCAATAAAACAGGATACGCATTGTGTTGGATCATACGTGTTTTTATGGGGACAAAAACAGGAAAGAACTCCTACATGGTATGGCCTTTTTACTGAACAGGGAGAAGAATCGGAAGTTATAGATGTGATGCAATATTTATGGACCGGTAGTTGGCCTGATAACAGGGCGCCTCATCTGGATTCCATGTTGCTAAACAATAAAAAAGCAAGCGATTTTATTTATCTGCAACCGGATAAAGATTATTTAATAACCGTATTTGCGTATGACCCAAATCAGTATAAAATGACCGCGCGATGGGAACTGCTTCCAGAAAGCACCGACCTTAAAAATGGTGGTGACCGTGAATCACGTCCACAACCCATTCCTGCATCAGTCGTTGAAAAAAACGTACATGAAGCAGTTTTGAAAACGCCTAAAATGGAAGGTCCTTACCGTTTATTCTTATATCTAAGCGATGGGCATAACAAAGTGGCTACGGCTAACATACCCTTTTATGTAAAATCAGAATGAGGTAAAATCAGAATGAGCTCAGAGCCTGAATCAGCGCACGCATATTGGGCACGCCGATCCCGGTTACTTCATCATATCCTGGTCCTGCCTTGAATGCACCATTGCTTCCGGCCAGAATATCGCGGAACGAATTCGTTCCGATCAAAGGGTAAATCAATGTATTTAAAAATGGCAGCATGGGTTTTCCGGCGTTAACCCTTGCTTCATTGATCAGTGCACAAAATGCTGCCCACACCGGCGCGCTCCAGCTGGTACCTCCGATCTGTTGAGACTGGCCGCCAAGAATAACAAGGGCTCCAAAGTTTGGATCTGCCGTGAGACTGACATCCGGAACGAGTCGCTTTGTGCCTGCAGGGACACCCTTACCTTTCTGCCATGAGGGCCGGTCGAAAAAAATACTTTGCCCGCCTCCGCCGCTTGTCCAGCCGGTTTCTTCAGAGACAGCGCCGTTCGCAGCCAGCACAAGTGAAGTGCCTCCGACACCGATCACACAGGAATCAGAGGCAGCATATTCTACCTGCGTGGGCCCGTTACCGTTATGACCCGAATCATCAGGGTTCGATCCCGCATCTCCGCTGGATACGAAAACATTTACGCCGGCAGCAGCAAGCCGCAGGTATTTCTGATGCTGGGTAGCTACTTCACCCGTTGGTCCTCCCAGGAATGTTTCACCCAAGCCCAGACTGATGGATACCTGTCTCATTCCCGCGAAATTCCCGATGTCAGTAAGTATATTGTCAAGTGCGTTGTCAAGATCTACAAAGTCCAGCGATCCGCTGGCATATATCCGGATATTTGCTCCCGGAGCAATGCCACTTGTCCATTCTGTATCCAGTGTTTCTTCCCCCTCGGCCGTAGGAAGGGTTGCATTATTTACATTGATTTCCTTAATCTGATCCGCCGTTACAGATAGTTTGTTTTCTTTCCAGAAAGCGATCAGGTCAGAATCTGCAGGAACGGTATCGATCAGAATCGCAATAGTCTGCCCGCTTCCCGTAACGTCCAAACCATTGGCATTATAGGCTTTCAGAATCTCAGCAATATTATAAGGTGGTGCGTTCGAAATATTAGGATTCAGTTTTTGTCCTCCCTGCGCGGACATATTTGTAAACTTCCTGTTGTTTCCAATGGGTGCTCGAAATGAGCGATGTTTGTTCGCATGACGGAAAGGTTGCAGACCGATAATCGCATGCACACTGTTCGCAACTTCCGATGGAAGACTGGGGGCATTTTGTGCTGCCGTATAAGTAATACCTTCACGCGTAACGCGTACCATTTTTATCTGCAGGCTTTGTTCGATCAGCGAGACTTTTGCACTTGCATATATGCCGGTTCCGTTGGGAGAAATTTTAACATCAAAGTATCCTTCTGCGTTCAGCCAGTTTATAAAAGCAGTGATATCAGTTGCCGGAGGAACATAGGTTCTTTGCAGTTCGGCCGGTGAAACCACTTCGCCTCCAGCCACTTTTTGTTCCAGTGTATCCTCGAGATCTTTTGGCATGGAGAGAGAAAAAACGATGCGCATTATTTTTTCATAATCCTCCGGCCTGGCGAAATTCATCATGAAACCCTGCGGAGTCAATCCCTCCCTGTCAGGAAGCGGTGTTACGCTGTCCTGAAATATTTTACGACCATTCATAATATACCTCCTGTTTTTTATTTATAAAGAGTCAGGATTTTGATTTTTTACTGCGGTTGGGTCGTTAACTAAAGGTTGGATATAATATTAATATAATCAAAGAATCAGCCATTCTTAACAGATTAGAAAATGCTAGGTCTGCTGTTCTTTACCTGAACAAGAATTACACTATTTCAGCGGTGTTAACAATTGACCGGATTGTGAACCTCACATAACGGGTATAAAATGGTCTATTTATTGGAAAATATTTCCCACAGAAGGAAGAAAAATGATTGGAAAGCGATTATTCAAGGCTGTTAGGAGCTGGCATTCAATTTGAACATCTTATTCCGGTTTTTCATAGGATATTGGATTTTATAACGGGCTGGATTTCTATCCGGCCCTATTTTATTTTATAAAGGGAGGTTACAAAAGATGACGTTGCGGTTACCAATCAGAAAGAATTACTTCTGATGGACAAAATGCCAACCAATATCGAAAATGAATACCAGAAGCTTGCCATCGATACCATTCGACTGAATGTGATCAATGAGAAAGTATCAACCGTAAGGCTTTCCCTTAAAAATAAGCCTGAAAAGGCCATTGTACGCAGTTTATACAGGACCAGCTTGCGGGTAGCTGCCATTCTCCTTCTTGTAGTTGGTTCTGCAACCCTATATAAATTTATAGCTACGAATGACCAGTCGGTTTATGACAGACAGTTTTTAAGCTTTGAACTCACAAATACCCGTGGAGCCCAAAACCGCGAATCAGAAACTGAGGCATACAGAAGCGGGAACTGGAATGAAGTAGTAAAGATTTATCGCAGTGGTAATAACAAGTCAAATAAAAATACTTTCCTGGCTGCCATGTCTGAAATGCAATTAAATCATTTCCAGGAAGCCGTTACCCTTTTTGAAGAATTGCTGTATACAAAATCTGATGATCATTCATTTCAGGAAGAAACAGAGTATTATTTGTCACTCGCTTACCTGATGAATCATCAGGATCTTAAAAGTATACAGCTGATCAATAAAATTAAAGCAGATCCCAATCATACTTATTATCCCCTGGCCATTAAAATATCGGATATCGATATGAAAATCATAGCGTTAAAAAATAATCGTAAATAAGGTTACATATGGAAGCGCGGCGGTTACCAAGTAGTGAGAGATCCTTGAAAATATAATAATGAAAAAACCATATAAAATCCCATAACCAGCGAAGAACCCGTACCCTGTAAACCATCCAATCCTATCTAAAACATCCATCCAACTGTGAAAACTAAAGTCGGCGTATCCTTAGAAAACTCTGAGTAGAATTTAGACAACGTGATTTTAAATATCCAATAAACCGTGAAAAAGCGTCGACTTTCTTTTTTTATTTTTCGAAATTCCTGTACAGGGCAATTTTTATTACATATCAATAATTCAGGTGGCCCCATATTTGAATTAGAATAGTTAAAACATTCATATGAAAAAGGTAATCTTCATATTCATAGCGGCCGCTGCCGTAGGACTTCTTTTAAATTCAGAAAAAGGCACTAAAACATTGAAAAAACTTGCTGAATCCCTGGATGATATCAAGGACAAAGCGCTGAATGATATGAGTAAGCTGATCGACAAAAGTAAAAAATGGGTAGCGTAGCGGTCATATTTGGGACGGGGCAAGAGAATTGCATTATTACAGCAAAATGCAATTTTTATGACGAAAACAGACGTGCCATTTAATTTTATGGACAAGACCTACGAGGCAGAAGTTGAATATTTCGAACCACCCGGTGTCATGCCTTACTATAAAGTTAATATTGCAGATCCCATTCTCCAGGATAAATTTGGTTTGGTGCATAATTTTAAAGAGATCAGAAAAAACGGATGGATCGTTCTGGAACCGGCACTGGATCCCCAGGGCAAATACCATTCTTATTTCTGGACCTGTTTGATGGAATCCTTATATATACTCCTGCTGAATGAGGAGACGGCTTTGCACCAATAGCTTAGTTATCATCATCAATCAGCAATACACGATTTGTTCGAATCATTTTTGGTGTTTAGGAGCTGACTTTTCGACTGGCAGGACAACTGAAAAAACCGATCCTTCACCCAAAATGGATTTGGCACTGATCGTTCCACGATGATTTTCAACGATCTTTTTACAAATGGCGAGGCCAATCCCGGTTCCCGAATATTCATCACCCGTATGTAGTCTTTGAAAAACTTCAAATATTTTCTTTTCATAAGCTTCATCGAAACCGATTCCGTTATCCCTGAAATCTATTTTCCAGATTCCATCAGACCCGGTTGTGTTTATTTCTATGGAGGGTGTATGATTTGGTTTTGCATATTTGATTCCGTTATCAATGAGATTAATAAACAATTGTTCCATTTGAGTCGGACTGCAGAAAATAGTTGGCAGGTATCGAACACTGACCAAAGCATTTTTCTCTTTAATAATTTCGCTTAAATTATCGATCGCGAGATGGGCAATCTCATGCAAATTCGTGTTCTGAAACCCGTAATTACCTTCTTCTGTTTGCGCATATTTTAAAACCGATTCAATCAAAACCTGCATACGACTGCTTTGTTGAGAAATCTTTTCGAAATATCCTAATGATTTGCCTGTCAACTGTCCTGGATTCATTTCCACAATCAGATTTGTAAACATTTGTATTTTCCGAAGGGGTTCTTTCAGGTCGTGACTGGCGATATTGGCAAACATGGTCAGATCGTGATTTTTTCTTTCCAGTTTTTCATTTTGGTTTTTTATTTCCATCTGCGCCTTTAAACGCAATGCGTTTTCTTTTTTTATCTTGAGAAATGACCACATTAATATTGCAAAAGCGATAACAGAGAATAAAACAAAAAAGGTGATTACTCTTTCGTTGTCTATTTTTTTAAAGAAGGTTCTTTGTCCCAACAAGCTATTTTCCTCCGCCTGCATAACTATAACCTGGTGATGGATGGAATCCATGATCAGCTTTCCTGGCAAAGTAAATCGGGCGAATGGATAATTATTTGAAATTTCGAATGAATCCAGCAGGATATGCAGCCTTGAAACGCGGGAATAAATAAGAGCTCGTAGAGTCCCGGCATTAATAACCTGTTTTTCATTGTCAGCCACCAGTGAATCCAGTTGATTCAGGCTGGTATTAAGGAGGGTTTCTGCGTGATTGATATTTTTGAGGTATGCAACGTCGTTACTTAGAATATATCCTCTCTGGTTGGACTCTGCTTCCAACAGCAAGCCGAAACATTTTTCTATTTTTAGTTTGACCTCATACGTATGGGCAATCGAATCCTGTGCTTCTTTTTCTTTCTGGAACCACACCAGGGAAAAGATGGCGAGCGAAAGCAAAAACAGGGAGGATGCGATAAAGGCCCAATAGTTAAAATTGGCTGACCATTTATTTTTGGCTGGTTCCATTAAAACTTATGATTTCCCGTCAGGCATTGCCTGTAAACAGTCTGACTATAAGCCATCGTCTAATTCGCCTTACCAAATTCGCCATTGGCGGTAATGGTGATTTCATCGCTTAACATCGCGGATCCGGCCTGCGGGGCAAAATTGAAATCAGATCTTTTCATTATACCTGTCAGCTTGAAACCCGCATCATCCTTTTTACTCATGGGGTTAGTGACTGTACCGCGGTACCAAAGATCCATGGTAACGGGTTTGGTGACACCATGCAGTGTAAGGTCACCGCCTAATTTATAATGATTTGTTGAAACGGGTGTAATAGAAGTGCTGGTAAATGTCATTGTCGGGAATTTGGCAACGTCGAAATAGTTCGCACCTTTCAGATCATTGTCGCGGTAATCTACATCGGTGTTTATTGATGCGGTATTAACCGTTAACTGAAATTTGGCGTCGCTGAAATCTGGTTTACTTGCAACAATGGTACAGGTAAAATCTTTAAATATGCCATCCACATCAGATACCATTAAGTGGGTTATAGTAAACCCAAGTTTAGAGTGCATTTTATCGTTGGTCCAGGTAGTTTGAGCGAATACACCCAGGCCGAAAAAAGTGGCTGTTATTAACAAAATAGTCTTTTTCATATTTGCTATTGATTTGTTTTATTTATACTCCAAGTTAGCCATTAACGCGTAAAAAGAGTATAACAGCGGCGAGGAATTTCTGTGGATAAATCTCCCCGCCTGAAGCCTTAAGCGACAGTCCTGATAATATCCTTTATCTTTTTTAGTCCAAATGGCTTGGGTGCAAATTCGAGTCCGGCAGCTTCTGCCTGTGACTTTAAATCCGGTGAAGGATCTGCGGTAATCAACACAATTTTCGCCTCATCAAAATCTTTACGGTTTTTATTAAAATAGTCGAGGCCAGTGCCATCCGGAAGATTGTGATCTAGTAATATAATTTCAGGATGATCTTTTCTCAAAAATTTAGATGCTTCGAACAGGGTATGGGCACATTCGATTTGAAAGGATTCCCCCTTCAGCATAAGGATTACAAGTGCACAGAAGTCCAACTCATCGTCCACAATCAGCATTTTCCTTTGTTGTGACATAATTTCTTTGGTTAAATAACCGTGCCGGGCCTGGCATTGTTTTTTCATCCTCCTATCTCTCTAAATAAATCAATATGAAAAGGATATTGCCCATACTTATTTTAGCCAGTATCACGGGCTTTTTTGGATCTGCGCAAACCATTTCGCTGACAGGATATGGCGGATATACTTTTCAGGAAAGATTGAATTATGGCAATGCTTATGGTTATCTCAATGAGAGTGGTCACTGGGGTGTTTCGCTCGAGGGAATCAATGGACGCGGGGACGGGATTGAGTTGCTTTATCAGCAGCAACCTACTCATGTACCGGTCTATTATCTGGCATTACCTAATACTCAGGCCAATGCAGGAAAAGATAAGACCGTCATGTCTTATCTGATGTTAAACGCCATGCATCATTTCATGATGGGTCCTGTAGAGCCTTACGGGGGCATCGGTATTGGCGCAGGATTTATCAATAATAAATCCTACAGCAATGAGACCAGGTTTGCCTGGGATGCGAAACTCGGTCTGAATTTTAAAGTTTCACCTGCAGTTGGCATAAAAGTTCAGGCGCAGTTATTTTCCATCATTCAGGCCGCGGGCGGTTCTTTTTATGTTGGTCAGGATGGTTCTGTAACTTCGGTTACTTCCTATTCTTCGATTTACCAGTTTGGTTTTAGTGCCGGCCTTTGTTTTAATTTTGAAAATGCGGATTGAACAATTAGCAGTCTTTTTGAATCTTTTCATCCGATTCAAACAATAAAAATTGCCAAAGGATTTTATTGAGAAGCTTATTCGGAAAGGTAAAAAATCAAAGATCCCCGGATCGGTTGATCCCATGCTTTGCACGCTGACAAGAGAGGTTATTGAGGATGAAAAATATCTTTATGAATTAAAATGGGATGGCTACCGGATCATTTCTTATGTTCAAAAAGGAAAAGTAAGAATGGATTCAAGAAGTGCGCTGGATTATACCCACAGATATCCCATTCTTTCCAGGGCGCTCAGTGATCTCGGTCGAGATCTGGTGCTTGACGGCGAGGTAGTCGTATTTAACGAAGAGGGCAGGCCGGATTTTGACGCCCTGCAAAAATATAATGGTCATGATACGCCTTTGTCTTATTGTCTGTTTGATATTTTATGGCTGGATGGTTTTGATTTAAAACAGATGGCTCTCATTGAAAGAAAACAAATCCTGCAGGAATTATTAAAAGGAAACAAAATCCTGCGTTATAGTGATTCTTTTGATAATGGTCATGAACTTTATCAGTGGGTGAATGAAAAAAACCTGGAGGGTGTGGTAGCAAAACTGAAGAGCAGTGCTTATGTGCCGGGTGAACGCGGAGAGAAATGGTTAAAAACACCTACGCGTAAACGCCAGGAATTTGTGATCGGGGGATGGGCAGAATCCGATAAAAGCCGTTCTTTCCGCTCCTTATTATTTGGTGCCTATTCCAAAGGTAAGTTGCAGTGGATTGGACGCTCCGGTGGCGGATACAAGGACAAAGAAATGCCCGGAATTTTAAAGCAATTACAGGCCCTGGAGATCGCTGAGTCGCCTTTTGAAAATAAAGTACTCGATACAAAAGGCGCAAAGATGCACTTTGTCAAACCCAGGCTTGTTGCCAATTTTGAATTTGCTACCTGGACAAAGAATGGCCGCATCCGGAAACCCGCCACTTTTCTTGGCTTTCGAAAAGATAAAAGACCTGAAGATGTGGTCAGAGAAATTCCTACATCAATCGCTGTGATTGAAAAAGAAATAAAACCGCGGAGAAAGAATAAACATCTTTAGAAATTGGTGCCACACCCACGATTACGATATCAATTCATTTCACTTCCATCAAAAGGAAATGCCAGGGCTTTATTTGATTATTCCCTTATATGCATTTTTTGCGAAATAGCCGGAGAAGGCGCCAATAAAAGCTGGTATCAAGGCTAACAATGAGCCAAAATTATGGGTTGATATTATATTGAATAAGGGAATCCAAATACCTACTGCTAAAGCTATTAACCAGGTGCTTTGTGGTGATATAAACCCGCAAATAAATGCGGAAATCAAAATCATGAGTGCGGAGATTCCGGCATCATCCCAATGGGGTCTTGTATCTATGAAGGCAATAGAAATCCCGGAAAGAATGCCGATTGTCAGGGAAGTTAAAAAAAGTGGTTTAATTTTATTCATTTGAATTCAGGATTCTTCAAAAAGACCGAAAAATAAATGTCAGACACATTTAAAATTAGTTCTTTTTTGAGGTATGTAACATAAACTGAGTTGGAATTTCTATCGCATTGGATAATATTACATGAAATCAAAAACCAGGCTTCTTCGCTTATTGGCATTATTCAGCGTGATCGTTGTTGCAATTGTTTCGGCTGCATGTACTTTGCGGGCCGGATCGAATAATAAATCTGCACTATTGAAAATATTATTTTTAGGATGGGTTTTATCTCCTTTTATAGCACTCGTCTGGGTTGAATTATATTCCAAAGCTTACCTGTCAACTGCTAAAGTATGGCGCTATTTCTTAATGCTTTTTATAGCATTATTTTCGGCGATTGCCTATATGGTAAAAATGAAATTACCGGGTTCAAAACCGGCATTTATTTTCTTAATAGTCCCTTTCGTTTCATGGATTCTTGTGGCTGTGTTTTTTTTAGTAACAGGGAGAAAAAGTAACAAACCTCTATGAAGTATATTATTTTCCTTTTAATTTTTTTTCTGACGGCCGGTATCGTTAAAGCGCAGAAAATATCTTCTGATACGATCGGGCAGAAAATATCTTCTGATACGATCAGGCATAAAATCTCTTCAGATACGATCAGAACGGGGCATCGAATACGGAAGGGAGTAGGTAATATGGCAGCTCCCGATCGAAAAAAAATCGAATACTTCAGGGATACAATCAGGCGCGAACGCAGAAAATTTGATTCGACGCTTTTTAAAAATAACAATACCGTTTCGACGAGTGACTATGCGGAAGATCTTGGACGGGTTTACCAGCTGCTAAGTAAAATTCCCGGCGTTACTGGTTCTTTCGTAAAACTTCAGTCCATGCATGAGTTTATGGATCAGGGTGATTCAACACTGGATTTACTGAAGGAAAGATTGTATGAGAGCGACCGGACATTCAATATCCGGAATCTGCAGATGTTTAACACCCTGCTCGACGAGCTGGACAAAAACACGGCTTATTATACCCTCTATCTGAGGGAATATGATACAGCACTGAACGTTGTGAAAAAAGAAATAATCGCTTTGCAGAAAGATACCCTGATGCTTAAGATATTCAGGGACTCTTCTTTGAAAAATTCATTCGAACCACAGCTGCAGCAATTAAAAATCAAGTGGAGGGAAGTTGACAGTCTGGTTGCTGAGAACAGCAAGGAAATAAATACGTTGAAATCACAGGCCTCCGCCCATGTGATTACAATCGGGGAATTAATTTCCAGGGTGGACCTGGAATTGCAAACAGGTGCATCAGCCGCTTTTGGGAAAGAGCGTCATTTTTTATGGGAAACAGGTTCGGGAGAGGAAAATCATTCAGATGATAATTTTAAAGAATCATTTGCAAATGAATGGCAGCTAGCGGGGATTTATTTTTCTTTTACGGGCAACAGATGGATATGGTTACCTGTTTCGGGATTGCTTTTCTTTTTTTGGATTTGGTGGAATTTCAGGTACCTGATACGCAATAATAAATTGCAGGTGGTTGAACCCTTCAACTTAACTTTTATCCATGCGCTGCCTTTCTCCGCTGCCATGATATTTGTACTCAGTCTGGCACCTTTCCTTGATTTACACGCTCCCAGTTTGTATATAGAGACCATAGAATTCTTTCAAATGATCGTACTCAGTGTTATTCTTTGGAAACACCTGGGCCGTCGCGTATTCTATGGCTGGTGTATTTTCATATTCTTATTTTTCCTGTTGTTCTTATCCAGGGCTCTCATGTTACCCCTGGATATGCAGCGGTGGGTAAACTTTTTTATCGAGAGCACTGCTTTTATATTCAGTTTACTGTTTTTTGTACGCTACAAAAAAAAGATTGAAAAATGGGTATCTGCAGCCATCGGTTTGTACATGATACTGAACTTTCTGGCTGTCCTGACGAATTTATTTGGAAGGGTAACCCTGTCACAGATTTTCGGATACACTGCCGCATATTCTTTTGCGCAAACTATCAGCCTCGCTGTTTTTGTAAAGATCATGGAAGAAGCATTTTTGCTTCAGATCCAAACCAGTCGCACCCGGAAAAAATATCCGCAGGCATTCGAATATAGCACCGTCGCGAAATCCCTGAGGAGACTTTCGATGATCGTTGCCATACCCTTATGGCTCATTGTTTTTGTTACAAGCATGAACCTCTTTGATGCTTTAAACGATTTTATTATAGATTTCTTTACAACCACGCGCCAGTTGGGTAATTTTTCTTTTACTATCGGTGGAATGGTTCTTTTCATAGGCATCATATGGCTGGCGAATTTTCTCCAGAAATACATCGCATATTTTTTTGGTGATATTGGTGATGACTCTGCCTTCGATGACAGAGGACAGCGTTCCAGGCTGATGATCACACGTCTCATTTTATTGATAGCAGGTTTTTTACTGGCCGTAGCTGCTTCGGGACTTCCCGTAGACCGGATTACAGTTATACTTGGCGCACTCAGTGTGGGTATCGGTCTGGGTCTGCAAAGTATTGTCAACAATTTTGTTTCCGGTGTTATTTTGATTTTTGACCGGCCTCTCAGAATCGGAGACACCGTTGAACTCGGTGATAAGAAGGGGAGGGTAAAAGAGATTGGAATTCGCACCAGCACACTGCTTACAGATGAAGGGGCTGAAGTGATCATTCCAAATGGTGATGTACTTTCCCGTAATATTATTAACTGGACGCTGAGCAATAATCATATCAGGGAGTCACTGACATTTTCAATGGAAAAATCCGATCATTCAAAAGACATATCTGCAGATGCTATTAAAGACATCGTTTTGAAAAATGAAAATGTGCTCTCAGAAAGAGCGCCTGATATAACAATAACGAATCTGAATTCAAAAAATATGGAGCTGAAGATTTTATTCTGGACCAAAGAATTCAATAAAAGCAATGCCTCTGCAGAAACTATAAAAGCGGAAGTATATCAGTATTTGGAGAGCAAGGGGATTGTGGTTTTATAATCCGGTTCTTTTGGCGGTCTCCTGTGCCACCAGCTGGCAAGTGATGATCCGGTAATATTCATGGTTGGTCCGAATACTGCCGGCGCCAGACCGACGGTTGCCAGTTTTCCCATGGTTAATGCAAGCCCCGAAGCAAGTCCGCCATTTTGCATACCGACTTCCAGTGATACAGTGCGGCAGTCTTTTTCACTTAATCTGAAAAGGCGCGCCGACCAATAACCCAGTATATATCCTGCTGTATTTTGAATGAATGTTACGAGAATTAATTTCAGACCGACTTCCAGCAAACTGTCCCTTCCTGCTGCCGTAATAATGACGATGATGAAACCGATTCCAAACATGGAGATTTTTGGCATGGCTTTATCAATAAATGAAAACCGGCCTCTTACGAATTGATGGAATATTAATCCGGCAGAAATGGGCAGGATTACAATTTTGGTAATATCCCAGACCATCGCCCAAAATTTAATTTCAATAAACTCACCACCGAGAAATTGTAAGAGCAGGGGAGTGAGGAGTGGCGCCAGCATGGTTGATACAGCAGTTACAGTGATTGAAAGAGCCAGGTTTGCCCGCGCCAGGTAAGACATTACATTGGAAGCAAGGCCGCTGGGACAACATCCGATCAATATGATGCCGGCAGCTATTTCCTTTGGGAACCTGAAAATACTGGCGAGTAAAAACCCGAGAAGAGGCATGATTGTATAGTGACAGAAAATACCAATAAAAACACCTTTTGGGTTATGTAATATATTTTTGAATTCTTTGACACTGAGTTCCGTTCCCATGCCAAACATTATAATTTGCAGGAGAGGAAGAATAAGTCCTGATAATCGAAACCCTCCGGCTTTTTGAAAATATGCCGGATAATACATTGCCAGGCTTACTGCAGCAAAAATCATCATGGTAAAGGAAAATCCTTTTAAGAGCCGGGAGCTGCGAAAAGCAATCGCAAGCAAAATGAAAAACCCCATTAATAATAATCCGGCATAAATAAAATTTCCAAAGAGAAAAAAATATAAGTAAACGAATAACAAAACTAAAGCAGCCAGAAACAGGAAAAGCGTCCTTGTCATGTATGAAATGTTTTAAGAGATCAATTTGATTAAGGAAGGGCGAAAGCCATATAGATTCCACTTGATTTCAATCCCCTTCCTCCTCCTGCTGCAATAACCAGGTACTGTTTACCATTTATTTCGTAAGTAATGGGAGTAGCAAATCCGGCTGCAGGAAGCGGAAATTCCCAGACAACCGCTCCGGTTTGTTGATCAAAAGCCCGGATTTTTTCATCCCTGGTTGCCGCAATAAAAACAAGCCCCCCGTCTGTTACGATCGGTCCTCCATAGTTTTCCGTTCCGGTAACAGGTATGCCTTTTTTAGTCAGTTCCGGAAATTCACCAAGAGGAATGCGCCACTTGTATTCACCACTGTTTAAATCAATGGCATTGAGTGTTCCCCAGGGAGGTTTAATGCCCGGGTATCCCTGCTGGTCAAATATTTTCGTCCAGACTTTTGCGCGCCATGGGGGCAGGTAGGGGAAATCAGTTTTCTTTTTATTCCTGTCATTCATTTGTTTAACAGCGCTCAGACTTTTGTCGGATTTTGTTTCCTGATCATGGAGCAAAAAATGAACAATGGCATTTCGCTCGCCCGTTGTAAACTGCGTGAAAGAGGGCATTCTTCTGCGACCTTCCCGGATGATCTGATCTATTTCATTTTCCTTTACATGTTTACCTGTTTGGAGAAGACCTGGAATTTCTGCACCATTTCCTTTTTTATCTTTTCCATGACAGGATGAGCAATAAGTGATATACAAATTTTGCCCTTCAGGAAATGATTCCATTTCCTTCAAATGTTTTGCTGAAGATTCCATTTGAAGTTTCCACAATCCATTATTTGTATTTTGAAAGAGGATGCCTTCGGAGTCAATAGCATTTCCTCCCCATTCTGCTCCTCCGCTATAACCAAAAAGAAGGGTTCCTTTTTCGTTGGGGGGAGTGAACTTGTTGGCATGTTCAGTCGAATCAAATATTTTTTTTACATAATCATGTGATTCGGCTGAAATATTTGTGATATCCTCTTCATTAAAAACCTGCATGGAAAATGGTAAGGGCCTGACCGGAAATTTCTGAAAAGGCCATGGATGTTCGCCGGGCAGTCCTTTTGAAGGAACTTTTTTTTCTTCTACAGGGAAAATGGATTTTCCCGAATCACGATCCAATACATAGATCAGACCATCTTTGGTTGCCTGTACAACCACCTCTGTTCTTTTTCCTTCATGAACGATCGTAGCTAAATTTGGCGGACAGGGAATATCACGGTCCCAGAGATCGTGATGGATAATCTGGTAGTACCAGTTCAATTTACCAGACGCTGCATCCAGCGCAAGAATACAATCTGAAAATAAGTTTATTCCAGCGCGTTCACCGCCATAAAAATCAGAACCCGGAGAACCTGTACCCAGATAAACAACGCCTCTTTTTTCATCCACGGTTAAACCGCTCCAGTTATTAGCGGCTCCCACTTTTTTATTCGCATCTTTTGGCCAGGTTTCATAACCCGGTTCTCCCGGCTCAGGTATCGTATGAAATACCCATTTCAATTTACCGGATATGACATCAAAACCACGGATATACCCGGGGGCTGCATCTCCGCCTTCCGATACTGCCGAGCCAATGATCAGTATATTTTTATAAATGATACCGGGCGTTGTTGCTGCAACATAGAGGTTGCTTACATCATGATGAATATCCAGGCCTGTATGCAGATCAATTTTTCCGGATGTGCCGAAACTTTCTATCGGAAGACCGGTTAATGCATTGATTGCATAGAGTGTGGAACCGGCAGAATATAAAATCCGTTTATCTTCTCCGTTTTTCCAATAGACAACTCCCCTGCAATAAGTAAGTTTTGGGATCGTGTTTTTAAAAGGATCAAATTCCCATATTTTTTTTCCGGATTCAGCATGAAGTGCAAATAATTTTAATGTGGGACTGACAGCATACAATATATTGTCAACCTCAACCGGCTGGCATTCCATTTCGGAGCTTTTCATCCCGGTGCGGAAACCGATGGATGTATCTGAGTTGTAGATCCAGGCAACCTGTAATTTTTTTACATTATTAATATTGATCTGGGTTAAATGGGAATACCGGTTGCCTTCTTTATTCCCGCCATAGACCGGCCAGTCCGATTGATGAAGGGATCTCTTTTTATCTTCCTCTCCGGAAAACCGGCAGGATGATGAAATGAAGAAAGCTGAACAAAGAACAATTGATATTAATAAGTGTACATTTTTTAGTTGAATCATTGCGGCTGTTTATTGTGGACGCGGAGCAGATAACCGGTGAATCACGGTCTTATAATCGTTCCGTCGCGTTTTCTGATTGTCCAATGACCTGCCTTGTTATTTATCGGATATTTAGCCGCCATTTTTTCATCAATATCCACACCCAGTCCCGGTACTTCATTCACATACAGGTATCCTTTTTTTAATACGGGTGTGCCCGGGAAAACTTCTATGAGTTTATCAGAAAACTGAATGGATTCCTGCACACCAAAATTCCAGATGGCAAGATCGATATGACACTGAGCAGCATGACCGACAGGCGAAACATCACCCGGTCCATGCCAGCCCGACTTCACGTTGAAAAATTCTCCGAGTCGCGCAACTTTCATTGCCGGAGTAATTCCTCCGATCTGGGAAAGATGACAGCGGATATAATCAAACGAATGATCGGCCATATAACCTACAAACTCATTTTGATTGTTAAATAATTCTCCCATGGCAAATGGTACCGTTGTACTCGCACGCAACTGTTTAAACCAGTCCATATTTTCCGGGGTCACAGGATCTTCTATCCAGTACGGATTATATTCTTCCAGTCTTTTACACATATTGATCATATTCATGGGCTGGACCCGCTCATGTGTATCATGTAACAGTTCTATACTCTCGCCACATCTTTTTCTGACTTCTTTAAACATTTTTGGAACTGCCTGCAGGTAAGCGTTTTCATCCATAAAATCATCCGACGGAATTCCAAATCCTGCATCCTTGAAATCCGGTTTTTGCGCGAGATATAAGGAACCATATCCGCCCTGCTGAATCCGTACATATTGAAATCCCTCGTCGATATATTTTTGGACATTATCAGAGACTTCTTCAGGTGACTTCCCATCTGCGTGAGCATAACAATCAACTGCAAAGCGGGATTTACCGCCCAGTAACTGATATACAGGCATATTGGCTCTTTTTCCTTTGATATCCCACAAAGCCTGATCGAGCCCGCTCAGCGCGTTGTTCAGTACCGGCCCGTTTCTCCAATAGGAGCTCACAAAAAATGATTGCCACATATCTTCTATATTGTCCACATCCTTACCAATACAGAAATCCCCCATATAATTATTGATGGCAGAAACAACTGCTTCTGCTCTCTGGGTGAATGTGGCGCAGCCGAGTCCATACAGTCCCGGTTCGGTTGTTTCAACTTTAACGACAACCAGGTTAGCTCCCTGGGGAGCTGTGCCGATAGCTTTTACGCTTTTAATTTTTAACGGAGGCAGGCCTGCATTGTGTACTTTATTTTCTATTCCTGCTGCTTTGAGTGAAGGGATTCCCCCTGCAATTCCCAGGATGCCGGAAGCAGTTCCCAATCCTAAAGCTTTTAGAATGGACCGGCGATTTAAAGAAGAAGAAAATTTGTTGGAATGCATTGTTTTAATTCTTGTTGTGGTGAATGAAGCGTCTTTAAGATGTAAGGATGCAATAAACAGGATGGAGATTAACCAGGCCTTTAATAATCAATTAATATCAGGATTATTATAATTAACACAAATGTTAATCGATTATTAGTAAGTGGATTAATCGCGGAAAGGTATTTTGTACCATTATTTTTTTGGTCTAAGCAAGAGTAGATGATCCTGTAATATATTGGCTCTGCTCCACGGGGAATGTCTTCACATTCCCCTTTTCATTTGATTGAATGAGGGAGAAGATTTAAAAAAAACTTATTAAAATAGTTCCAATTAATGGATTTATTAATCAATTATTAGCGATTTCGTTAAGGCCTTACCGCGTTATTTGTGTCTTTAATCACCAAAACCATTGCTTAATATGAAAAAACTTCCTTTGCTGGTACTGCTGGTATTTGGCCTTAGTATTTACGGGTTTGCCCAAAACCGGTTGATAAAAGGTAAGGTTACAGATGATCACGGCAAGGCCCTGGCAGGGGCTAGTATAACTATTAAAAATACTGCTGCTTCCACTTTATCGGACTCATCCGGGAATTTTGCGCTGTCTTATTCGGGCAATGCGAAGGCTCAATTGGTTGTGACTTTCATAGGTTATCTGAATACTGAGCTATCCATCGGAAATGGAAATTATTTTGATGTACAGCTCAAACAAAATGCACAAACATTGAATGATGTGATTGTAGTAGGATATGGAACGCAAAAGAAAAAGGACGTTACAGGCGCAATCAGTGTGGTTAAACCAGATGAACTGGGAAACAGGCCCATTGTAAAAGTAGAACAGGCACTGCAGGGAACGGCGCCAGGTGTAGCCGTTCAGAGTACCAATGGTATGCCTGGAACTCCCTTGAGTGTTCGTATCAGAGGTACCAATTCAATTACAGGATCCAACGAACCATTATATGTTATTGACGGATATATCGGCGGATCTATTGCCAGTATTAATCCGGGTGATATTGAGTCGATGGAAATTCTGAAGGATGCTTCGGCAGGAGCAATTTATGGTTCAAGGGCATCCAATGGTGTTGTTATCATAACAACCAAATCGGGCCATGAGGGAGCTGCCAGAATAAATTTGAGTGCATGGTTTCAAAAAGCCGAAATAGCAAAAGATCTTGATTTGATGGATGCTTACGATTTTGCCAATACGGTAAATATTCAAAATGCAGCAGTCGGTCTTCCTCCCGGTTTCACGTCAGCACAACTCGACGGGTTTAAGACCAATCCCGGAACAAACTGGCAGAAAGCACTGCAACAAAAACCGCTGGTGCAAAACTATGAAGCTTCTGTTTCCGGGGGAAGTTCTCACATGAGTTATTTTGTTTCATTTAATTATCTGGATCAGCCAGGCCTGATTCTTAATCAATATTATAAAAAAGGAAGTTTAAGGTCAAACCTCGATTTCAGAATAAATGATAAACTGGATCTTAAGTTCTATATAATGACTGCCATTCCATCGAGTAGGAATACGGCCTATGTCGGTGATACAGGAGATCCATTTTCTTCAGCGGCTTTCTGGGATCCGACTAAACCCGTTTATGATCCGACGACCGGAAAACTGACACTCACCTCCAATTACGGAACATTAAGTGTCAGCCCTGTGGCACAGGCTACCAATCAGGCAGTTGATGCGAACTCTATCGATGCGGTTGGTACGGGTGTACTGACATATCATATTTTGAAAAACCTCACTTTTACTTCATCCAACTCTTATGAATCACAATGGGGATGGACCCGTTCACTTTTTGGATTGGGTACCAGCCAGACAGTGATCAATGGTTTATCATCCGGATATGCCTCAGGAAATACAAACTGGTTAAGCGCTTTTCAAACCAGTAACTTCCTTACTTATAATTTGTTGACTGGTGACCATGCACTTACTCTGACCGGCCTGTATGAATATTCGCAGGCAACAAATCAGAATATCAATGCCACTGCATCCAATCTTTCCACCTATGCCCTTGGATATTATAACCTGGGTCTGGGTCTGACACAGCAAACGACTTCAGGATACTCCTCGAGCGACCTGCAATCATTCATGGGAAGATTAAATTATTCTTACAAGGATAAATATCTTCTTACAGCCAGCATCAGGGATGATGGTTCTTCCCGGTTAACAACCAAATACAGTACGTTCCCTTCTGTTGCTGTAGGATGGAATGTGTCGAAAGAAAATTTTATGGAGAACTCAAGAGTTTTTTCTGCTCTGAAACTCCGCGCCAGTTATGGAGAAACGGGTAATCAGGGAATACCACCTTATTCATCTATACCCGTAATCAATACAAGTAATGTTGGTTATTATTTTGATGGCAGCACACTTTCCATATCTACACCGCTCGGAACGCCGGTTGCAACTAATCTCGTCTGGGAAACTACTTTGCAAACCGACATCGGTTTTGACGCCTCGTTTTTAAATAACCGGTTGAACCTCTCGGTAGATGCTTACAATAAAAAAATATCCAACCTTTTATTCAGTTACCAGACGCCGGCTTATCTGGGTGGCGGGAGCTACCAGCGTAATATCGGAAGTATTCAGAACCGCGGTATCGAAATTGGAATTTCAGGAAATCCCCTGAATCCGCATGCAGGAAAATTAAAATGGACAACCTGGTTCGAAATGTCCTTCAATGATAATAAAGTATTAAATCTGAATGGTCTCGATAATGTTATCGTCAGTGGTATCGGACAGCCTCAGCAGAATATTTCAATTCTGAAAGTTGGTTCTCCGCTGGGAGAATTTACGGGTTATCAATTCCTGGGAACCTGGAAAGCAAGTGAAGCAACTGAAGCAGCGAAGTATGGCAACAAACCCGGGGATGCCAAATACACGGACGTGAATGGTGATGGTGTCATTAACCAGGATGATTATCTGCCGATCGGAAACGGCATACCTAAAATGACCTGGGGTTTCATCAACGATTTTAACTACGGAAATTTCACTTTGAGCTTCATGTTTGCAGGACAGAACGGAGCTCAAATATTTTCACAAACGATTGCATATACTTGGGGTCAGGCGCCTGGTACACGCAATGCGACTCTTGAGGAGGCAACGCAGATGTGGACTCCTAAAAATGAAACAAATGTTCCCGCTTTCAGCACCACGGGCAGCTGGCCTACCAACAGCAGCCGGTTTGTTTACAATGCAAACTTTGTAAAACTCAAAAATTTATCTCTGAATTACAGCATTCCGCAAAGTGTTTTAGGTAATGCAAAAATTCACAGCGTTGATGTATATATAAGTGGACAGAATTTATTTACCATCACCAAGTATCCCGGTTATGATCCTGAGCTTACCAATGCGCAGAATGCGATGACCCAGGGTGTGGAAATGGGAGTCATTCCGAATCCGAGAACCTATACCATAGGATTCAGGGTTGGATTCTAACATTTAAAATCGCCTGAAATGAAAACATCATATATAAAAAATAAGAAAATGAAAATAAAAGTCTTCATAACATTTATAATCATCGCCGTAGCTTTCCTGGGATGTTCGAAACTCAAAGAAGATCCCAAGGCAACGCTTACACCGGGAAATTATTTCCAAACCCAATCTGATCTGGATGCTGCGGTTACCGCCATCTACCAGGGAATGGTCGTGGATGGCGGCTACGCCTTCGATTTCCACCTGTATTCTTTTTTTGGTTCAGATGATCTGACAGCCGATCCAAACCTCGGAAAGGCAGATCAGAGAAGTTTTGATCAGTTCAATGCGAGTTCAGGTAATAACGCTATAGCGCACAGTCAGTGGGGTACACCATGGGGTGCCATATACCAGTGTAATAATGTGCTTGCAAATTATCAGAAAGTCTCCAGCGATGCAGCCTCAAAAAACGGAGCCGCAGGCCAGGCCTATTTTATAAGAGGCTGGAGTTATTATCTTCTGGTAAGAACATTCGGACCTGTACCCGTAATAACTACCGAAGTCGGACCTGACTACAGGCCCGCAAGAGATTCCGTCAGCGTAGTTTACCAGCAAATCGTAAGTGATCTGCAAATGGCCGCCAGTCTGCTTCCCACCAGTTTTCCCGGACAACCGGGGAAGGCCACTCAAAATTCAGCCAGATCCGTTTTAGCTGATGTATATATGACCATGGCAACATGGCCATTGAATCAAACCAGCAATTATTCAATGGCAGCCACTGAAGCAGATTCTGTGATTCAGTCCGGACAATATACGCTGGTTCCCGATTATGCGCAGGTATTCCAGACGAATAATAATTCAGAATCTATTTTCGGTTTGGAATTTAATGTCAGCGGCGGAAACCCGGATCGTTTTTTTGGTGATTGCTCCATGCCATGGGAAGAATATGGGTTAGATGGAAATTTCGGATGGGAAGAATTCTATCCTGAAATTAATTTTTACCTGGGGGCTCCGGTTTGTAAAAGAACGGATGAAGAATTTTATACTACACTCAAACTTCTCCAGCCGAATAAAACATTTCTTCTTGTTCCCTACAATTCACCTTTGACCCGGAATCAGCATCCATTCTACAGGAAATTCAGACAGGCGATTAATAATGAGGGTTGCCTGGAAACAGATTCAACGCTCATTGCCATGAATCCAAGCACGAATAAAACAAACGATGTGATCAGGTATCCACAGGTATTATTGGATTATGCCGAAGCATCTGATATGGCTGGCAGCGGACCAACTGCAGCAGGGTATGCTGCGATAAATACTGTCAGGGCCCGCGCAGGCGAACAACCGCTGACGGCGGGTCTTAGCCAGATAGCGTTCAGGGATTCTGTGGTGTACGAAAGAGCGTATGAATTTGCAGCTGAGTGGGGATTAAGATGGTTTGATATTGTCAGGCTTCAATTACTTCCGCAAATTGTAGCAGCGAGGAATCCTCTGGAGAATCCGATCAGTCCGACTGTTGTCCTTCAAAACAAATACTACGCACCTATCCCGATAAATGAAATGCTCAAGAATCCGCAATGGACCCAGAATCCCGGATATTGATAATATAAAATCCTGTGAGTGAAGTTTAACCATGCATAACGTGCATGGTTAAGCTTTTTTACGGAGGGGAATTAATTCAATTGTTTTTGACGGGATCCTATTGCAGACTTGAAAATTTTCTTAATGATCAGTTTATTGTTTAAGAACAAGACAGTTGTTTTATCGGTACTGCTTTCTATTCTATCGGGATTTGTAAATGCCGGTAACTTTAAAAAGACTGATACCTCGGCACCCAAAAACAACCTGCTTCAGTACATCGACCCTACCATTGGAAATGTTGCGCAACTGCTGGAGCCGACGCAGCCAGCTGCTTATCTGCCGAACCAGATGATAAGAGTTTATCCAATACGGAAGGATTATCTCGACGATCAGATAGCGAGTTTTCCACTTACTATCGTCTCACACAGGCTGGGCGCTGTTTTTGGAATTCAACCCACGGTCAGGGAGATCAGTGTGTCGAACTGGAACCAGAAAATGCCTTATGATCATGATCTTGAAATTACGAGGCCCTGGTATTATTCCACTTATTTACTGAATGATGAAGTAACAGTTGAGTTCTCACCAGGCCGAAAGACCGGGATTTACCGGTTTTCATTTCCTCAGGGAGAAAATAAATCACTCCTGTTTAGTAATTACAGTAATGGCGCTTCTTCATTTCACTTCATTTCTGCCAGTGCAATTTCCGGAATGGAAACCTGGCACGGAGATGTTAAGATATATATGTTCGGAGAATTTTCCTCTGAAGGGAAAACAGGGTTTATAGAAAATGGCCAGCCGAAAAACGATCATGACATTTCCGGCGAATCAGTTAAGGCCTATATTAATTTCCCTTCAAACTGTAAATCGGTTGAATTCAGATATGCGATCAGTTTTATCAGTGAGCATCAGGCGAAGGATAATTACATGCATGAAATAAATGAAAAAAGTTTTTCGAAAGTGAAATCTGATGCAGAACAAAAATGGTCTGATCTGATTTCACAAATACATGTTGAAGGCGGAACAGCTAGTCAGAGACGTTCCTTTTATACTGCTTTATACCGTTGCTCTGAAAGAATGGTTAACATCAGTGAAGACTCATTTTATTTCAGCGGATACAACGGAAAAATTAACAAAGATGCCAGGGCATTTTATGTTGATGACTGGTCATGGGATACATATCTGGCATTACATCCGCTCCGGATGATTTTACATCCTTCCCTGGAAGAGGACATGCTTCAGTCATATGTTCGCATGTATGAACAAAGCCGCTGGATGCCTACATTTCCTGTCCTGTTTGGCGATTATGCCTGCATGAACGGATTTCACTCTTCCATCATTTTTTTGGATGCCTACAGAAAAGGGCTGAGAAATTTTGACATCCAAACGGCTTATGAGGGCATCAAAAAAAATGCGGTTTCCGCCACACTGTTACCATGGCGTAACGGGGAAAAGACAGTACTCGATGATTTTTACAGAACCCATGGTTATTTCCCGGCACTTCCTCCCGGTACCAAAGAGACTGTAGACCAGGTTCATCCTTTTGAAAAAAGGCAGTCGGTCGCTGTAACACTGGGAGCATCTTATGATGACTGGGCGGCTTCCCAGCTGGCGAAAGAACTGGGGAAAATGAATGACTATGAACTTTTTTATAAATGGAGCAGGAATTACCTGAATTTATGGAATAAGGAACAGATGTTTTTTTTACCGAAGGATGACAAAGGAAACTGGATAAATATAGATCCGGCATTTGACGGAGGCCAGGGTGGCAGGGATTATTTTGATGAAAATAATGGGTGGACATACATGTGGCAGGTGCAACAGGATATTCCCAGCCTGATCAACCTGATGAATGGTAAGGATGCATTCGAAACGAGGCTGGATAAATTATTCCGGGAGGACCTGGGCCGTTCAAAATATGCGTTCTGGAGTAAATTCCCGGATGCAACAGCATTGGTAGGCCAATTCTCCATGGGGAATGAGCCGAGTTTTCATATTCCTTACTTATATAACTATACCAATTCTCCCTGGAAGACGCAACAAAAAATCAGACTTCTTTTAGACACCTGGTTTAAAGACGACATATTTGGAATTCCCGGAGATGAAGACGGAGGCGGTATGTCAGCCTTCGTGGTTTTTTCCTCCATGGGATTTTACCCGTTAACACCAGGGATCCCGGTATATACAATTGGCAGTCCGGTTTTCAGTAAAGTGACGATTTCATTGGAAAACGGAAAAAAATTCACGGTTCTCGCACATCATTGTTCTCAGATAAATAAATATATACAAAGTGGTCGCTTCAACGGGGTTCAATTAAAAACACCCTGGTTTACGCATGATCAACTCATGAACGGCGGGACGCTTGAATTGGAAATGGGACCTAAACCAAATAAGAAATGGGGAGTTGAGGGAGACGGGGTTGTAAAAAATAAATAGTGTAAAAGCAGCACAGATGATCAAAAGATTCATGATGTTTCTGGCAGGAAGTTTCCTGATTTCAATGGTTTGTGCACAGCCGAAATACAGCCAGAATTCTTCCTTTGAAACGTTTAAAGGACTGATCATGGCCGGTTACCAGGGATGGTTCAATGCCCCTACCGACGGGGCTAATATGGGCTGGAATCACTATGCGAGGAACGGTGTGTTTGAGCCTGGAAATTGTAAAGTTGATTTTTGGCCGGAAGTAAAGGAATATCAGAAAGTGTATGAAACACCATTTAAGATTGCTAACGGACAACCGGCTTATATATTCAGTTCTTACGATAGTCAAAGTGTATATGTTCATTTCAAGTGGATGAAAGATTATGGAGTGGACGGCGTATTTGTTCAGCGATCCGTGACCGCCATTAAAAATCCTGAAAATCTTAAGCACGACGATCATCTTCTGAATAATGCGCTGAATGCGTCCCGATATTTTCACAGGGCCATTGCTGTTATGTATGATTTTTCGGGCGTGAATGAAGAGAATAAAGACTGGCTGGTCATCATCAATGACTGGAAACACCTGGTAGACAGTTTGAAAATAGCTTCACGCGGACCGCATCAGACTTACCTGTATCATCGCCATAAACCTCTGGTGGCTTTATGGGGAGTCGGATTTCCGGACAGAACAAATAATTTGAAATCTATTGAGAGAATAATAGACTTTCTAAAATATGATCCGGTTTATGGTGGCTGTTCGATACTTCTGGGCGTACCGGCTTACTGGAGGGATTTTGGAAAGGATACTGAAAAAGATCCTTATCTCCATACTTTAATTCATAAAGCAGATATTATCCGACCCTGGTTTGTCGGGAGATTTAATGAAGAAACTTATCCTGTGTTCAAAAGCAGGATCAAAGATGATATCATATGGTGCAAACAAAATAAACTGGATTATGCACCCGTGGTTTTTCCAGGATTCAGCTGGCACAACATGCATCCTGAAAGTAACAAGGCACCGATCTCCCGCAACCGGGGACGATTCTACTGGCAGCAGCTTTTTGGAGCTATAGAAGAAGGTTCGGAAATGATATATATTGCCATGTTCGATGAAATAGATGAAGGAACAGCCATTTTTAAAACTTCAAAAAGTCCTCCTGTCGGGCTTAGTACATTCGAATCGTTCGAACCGGAAATTCCAAGTGACTATTATTTATTTCTGACAGGAATGGCCGGGAGGATGTTAAAGAAAGAAATCCCATTGGATGGAAATATTCCTTTACCACCTTTGCCGGATAAATAAAGCAGAAGGGCCGTATAAAATGCATTATGAGAGAACCATATTGTTGGTATTTGCGCTGATTCTTTCACTTCATATTTATTCTTTAAATGTTCATGATACACGTGTGTCAAAAGCAAAATATTCACCTGAAGCAGATACCATTATATCAGATGGCAGCAATTTCCAAAAACAATATAATCCTCCGGATCAGGCTATGGAACCATTTTGCATCACGGAGGATAAATCAAATGGATACCTGCTTACCGGAGACTTTTACAAACCATCTGTAAATAATATTGTAACGAGGACTACTTCTCTTTTTCATATTGACGGAAAAGGTTGTGTGGACTGGTCAAAAGCGATGACTCCGGGACAGGAAGAGGTTATACAGTTTGTCATTTCCACATCTGATTCAGGATATCTAGTAAGCGCATTTCCCTTTCAGTCGCAACAGGACAATTATCCCCGTTACTTAAATATTTTTAAACTGGATAAATCGGGGAATAAAGTTTGGGCACATTCCTTATCCGACGGAACCAATGTGATGAACTATTTTTCTGCTGTCTGCGAAACATCGGACGGGGGATTCGCAATAGAGATCGGATCTTTCCCTTTGTCTGGCAGCCCTTCCGGCATTTCCATAATAAAAATAGATCAGTCAGGCCGTATCGTATGGGGCAGAAAACTAAGCGTTGAAAATGATGCTTACTATGATATAGGCGGTATTTTAGAAAAAGGTAATTATATATATGCAACAGGTTCTGTTTATCAGGCTGTGACGCCTTTCGATATCCTGAGATCATTCTTTGTTCAGCTGGATAAAAATACCGGACAGTTAATCCGGACCATGAAAAATGATCCGGCGAAGCCGCCACTTACTTTCCTGGATATTCATAGTTACAATGATAGTTTGCTGATAAATAGTTATTCTCAAAATCAACTCAATGATTTTATTTTTTTGGACAATGAAGGAAATACCGGTGGCAGTTTTTTAGTAAACAATCCTTATGGATCGTTGAATGGTAAAGAAAATATTATAGTAGGGCCGGATAATGGAATTTATTTTTACCAGCCATCCGGAATATCCGGATCAGCACACAAGAATATAATTATGCGTGTTGATGGAAATAAACAAATCGCGTGGCAGTATGATTTTTCAATATTGAACATGGGTTTTTCAGGATGGAACCAGCTGGCGCCTGCCCCGTCAAATGGAATAGCAGGGATTGGAAGTGGTTTAAATGCCGATGGATTTAATGAGCTTAGTTTTTTGAAACTTGATTCCCTGGGTGCGGGATGTAATTCCGGCGCCACCAATCTCAGCCTGCAGTCAGATCAGATCAGCCTGGTTCCGATGTCATGGAGTCTGAATAACGACCTTTCATTAATGGTTAATGATTTTCCACTGAGTCTGAATGACGAGTCACTTGAATCACGTTTATTATGTCCTCAATATTTAAGTTGTTGCGATTCATCAAAGATGTCAAAAGTTAATTTGCCCTCGGACACCGTTTTATGTTCCGGGTATATTATGAAACTGGATGCAGGGACTGGTTACATAAGCTATCTCTGGCAGGATGGATCAGTTATGCAAACTATGGATGTTGCTGATTCAGGCACTTATTGGGTGAACGTAACTGATCCAAATGGATGTTCTGATACCGATACGGTAAGGGTTGGTTCCATTGAACCGCTACCCGCTTCTTTTTTGCCGGCAGATACGACCATATGTATCGGCGATATCCTGGATATAAGGCCTGTGCGTCCTTTTGAAATGTATAAATGGAGTACAGGCGGGGTTGGAAATTCGTTACAAATCGGAGAAGCGGGAAAATATTCATTATATGTTGTGGACAAATACGGGTGTGCTGGTAACGATTCCATCCAGATTAAAACAAAATCCTGCCCGATGGAAATATTTTTTCCGAATGCATTTACACCAAATAAAGACGGATTAAATGACATTTTTAAACCAGTTATTATAGCGACGCCTGTGATCTATCAGTTTAAAATTTATAACCGCTTTGGGCAACTGATCTTTAAAACCAGTGATCCCGGGAAAGGCTGGGATGGAATGATTGGAAACGCTGCGCAGGAAACAGGCGCTTATGTTTGGATGTGCACATATCAATTTTCAGGAGGGAAGAAAAATGTAGTCAGTGGTACAGTGATACTGATGCGCTGAATCAGTATGCTTTAATCGCCTGTTCAAATAACCGTTTATTAACGAAACTTCTTTATATTTATATTTTACGATTGCCTATGAGACGGATTGCTTTTTCCATTGCAGTCGTTCTTTTAATTCAAATAAACGGCTACGGCCAGTCTTATGGACTGACTTTCAGCAGTCATGAAACAGTGCTGGAAAAAAGGACTTCCCTGGATATTTCTCCGGATGATTCTATCTGCTTTTCAAAGAATTTTGAATTAAGGTTTGACATAAATTATCTTCCAAAACATATAACCTATTTTGGATATATTCTTCGTATAATCAGTAATGGAGATCATAATATAGATTTGATTTACCATCAGAAATCACATTCTTTCAGGGTTGTCAACGGTGAAACATTCTCCAATATCAGTTTTATGATTGACAGTCCTAAACTTTACAAAGACTGGAACACCATCTCCTTAAAGTTTAACCTGGAGAACCAGACGCTCATGTTCGAAGTAAATAATCAAAAGGCGGGGGAGTGTAATATTCCTCTAAATTTCAGATGTTTTAAATTTTTATGGGGAGCCAATGATTTTGAAAAGTATAAAACCAGGGATATTCCGCCCATGCAGATAAAGGATATTAAGATTTATGAAAATAATACACTGAGATATTTTTGGCCACTCAATGAAGCCTCGGGGAATATCGGGCACGATATTGTAAATAAGCAGATAGCAAAAGTTAAAAATCCGAATTGGTTAAAACCAAAATATCAAAAATGGGAATTGCTGAATTCTTTTACACTAAATGGATATGCAGGCGTTGCATTTGATTCAAAATCAGATAAGGTATATGTTGTGGGCTCAGATTCTGTGATTGCTTTTAATCTAAGCAATGAAAAAGGTTTAATGGAATGGGTTGACAATAAACATGAAAACCTGAGGGTAGGTCATCAGTCAATATTTGATACCAGTTCTAATAAATTATATGATTTATTTATTGACCAGAAAAAAGTCGTTGCATTTGATTTCAGGAACCATCAATGGGAGAGCGATTTTGAACCCGGGAAAATAACAGAATTCTGGCATGCAAATAAATTCATTTCCAAAATGGATTCTTCACTCTATATTCTCGGAGGATATGGCCAGCTCAGGTATAAAAACTGGGTACAGCGTTATTCATTCGCTACTAAAAAATGGGATTCTCTCACTACTTACGGAGACTATTCACCGCCAAGGTACCTTGCTGCGCTGGGTGAGGATCCGACTGGGAAATATGTTTATATAATAGGCGGTTATGGTAGCCAGACAGGCGATCAGATGCTGGATCCACGAAACTTCTATGATATGTTCCGGTTTAATGTAAAGGACAAGTCATTTAAAAGAATGTTTGCGTTAAAACCGGTTGAAAACCAATTTACATTTGTAAACAGCCTTGTCATCGATCCAAGGACTAATAATTATTATGGACTGATTTTCCCCAATGACAGTTCGAACTCGAATCTCCAACTGATCAAAGGTTCGCTGACGGATTCGACATACAGAATTCTCGCCAACAAGATCCCCTTTACGTTTCATGATATTGAATCATTTGCTGATCTGTATTATTCGCCCATCAGCAATAAACTGGTAACGGTAGTTTTAAACTATTCAAAAAGCGATGAACCGCAAAAGATTACTACCATAAGAATATATTCTTTGAATTTTATACCGGAAGCGGATGATGTTATAGTAACTGAACAAGCGTCTGGTGACCATCGCATGATATTTTTTCTTGCTCTTTTCTCCGGGGCATTATTACTGGCAGGTTATTTTCTTTATAGGAGAAAAAAGCGGTTGAGGAATATTATGGACCAAATTCCTTTTTCTGTTCGTGAATCCAATCTTAAAATCGCGGGCAGGACAACTTATCTTCAAAATTCAGAAGAAGAGGAAATACATTCAGCGATTTATCTTTTTGGACAATTCCAGGTTATTGACAGAGAGGGAAATGATATAACGGGACTTTTTACTCCGTTGCTTAAGGAATTATTCCTTATTGTCTGCATAAACACCATACGCAAGGGCAGGGGCATAAGTTCTGAGATGCTCAATGAAAGGCTATGGCATGACAAGTCAGAAAAAGATGCAAAAAACAACAGATCGGTTAATATTGCGAAACTGAAGATTATTCTTGAAAAGATCGGCAATTGTGCCATCAGTAAGGAATCAGGTTCATGGCAATTCCAAAAGCTGGATGAAAATATTTATATAGATTTTGCAGTCTTCAATTCAATCATACAACAAAGCCTGCATCCTGGTAAAGATGATATCAGACCACTGATTGAAGTTATTAAAAGAGGATCTTTTCTATATATGACAGAATACGACTGGCTGGATAGTATAAAGTCTGAAATATCTAATTCAGTAATAGATTTATGTCTTTGGTATATTAAAAAACATGGAATTACCCATGAACCGGAATTTATTATAGAAATAACCAATTGCATCTTTCATTTTGATCATTTAAATGAAGATGCGCTGATATACCAGTGTAAATGTCTGATCATTCTGAAAAGATTCACCCTGGCCAGTAATATCTTTCTGAAGTTCGCAAAGGAATACAAGGATATTTACGGAACTGAGTTGACAAAGACCTTTCACGAAACGATTGCCTGATTAGTTTTCAAATTAAAAAAGAGGTGATTTTCCCAAATTAATTAAATATTAAGTGTCTGGTTAATCAGCTAAATGTTAATTGCACATATAGTATCCTGCATATCTGTGATTATACTTTGATTTGAATGTTTTCAATTTCGAATTTGCCTGTATGGAAAGATCTCTACAAAAACTAGCTTTCAAAACGATCGCCATACTGCTGCCTGTACTGATTTTGATTCTGTTAGAATTTTCACTCCGGATTTTTCAATACGGCAATAATCTGGATCTTTTTATGGAAGCTCCTGACAGGCCTGATTACCTGGTATTAAACCCGGCAGCCGCAAAAAGATATTTTATCAATCCGGCATTTGCCCCTACAGGAAACAGTGAACTGTTCAAAAAGAATAAAGAAAAATCTACATTAAGAATCTTTGTATTGGGAGAATCCACTACGATCGGGTATCCATATTTTCACAACGGGTCATTTCACAGATGGTTATTGTACAGGTTGATGCATGAATTTCCCGACAGAGAATTTGAAATAATCAATTTATCCCTGACAGCTGTTAACTCTTATACTGTGTTCGGATTTGCAAAAGAAGTAGTTAAATACCAGCCTGACGCTGTTATGATATACTCAGGACATAATGAATATTACGGGACATTAGGAGTCGGTTCTACCAATAGTGTTGGAAATAATTCTGGGATCATTCAGCTGGTGCTTAAGTTGCGAAAATTAAGAATAGTCCAATTGTTAACCGGTTTATTTGAAAGGGCAAAGAATTCATCAGACCTGAAGAAAGAATTTTCGGGCCAGACATTGATGCAGAGGATGGTCGCTGATCAACAGATTCAGTATGGTTCATCACTTTATAAAAAGGGAATTGAACAGTTCAATTCGAATATGGATAAAACCCTTGAATTATTTAATAAAAACGGAATTCCGGTATTTATAAGCAACCTCGTTTGCAATGAAATGGATCTGAAACCTTTTGTGAGCATTTTTCCTGATAGTGCGCAGTTACCTGGGTTTAATAAAAATTTCAGAGAAGGAGTAAGCGCCTTTAATACCGGAGATTGGGACCAGGCGGCCCGGTCTTTAAAAGTGGCGGATCAGATTTACGATGGTCACGCTCTATGTAATTATTATCTGGGTAAGCTGTCTTATGGTGAAGGTGATTATATTCAGGCAAAAAAATATTTTATCCGGGCCAAAGATCTGGATGGTCTTCGGTTCAGAGCTCCTTCGGAGATCAATGATGCGATCAAGAAATTATGTGATAAATACAAACAGGCACACTTAGTAGATACTGAGGCAGCATTTGATTCAGTTTCATCAAATCATATTATTGGAAATAGACTCATCCTGGAACATGTTCATCCGAATTTAACAGGATATGCCATCATATCTGATGCTTTTTATAAGGCATTAAAAAATGAGCATATCATTCCTCCGGCGAATACAAATGAAATGAATTTGAAGGAATTAATGCGGACCATGCCTGTAACCGAAGTTGATTCCCTGGTTGGTGTATATAGAATTTCTAATCTTAAGCGAAGCTGGCCTTTCAATGAAGGAATTTCCAGTGATTCTCCAAAAGTTGTTTCTGTCGAAGAAAAAATGGCCTATTCAGTCGTTAATCAGCACAGGCTATGGCCAAATGCAATGGAAGAACTCTATAATTATTATTTTGACATGAAGGATTTACCAAAGGCGAAAACAATTATGGAATTACTGGTCCTTGAAAATCCAACCGAAACTTATTTTTATGATAAGACGGCTAATCTTTACGGTAAGATGGGTTATTACGAAGAAGCTGCTTTTTATTTTAAAAGGGCTTTTGCGATATCACCTACATTTGATTATGCCAAAACATTGTTTGTAATTTACCTCAGGATTGACCGGCCGGGAGATGCCATGCCATATCTTGATTATGCCATTCAGAACAATACTTCTAATGTAAACTTTTTGCCGGTAAGGAAATACGCAGGTGAAATTATCAACCTTCAGAAAGCAATGGCACTGGACTCTTCGAGCTTACCTATATTAAACCTGATTGCAACTAAATATATGACGATGGGAAACAAGCAAGGAGCGTCAAAATATATTGAAAAAATTTTAAAAGCTGATCCCAAAAACAAAGAAGCATTAGCTTTACTTGAGCAAATTAAAAAGGGTTAAGAATGAAAAAATTCAATGGAGGAGGATTTAAAATTTCCAAAGAGCAGACAAAGGAGTTTGGATTGGTAACAGTTTTAATTTTATCCTTTCTGGCTTTGCGTTACAAAGATTACAATTATATGAAAGCGGTTATCGTATTAACTCTTTTAACGTTTCTTCTGCCCATTGTATTTCATCCCTTCGCTTACTGCTGGTTTGGCCTGGGTAAGATTTTAGGAACCATCAGCTCTTCCATACTGCTGGGAGGAATTTTTTTTATCATTGTAATTCCCATCGGACTTATAAGAAGGATTGCCGGATATGATAATTTAAAATTAAAGCAGTTTAAAAAAAGCAGTCATTCGGTTATGACAATTCGTGATCATGTCTTTAATGATAATGATCTCATAAATACATTTTAGATTATTAATTCCCATACTTTATGGAGTTTTTAAAAGAATTATTTCTATTTCTCAGGACCAGAAAAAAATTCTGGCTGATACCTCTTATATTGATCCTGCTGCTGTTAGCTGTACTTATAATTGCTACCGGCACTTCTGCTTTAGCTCCCTTAATATATACATTATTTTAATATGCAATGGCGGAAATCATCCTGGGAATTTCAGCATTTTATCATGACAGCGCAGCAGCTTTAATTATTAATGGTGATATCATAGCGGCTGCCCAGGAAGAAAGATTTACCAGAAAAAAACATGACTCTTCATTCCCGGAAAATGCCATTGCCTATGTTTTGCAGGAGGGGGGAATTCAAATAGAAGACCTGACAGTAGTTGCATTTTATGATAAGCCATTATTAAAATTTGAAAGATTACTGGAAGCCTATCATTCATTTGCCCCAAAAGGTTTATCGAATTTCATAACATCCGTACCGGTTTGGATTAAGGAAAAGATTTACATAAAGAAACTTTTACTAAATAAATTTAAGCAGGGAAAAGGGAAAACCCCTGCCATTTTATTTACAGAGCATCATTTGTCCCACGCGGCCAGTGCTTTTTATCCTTCCCCATTTGAGGAAGCGGCCATATTAACTATTGATGGTGTGGGCGAATGGGCTACAGCGAGTATCTGCGAAGGAAATGGAAATCAAATAAAAGTATTTAAGGAACTGCGTTTTCCGCATTCGGTCGGACTTTTATATTCAGCTTTTACTTATTATCTGGGTTTTACAGTAAATAGCGGGGAATATAAATTAATGGGGCTTGCTCCTTACGGAAATCCAGCATCTGACCAAAAAACAGAATTCAAAAATAAAATTCTTGCAAACCTGGTTGATATCAGGGAGGATGGGTCCATCTTATTAAATATGGACTATTTTGATTTTGCGACTAAATTAAAGATGACGAATGACAGGAAATTAGAATTGCTTCTGGGGTTAGCCAGGAGAAAACCTGAAACAGAGATTACCCGCGAACATATAAATCTCGCTTTGGCCATTCAGGAAATTACTGAATCCATTGTTGTTGCGATGGCGAATACAGCAAAAACTTTAACTCAAAGTAAAAATTTAGTCATGGCTGGTGGTGTTGCTTTAAACTGCAGGGCCAATACTAAAATATTGGAGACCGGCATATTTGATAAAATCTGGATTCAGCCTGCAGCGGGTGATGCAGGAGGGGCGCTGGGAGCAGCTCTGGCGGCTTTTTATATTCCGTCAAAAAAAGAAAGGAAGTTGATTCCAAATACTGATCATATGAACGGATCTTATCTGGGGCCTTGTTTTACAGACAAGGAAATTTTAAATCACTTAAGAAAGTATGAACCGGATTATAAGTATTTTGAAAATTTCGATCATATGCTGTCCGTAGTCAGTAAAAAAATAGCTGAGGGAAATGTTGTAGGCTGGTTTCAGGACAGGATGGAATTTGGCCCGCGTGCCCTCGGAAACAGAAGTATTCTGGGTGATCCCAGGAATCCTGAAATGCAGAAAATAATTAATTTAAAGATCAAATTTCGGGAAGGATTCAGACCCTTCGCACCTGCTGTTCTTCTGGAGGATGTTCACAAATATTTCACTCCCGGAATACCTTCGTTCTATATGCTTTTTGTTTTTCTGTTGCGGGATGAATTCAGAAAATTACTTCCTGAAAAATATTACGATATGAATTTAAGTGAAATGTTGAATCATCTGAGATCCGATTTCCCTTCAATAACTCATGTTGATTTTACATCCAGAGTGCAAACGGTTGACAAGAAAACCAATCCGAAATTCTGGAAGCTGCTCCATGAATTTAAAAAGATAACAGGTCACGGAATGCTTATTAATACTTCATTTAACGTAAGAGGGGAACCCATTGTTTGCAATGCGGAAGACGCCTATTTGGGATTCATGCGAACCCAAATGGATTTGCTCGTAATTGGAAACTATTTATTTGATAAGAAAGATCAAAAACAATTACACCCGTCACTTATCTCCTTATAACCACTGTTTTCGTCAGTGCATAAGATGGAAACAATACATGTATAAAATAAACACCTGCGGGCAGACCCGATACATCCAAAGTTTTTGCAGAAATATTATTGGGAACGACCTGCATTAACTGCCCCAGGCTATTAAAGACTTCAATGCTGTATGAATCATTGCCGTAACGGGTAATGAGTAAAGTACCGGAAGCGGGATTAGGATATAAGGAGACCTGATCAGGTTCACTTCCCTTATTCACCAGGACAACCGGAGAAAAATAAACCCGGCCATCAAAATCAGTATTTTCCAGTTTATAAAATGATTGTCCGCTGAGAGGATTGTCATCAAAGGTTTCATAGAAACTGTTGGAAGCAGAATTGCCTTTACCATTTACACGCGCGATGGTTTCCCATTGCAGCCCGTCTTTTGAGCGCAACACCGTGAAATAATCATTATCTGTTTCAATGGCTGTTTCCCATTTGAGATCCACACGCTGACCGGATAAATTAGCTGTAAAAGAAACCAGGGTGACGGGCAATGGTGAACTCACCGCATTGACTGATCCCATATAAAATGTATTCGAAAGATTGGCTACTGAAAGACCGGTCCGGTTAACCTGCGGATTGGAAACAGTTCCTGCATTTACTCCGGCAACCCCGACCACACTATTTACCAGCGTTAGGCGCAGATCGGAGACGGCGCCGATAAGGCCGTAATCCGTCCCCTGTATCTGCATATTATATAATCCGCCGGCAAGACCTGCGGTTGACATTGCCCAGTTTAAATCTTTTCGAACTACAACGGTAAAAAGTCCGTCTGCAAAGGATACAACTGAATTGGTCGTAGCATCATTATATCCTACCGTGACTGTACCTCCGGTTGTTGGACCCAGCAGAGGCGCGGAAATAAATATGGGACGGTAATCAACAGCAGTTCCCATGGGAAAGAGACCCGCGGCAGATCCGGTGGCAATCGTGCCGGTTTTGAACCAGCGGATAAAAGATCCGGTATTGATGATGGTTCCTGAGGTCCTCGTGAGTGTTCCATTGTTGACTGCAGTGAGTCCAAGTGTGAGGGAATTTGTATTCAGATCAATATTACCGGCCGTCATAGTTAATGTTGTTGCAACCTGTACATTATTTTCTAACTGAATACCAGCACCAGAATTATTGACGATGACATTTGTAAAATTCTCACCACCCGGCGTTGTGATGGTTTGAAGGGCAGTCCCATTAAAATTTATCGTGCTGGTTGCTTCATTAAAACCCAGGGTTCCCCAGTTAGTCCATTTCCCTCCGAGGTTGATTGTATTGGAAGCCGCAGCCAAAACCGAAAGTCCGCCAATGGACAGATTGTTATTAACAGAAAAATTATTTGCAAGTGTGCTGGTACTTGCAGAAAATGTGACATTATAAAAATTCATTCCTGCGCTTGTAATCGTGAGATTGTTACCACCAAAAACCAGGCTGCTTGTATTTGTTGTTGCATCGACCGTTCCACTGATATAAGTCCAATCCCGGCTCTCTGAAATGATCCCGCTCATAGTAAGAACTCCTGTTGATTTCTGAATGGTTATAAAAGGCATTAATCCCTGAGAGGCGGGAGAGTTTCCGGAAAATAACTGGGATCCCGCTCCATTGATCAGTATCAGCCCCGTACCTCCACCCGAAACGGAGGTATTATTAATCGAAATATTACCCTGTGCCTGGATGGCGGTAGCACCTGTAATCGTTGTGTTTATAAAAACGTTGAATGCTCCAATGGTAGACAGGGTTCCGGTTACGGTAAGGATGGTTCCTGTATTTACATTGGCTGTATTGTTGTTATTGCCTTCAAACGTTACATTGTTAAGGGAATGGCTGCCGGTTAACGCAAAGGCACCGCTCCCCAAAGGGCTGGCAAATACCACCGTTGAATTATTTGTTGTAACATCCAGGGTTCCGGCAGTATAGGTCCAATTACCCTTAACTGTAATGAGTAACGGAAACAAAAGAGTTCCACCTGGTTTATTGATTGTAATAGCAGGTAAACAGTTTTGGTTTATCAATAAGGAGCTGATGATAGATTGGTTGACAGCTGAAACAAATGCGATATCCGAAGTTCCGCCTCCCGCTCCTGTATTTGTTAATACAAGATTGCCGTCCAGGTTATACGTTCCGGTATTCAGGGTGATATTGCTGGAACCGATCATGTTTATATTTCCAAGTACGGTCACCGTTGTACCGACAGCTGTCGTAAAAGTCCAGTTATTACTGCCATCGAATGTGATATTATTCAGGGTATGCGTGCCCGTTATATTCATGGTGTTATTAAAAACCACCGTTGAGCTATTGGTTGTAGCATCGATGGTGCCCGCCGTATAAGTCCAGTTTCCCCTGACAGTCATCAGCGTTGGAAGCGTAAGTGTACCCGAGGGTTTACTGATCGTCACCGCCGGAAACCTTCCCTGGTCGATGACACCTGAAGTGGTGATTGTCTGTGCACCGGCGCCGTTGATAAGGATCGTACCGGTGCCGCCACCGGTTATATTTGTGTTGTTGTCAATGATATTTCCCTGCACTGCGATCGTGCCGGTGTTGATGTTGATCAGGTTCCCGGCATTTTCCAGATCGAGCGTATTAGTGGCCGTAACCACACTGGCCGCTGCTACAGTCACTGTTGTATTTCCTGCTGGCTCGATAAATAGATTGTATAAAGAAAAACTTCCTGTAAAAGTTAAATTATTAACGACATAGCAGTTGGAGGTACCCGGTGCCATCGTACCTGCCGTGTATGTCACATTCGCAGAGAATGAAATATTGCCGAGCAATGAAAGGGTTCCGGTGAGTTTGTTGATATTCAAAATGGGTAAACGACTTTGGTTAACGGTGATCGCTGTTCCATCCAGGTTTTCGGCACCGGCCCCGACGATATTGATTGTCGCCGATCCACCTCCTCCGTTTCCGGTATTCGTCAAAATAATATTTCCATTCACATTGATCGAGCCTGTATTCAGCACAAGATTACCTGCTCCTGCCATGGTGAGGTCTGCCGTTGCAGTAATGGTGCTGGCAATCGTCAGGGTTAACAGTGAGGTGTTGACAGGGAATGAAATACTGTTGAATGTCAGGGTACCGGTGATTGAATAGGCGCCCACATTTCCGTGCGTGAAACAGAAAGTGGATGTACCCGGGTTAACTGTTCCGGCGGTATAGGTAAAGTTGTTGGAGACAGCAGGGAAATTTACCAGCGCCAGCGTTCCTGTTGTATTTATATTTAACTGCGGAATCGCGCCGGCGCCAGCCGTCGTACTTCCGGTAAATGTCTGAGCACTGTTTCCATTGATATTGATCGTTGCATCACCTCCGCTACCCGTCGCTGTATTTGAACTGTTGATATTTCCTTTTACATCGATGATACCTGTCATTATATTATAAAACTGCGTACCCGTTAGATTCAAACTATTTAAGACCGTGATATTACCAGTGCCAGACAAAGTATAGGTGTTCGCGCGGCCAACAAACTCCAATATAAAGAAAGTGGGATTGATGCCTGTCAGCGCAAGTCCGCCAAAACTGTTCAGCCTCACCGTTCCGGAGTTGTGCACAAAGCCTGCTGCCGTAAATGCAGCCGTAGCTCCATCTACTTCCAGGATTCCGCTGGTGGATGTAAATGCCGTTCCATTGAGTGTAAAAGTGGTGCCGATGGTAATATTAGCTGAACCACCTGTGAATGTTCCGCCGGAAAAACTGGCGGCATTGACCGTTGTAATGGAATTCGTTCCCTGGCTGATCGTGCCTGAATATCCGGTGGCAACCGTGAAGCTTTTTACTGAAAAAGCCATATCGATTGTGCAACTGCCTAAACCAAAACCATCGAAATTGACATCGTCTCCAACACCGGGAACAGATGCGCCACCTACACCGCCTGATATGGCTGACCAGTTGGCCGTATTATTCCAGTTGGATGATGAGGCTGAAATCCAGAATCGGGCAGCCTTTAAATTTTGACAAAAGAATACAGAAAGAAGAAGCAGGACTCCCGCATATAGCTTATTCATGGATGATGGTTCGTAAGTATTCGGAACGACTTAGTACCGGGTATATTGCAGAAGGTAAATAAATAATGAATATTAGCCAGTGCTGGTAAGGGTTTACACTTAGTAGAAAACGCCTCTTATCAGAAGAAGCCCTGACTGAAAGCCATTCATTTCTTTTTCTTTTTTGTTTTCCGGCTTTTTGCTGCAATGCGTGTTTGTGTATCTGAACTGTATGCCAACTCCTCTTCATTGAACCTGTTATCTTTGTTAAGGGAATGTGGAAAATTTACACGGGATTATCGTTGCCAGATGCGGCATAAATGATATCGGGTTGTTGTTGGCACAGTTTTTTATAGTATTAAAAGCAGGAAAGAATTATTTAATCTTTGACGATATAAAGATCGTTATTACAGTGCTGCGTATAGAGAAGCCCGGAAAAGAATTACTGAGTGACAATAAATTACAAAAGACCGGAATTATGAAAAAATCTCACCCGTCAAAACCTACAATATATCTGGCTGACGATGATCCTGATGACCGTGAATTATTAACGGAAGCATTTCAGAAACTGACAGATAACCATCATATAAAGACTGTAATCAACGGAAAAGAACTGATTGAATCTTTATCGGTTATGGATGACAGTGAGCTTCCATGTGTGATTGTGCTTGATTATAATATGCCAGGATTGGACGGCAAACAGGTCCTTGCTTTTTTACAGAATAGCGAGCGCTACCAGCACATCCCTAAAATTATTTATTCCACGTCCAATTCATTAAAAGATAAAAAAGAATTCTTAGCCATCGGTGCCAGCGAATACCTTACTAAAGCGACATCATCCAAGGATATCTTACATGCAGCCAGGAAAATACTTTCCTATTGTGATACTGATATCATGAAATCGGCCTGATCCATCAACCGTTAGCCAATAAACTTACCACATGCAGGAACAGAATTACAAAAACCACCGGAAGCTTGACCCTCTTTTTCACATAATATTATTAGCAATTATCATCTACCTGTTTGTCCAGTCAGTTATTAATCTGGTTGATACATATTCACATGGTGGTAGCAGGCAGCAGGCTGTCATGTTTTTAATGATAGCTATGGCTTTTGCGATCAGTTTTGCTAAAATCCGGACATTCCCTCTCAAGGTTCAGGACCGGGCGATCAGGGCTGAAGAGAATCTGAGATATTATATCCTGACGGGTAAACCATTGGATAAGAAGCTGACGATATCCCAGATCATCGCTCTGCGCTTTGCTCCGGACCATGAGATGGTGGGTTTGGTGGATCGTATTGTGAGGGAAAATCTAAGCAATGATCAAATAAAAAAAGCGATTCAACATTGGCGTTCCGATCATCACAGAGCCTGATATGCTTTTAGTTTGTCTTTCACTGTATTATTAGAATTTTTAAAGAATACTTTAAATACAATGTGAATTAACAAAAGCCACCAGATGGCTATTAATAAACCTCCCAGAACATCCGTTGCATAATGTACGTGTAAATAGATTCTGGACATCCCTATAGAGAAACCCAAAATTGAGAAAATGACAGTACAGACCCACCGGACAAAATAACTGAATTTCAGTTTCCAGATCAGATATATAATGATTCCACAAAAAATAAACCCTCCCAGCGCATGCCCGCTTGGAAAACTATATCCGCCGGCTCCGCTTACCAAATGCTCCAGTGGTCTGCTTCTGTGAAATATCCATTTTAGTAACCAGCCTAATAGTAATCCACCAAAGGCGGCAGTGAAGATTTTATAGACTAACAATGCATAATTTTGTTTTGAAAGATAGGTGAGGACTAAAATATACGCAGGGATTAAAAAATTACCGGTTCCAAGTATTGTTACTAGCCTTGCTATTTTCACAACGGTCGGGTTTGTCATTTGCCGGATCAGAAGGAATACATTATAATCTACCAGGTTGTTAGTTTGAAAAAAAATATACCGGGTGAGAATGTATATCAGAAAGGAAGAAATTGCCAACAGGGTCAGGACAATATAAAATTCTCTATCAAATACGTTGATATCTTCAGCGGCAAAGACATTTTTTTTTGAAGGTATGGTTGTTTTAAAATTTTCGAACATGATACCCCATCTTACCTTATAGATGCTTATTGTCTTAAAAAAGTTGGGTCGGCCACTATCTTATTAGGAAATATATTTATATCAGTCAGAATCCATTCGGATTACGAACTTTGCAAAAAGGTTGGGTGGGTATAAAAATATATAATTCTTTAGCGGGTATCTTTTTCTTTTAATTTTAGCAATATTCTTGGGTTGTACCAGCTAAATTTTTGGGTTAAATGAATACATGATAAGATGGTTGTTTATAAAATATATTTCCTTAACTCAATTAAGCTTAGTTCTCTGCTTTATCGGTTTGTCTGTTTCTGCTCAAATAAATTCTGGTATTATCACCGATAGTTCAGCTTTAAAGCAGGGCAATATGTTATATTATAAGAGCCAAATGGATCTAGTGGATATCATTTTCCAAATTCTAGGAAAAAATCCAGATACCAGACTGGATAGCAATGGCATTAAAGTAAATAAAGTATACCCTTCAATCGGACCGGTTCTTGAATATACTTTATCGACAGGATTCACCATCGGAGTTGCTGCCAGCGGTTCTTTTCTGACGAGTAAGAAAGGTCAAACCAATACTTCCATCGTATTAGCGGCGGTGAAGTTTACACAAAAAAACCAATTTCTACTTCCGGTTCAATCGTCTGTCTGGACACATTCCAATAAATATTTTTTTATCGGTGACTGGCGCTATCTTAATTATCCTCAGGATACTTATGGATTTGGAGGTTATACCAGTCTGGCAGACGGTTATATTGTTACTTATAAGTACATCCGTTTTTATGAGACCGCATTAAAAAAGATCAGGGAAAATATATATGCAGGAATTGGTTATCAGCTCGATTATCATTGGGGTATAAACCAAATAAATCCACCTCCCGGGAAAACTGATTATGATCTTTATGGCTATTATAATACTTCTACATCTTCAGGAATAACCCTGGATATATTATATGATTCCAGAAAAAATGCGGCTAATCCGCCAGGAGGCAGCTTTTTTTGCAATTTGAGTTTCTTGCAAAACAGTACACATCTTGGCAGCAATAGTAATTGGAATTCTGTACTTATAGATGTGAGGAAATATTTTAGGATGCCCAATAATAATGTTCTGGCATTCTGGAGTTACAATGTATTTACATTGAGTGGGAACCCTCCTTACCTGGATCTCCCCGGCACAGGAACGGATACATATAATAATACAGGAAGGGGATATATTTATGACAGGTTTATCGGTAAGAAAATGGTTGACCTGGAAGCAGAATTCAGATTTGGGATTACAAAAAACGGACTTTTCGGAGCTGTAGTTTTTGCAAACGCAGAATCCCTCTCTGAAATGACAACAAATAAATTTCAGGTCATTTCACCGGCGGCAGGGTTGGGACTGAGATTTAAATTTAATAAGTTCTCAAATACCAATGTTTGTATTGATTACGCTATCGGAACGAACGGGTCCCGGGGATTTTATGGCAATCTGGGTGAAGTTTTCTAAATAAAAAAAGCTGAGCAGGTTTTATTTTAGCTATGGATATAATTTCTTTATTAACGCATTATAAATACCTGGTATTATTTCCTCTGGCGATTGTGGAAGGTCCGGTACTGGCAGTAATTGCCGGGTTTTTATGCAGCAACGGTTTTTTAAATCCTCTCTATGTGTTTCCGGTAATAGTTTTTGGAGATCTCATTGGCGATTCAATTTGCTACTCTATGGGGCGGTGGGGGATGCCCAAATTTATCAGGAAGATTGCCTGGAGGCTTGGCTTAAGTCCGCGAAGCATTGAGAAGGCAAGAATTTATTTTGATTCCAATCCTGTGCGAACTGTTTTTTTATCGAAAATAACGCTGGGCATTGGTGTGGCTGGTATTTACATGGCCGGGAATGCCAGGATTTCATATGGGAAATTCATCAGGGTATGTTTGATCGCATCTCTGATTCAATATGTTTTTTATTTGGGCGCAGGATTAATTTTTGGTAATGCATATCTGCAGATCAATCATTACATCGACAAAATTGCTTCCATAATTATTATTTCTGCCCTGGGAATCATTTTATTTATTTCCATTCGGTCTTTGCTTAAAAAAATATGAGAATACTCTTTGTTTGTGATACATATTACCCGCAGCTTAACGGTGTTTATTATTTTGTACGCCGGCTTGCACCCCTGCTGCAGGAAAGAGGACATATTGTTGCGGTTATTGCCCCTTCGGAAACATTATTTTCCACACTAAAAAAAATTGATTACCTGGATGTTTACGGACTACCATCTTTACCAATTTTACATTATCCAAACGTTCGTTTTCCGATTCCATTTCTGCTTAAATACAGGATAAAAAAGATTCTTAAAAACTTTAATCCGGATATTATCCATTTGCAGGACCATTTTTCTATCTCCAGAGCAGTAGTCAAAGTGAATAAAAAGGCAGGAGTCCCGATTATTGGGACCAATCATTTTATGACAGAAAATCTGACTTCCTTTATTCATTCTGAAAAGTGGAAGCGAATACTTTCAACTTATTTCTGGTCGCAATTTTCTAAAGTTTTTAATCAGCTGTCTCTTGTAACGACGCCTTCTGAAACTGCTGTTCGTTTGATCAAACCAAAATTACATGTTAAGGTTATTTCAATCTCGAGTGGTATTGATCTTGAAAAATTTAATCCATCCGGGGACACGGAAGAAGTCAGGGCAAAGTATTCTATACCCCACAAACCTGTTCTATTATTTGTAGGGAGGCTGGATCCGGAGAAGAATATTGAAGAAATTATTCAGGCAGTCGCCATAGCGGTAAAGAAAGTAGATTTTTATTTTGTTATTGTCGGGCGGGGAATAAAAAAACAGGGGCTTGAACAACTTGCATTGGAGCTGGGTATATCAGACAGGGTAATTTTCACCGGATTTGTTTCGGATGAGGACCTGCCCTATATATATAAACTGAGCAGATGTTTTATTATATCCAGCATTGCGGAACTCTTAAGTCTTAGTGCACTGCAGGGAATGGCTTCCGGTTTACCGGTAATTGCTGCAGATATTGGTGCGTTGGGAGAATTGGTGCGCGACAAAGTTAACGGCTATTTATATAAACCGGGAAATATTAATATGATTGTTCAGTGTATCCATGAGATCATTAGCCAGGATGAGTTATATATAAATATGGGCAGGAAAAGTCTGGAATTCTCGCATAAACATGATATCCATAAAACGGTAGATGCATTTGAAAAAATATATATGCATAGCTATGTATAGGAGAAAGATGAGACCGGTATAAGCATCAAAGCCTGTAACTGACTCCCAGTCCAATGCCGAAATTATACGGGTACGCGGACAAGGCCCCCGGCAGGTTTATAGGTCCCAGCGTATTTTTGAAGGAAGGAATCAGATCGATTCCAATTCTGGAATTTATATGATATTGCAGATCCGCTTTCAGTATCATACCGAAATTTGTTTTTTTAAGGCCGAGAATATTTACAGTATATTCTTTTTCAGGGTAACCGGGTCCATACGTCTCAGTTTCAAGCATGCCGCTGGTTTTTATATTGAATGTGACACCTCCGCCCACCATCAATGAAAATCTTTTCATTGAAATATTATAGGATAGGACGAGGGGGATGGTTAAATAATGAAGCTGGCTGTATGTTTTAGCGGTCAGGATGCTGTCACCAATATTTGGGGGAACAACAGAAGATGGTTTCAGATAACCATACCCCGTATTGGTGTTTAGTTTAAACTGAATATTCCCTTCATAATCTTTAACTGCGTAGGATTTTGAAGAATCCAAATAACTATTAGCCCAGGAATAACTGACTCCCGATTGAATAGTCCAATTTTTATTGACTTTAAAATTGAAGTAAACACCTGCTGAAGCAGAAAAAACATTCCTTTGCTGCACGTCTATTTCTTTTCCATTGGAACCCCTTGTGTCGTGATCTACCGGATTATATCCCGCGAATTCATGTGAAAAATAAGGCGTAAAGGAAAACTTTTTCCCTAAGCTCTTTTTATCCTGATGAATAAGCAGTTCTTCTTTAATCGCAAAATCATTTGATTGCTTAACCTGATTCATATGAATCCTGTTTATTTCCATTTCATTTCCCTGAACCGCCGGAAAATGAAGATTCGCCATCGTATATTCTTCGTCAGGGATTTCCAATAAAATATTCTGCTTTGAAATAAGATTCTTTTCCGGTTTAGTAATTATAGTTGGAGGATTTTTGACAGATACTACGGTTTTACCAGAAATGTTGTGAAGAGGAGTTTTAATTGAAATGTTTTGAAGAGGTCTGGCAATATAAGGTTTATCATTTTTGACTGACCAGTATCTAAATATACTGATGCCGGAAAAAATAATGAGACAAAGGGCCAGTGTGACAAAACGGGTGGACCTGATGATTGTTATTCTCTTCTCATCCTTTTCCAATTCATCTTCGATTTTATTCCAAACATTTTCCGAAGGATTCGTTTTATGCAGCAGGAGAGATTCCCTTAAGCGGTTATCAACATGATTGTGTAAATTTTCACCCATAAGCTTCTATCTTGCTATTTTTAATTCCGCTGAAAGTTGTTTCATTAAAATACTCCTGGCATCGTACAAATTTGATTTGGACGTGCCCTCTGTGACATTCAAAAGAGTGGCAATCTCGCGGTGTTTCATTCCTTCAAATACGTACAGATTAAAAACCATGCGACATGCAGGAGGTAAGGCCTGGATCATTCGGATCATTTCTTTTTCATTCAGTCCGATATCCGAGTTGAATTCGCCAACTAAAAGATAATGATCTTCCGTAAGTGACACCTCGTGATCCTGTATCGACTTCCCACGGTATCGCTGAAGGGCGCAATTTATCATGATCCTGCGCAGCCATCCTTCGAATGATCCTATGTTTTTAAACTGCCCGATGCATCTGTACATTTGAAGAAATCCGTCATGCATCACTTCTTCCGCTTCTTCACGGTTTTTTGAGTAACGAAGACAAAGTGTCATCATCCTGGAACCATAAACCTCATAGATTTTTCTTTGGGAGGACCTGTCTTTCTTCAGGCATCCGGCAATGAGTATATGCAGTTCTCTTATTGAAATATCGGTGCCATTTACAATCATAGATGCATAACAGTTTCAAATGGTTGGGCCTGAATAATTTTGTTTAAATTAACCATTTCAGTCCTTATGTGGCAGCATTTTCTTCTAAATTTACGGCAACCCATCGTCTTTTTGGTTCGTATTTCCCCTTAGGTTATTGTTTAAACTCCGAAAATGATTAAAATGAAGCTATTGCTGATGATGTCTTTATTCTTCTTTTCGTCGGGCGAATGGCAGCATAATCTGGAAGATGCGAAGAAAATAGCAGGTACGGATCACAAGTATATTCTGCTCAATTTTTCCGGTTCAGACTGGTGCGGACCCTGTATACGGATGCGAAAGGAAATATTTGAAGTGGATGTTTTCAAAAAAATGGCCGACACGGAGCTGATCCTTGTGAATGCTGATTTCCCAAGAAATAAGAAGAATCAACCATCTGTAAGCCAGCAGAAGACAAATGATGAAATGGCAGACCTATATAACAGGAAGGGTATATTTCCCTACACTCTTTTATTGGATTCGCAGGGAAAGGTTTTGAAGACCTGGGAAGGATTTCCGGATGAATCAGCTGAATCTTTTACGCTTGATATTCGAAATGAAATGTATACAATCAAAAATACCAGATGAGTGTTGAAACCGTATTTCATAAGACGCTCAGGTTAATGGGTAATCGTTTTCAGCTGAGTGTTGTGGGGGATGATGAAAAATGGGCCTATGATTGTATTGATGCAGGGATCACCGAGATCCAAAGAATCGAAAAACTTCTAACCACCTTTAATGAAGAAAGTGAAACTGCTTTGATCAACCGGAATGCGGGTATGAATCCGGTTTGTGTGAGCAGGGAGACTTTCGATATCATCGAACGCTCGATCCGGATCTCCCGGATTACCCAGGGCGCTTTTGATATTACGTACGGCTCAGTGGATAAGAGCCTCTGGAATTTTGATACAAACATGAACAGCCTTCCTGATGTTGCAACCGCAAAAAAAATGGCGAGGCTGATCAACTACAAAAATATTGAATTGAATAAAAGCAAATTTTCCGTTAAACTCAGGGAAAAAGGCATGCGGATTGGATTTGGCGGAATCGGGAAAGGTTATGCTGCTGAAAGAGCTAAATTTGCCATGAAGGAAAAAGGCGTCAAAAGCGGCATTGTAAATGCTTCAGGTGATATGACAACCTGGGGATTTCAACCCGGCGGAGATCCATGGACAATCGGAATAGCCGACCCCGATTCAAAAGGAAAGGTTTTCTCTTATATGAATATAACTGATATGGCAGTCGCCACTTCCGGTAACTATGAAAAATTTATCCTGGTGAATGGCCGGAAATATTCTCACACAATCAATCCAAAAACAGGACTTCCCGTCAGGGGAATAAAAAGTGTTACGATTTTCAGTCCGAATGCAGAAATAGCTGATGCGATGGCCACGCCTGTAATGATTATGGGCATCGCGGCAGGTCTGGATATGATCAACCAGATAAATAATCTGGAAGCCATTGTGATAGACGATCATGATACTATTTATACCACTAAGAATATTCATTTTAAATCCATTCAATATGAAAAATCATTCAGCCATTAAATATTGTCTTCTAATTATTGCAGCGATCAGCCTGGGATCCTGTGCGCATGTTAAGGAATATCAGAAAAGTCGTATCAATGATTCGGAAATGACGCTTTCCAATCGCCATGTGGAGAAAAATGAATTAAATGCTGAAACTTACCGCGAGGGATCTTCCGGAGCAAATGGTGGAAAAACCGGCGGAGGCTGTGGCTGTAATTAAAATCCCTAACCCATTCAATTATGAGAAAATTATCCCTTTCAGTGATCGGCATGTATCTGATGATGGCTCATGCATTTTCACAGGGACCTTCTGTGGATTCCACTGGTTTTGTTCCCCGGAAACTGAAGCTTGACGAAATCAATTTCGTTACAAGCTATTATGATCAGACGGCAGATAAATCCGCTGTCATGGGTGGACGAACAGATTATAAGGGTATTGCAGATGTAACCGATTTTGCGAACGGAATTGATGTGACATTTATCGGTTTGGACAAAAAGCAAAGGAAAAATACACTGGCTTTCGGTCTGGGCATTGACTATCATACTGCAGCTTCGCAGGCATATGTTGATTCAAACGGAACTTCCCGCAACAATGGAACCCGGACTTACCCAACCCTTAGCTGGACCAGAGAAAATGATCTGAAAGGAACTTCTTTTGGAATAGGGGCTTATTATTCAGCAGAAAGTAATTATTATCATTCCATCGGATTGAATGCCAGCATTGGGAAAAAAACAAAGAATAATGGAGAATTCAATTTAAAAGTGGTGAGCTATTTTGATCAGATAAAAATGATCTACCCGACTGAGTTTATTCCCGTCGATTCAATAAAATCCAGTTCAACTTCAGACAGCATCGTATATATTACTTCAGCAAGCGGAAGAACCGAGGCAATAAATTACAGTAACGGCCAGGTAGTTGGAAAAGGCCCGCGTGTGGTAGTTCCGTCCAGGCCAAGAGATACCTATACTGCTTCGCTTTCATTTACGCAAATAATCAACCAGCGAATGCAGGGAAGCGTGGAATTAGATCTGGTTTATCAGAGTGGTTATCTGGGACTGCCATTTCACCGGGTTTTTTATGATACGGGAAAGGATACAATTGAAAACCTTCCGTCTCAGAGATTTAAATTACCGATCGGGTTTCGTTTAAATTATTTCCTGGGAGATAATATTATCCTCAGAACATATTACCGGTTTTATGCCGACAGCTGGGGACTGGTTTCTCATACATTCAATCTAGAAGTGCCTGTCAAAATCACGCCTTTCTTTTCAATTTCCCCTTTTTACAGATTCTATATGCAGACAGCAGCCAGATATTTTGCGCCTTATGCAGTTCATAAAGAAACAGATGAGTATTTTACAAGTAACTATGCACTGGCCGCTTTTAATAGTAATTTATTTGGCGCAGGATTAAGACTGGCCCCTCCCCGAGGGGTTCTTATGAACAATCTTAGAATCATGGAAATCAGATATGGACATTATACACAGACTACTAATTTGAATTCAAATATTATTTCGCTGAATCTCGTTTTTAAGTAATTAACATTGATATGAAAATGTTTACGAATTCAGCGATGAAACGAAACGGTTCTCTGTTATTGCTTTTGATTTCTTTTTATTATGGTTTCAGCCAGGACAATTATGAAATTCAGGTATATGGATCCGAAACGGTTGCAAAAAATCATACCATGGTTGAACTACACAGTAATTTCACTTTTGACGGAACGAAAGATACTGTCCAGGGCGTATTGCCTACGAATCATATGTTGCATGAAACCGTCGAAATTACTCATGGCTTTTCCAATATATTCGAGATTGGATTCTATTTTTTCAATGCCATCGGAAATGATAACCGGACGGCCTATGTCGGCAGCCATATCCGGCCCAGGATCATGGCTCCAAAAGAATGGAACTGGCCTGTTGGTGTAAGTTTGTCTATTGAGGGCGGTTATCAAAAAAGTCAATATAGTTCGGATACCTGGACGCTGGAGATCAGACCCATCGTTGATAAAACGATGGGGAAATTGTATGTTTCTGTTAATCCGACATTTGATAAGTCATTTAAAGGGGCGAATCAAAATGCAGGATTGGTATTTTCTCCTAATGCAAAAGCCAGTTACAACCTGACGAAAGTAGTGGCTGCAGGATTTGAATACTATGGATCCATTGGTCCTTTAAACAATATTTATCCTCCTCCCCAGCAACAACAGCAGTTATTCTTTGCTATCGATTTGGACTGGTCACCAGACTGGGAATTCAATTGTGGATATGGCATTGGCAATTCACCCAGCACAGGCAATCAAATTTTTAAAGTGATATTGGGATACAGGTTTCACTGAGTTCCATGACGGGTTGTAAAAAGCCAATATCCAATGTATCGATTAAGCAACGATCATATGATTGGTTTGTCAGTAAACATTCCGCTGTAATATTTCCGGTAAGACCATCCCAAAAAAACATTGGGAACAATCAATGTAACCCCCATCAACCAACCTGAGGGAACCAGGATGGTATGAAATAGCAATACATTCAGGCTGATCGGGAAAAGGACAACCGCTGAGAATGGAGCATACCGGTTAAAGAGTAAGGACAAACCACCCAGGATCTGGATGGTTTTCATCATGGGATAGATATAGCCAGTGCCTTTAAGCCCGGCAACAAGCGCTCCCGGTTTACCTGTATGGAGGGGTTGATAAGGAATGAAATGAAAAAAATAATCAAGTCCGAACACCAGGTAAATAAATCCGAGCAGGCAGCGGGCAATCAATACCCAGGTTTTCATTTTCATCTGCAAATATATTCACCAATCCGGCATATGGCCATTTGTGAGGAGCGTTTTAAAACTCACATACAGGCATGGATGTTGCATATTTTTGAGATCATTGGCAAACACTTATGGCAAGCATATTCATTACCGGATCAGCCGATGGCCTGGGAAGCATGGCGGCAAAGTTGCTGGTCAGCCAGGGTCATCGTGTTGTGCTGCATGCACGAAATGCAGAGCGGGGACGTCAGGCACTCAGTAAAGTGCCTGGCGCGGAAAAGGTTTTGATAGCAGATTTATCCAGCATGGAAGAAACTAAAAAACTGGCTGAAGAAGTTAATTCAACAGGAGGCTTTGATGCAGTTATACATAATGCAGGTGTTTACAACCAGAAGTCCGGATTTACAATTAACAGGGAATTTCAGCAAATGATAGTTACTATCAACACACTGGCACCTTATATTCTGACTTGTCTGATTCATAAGCCTGAGCGACTTATCTATCTCAGTTCGGGTATGCATTCGAATGGAGATCCAAGTCTTGAGATTCTGACCAGTATCACAAAAGCAAAGGGTATCTATCAAACATATTCTGACACTAAGTTACACGACCTTATTCTTAGCAAGGCTGTGGCGCGCAAATGGCCTGATGTATATTCTAATTCGGTTGATCCAGGATGGGTGCCGACAAAGATGGGCGGGTCCGGTGCGCCTGACGATCTCGAAAAAGGTTTTCAGACACAGGCATGGCTTGCCGTAAGTAATGATGATGATGCTAAAGTAAGCGGCCATTATTTTTACCATCAGAAACAAAAGAAATATTTATCTGATGCTGACGATGTGAAAATACAAGATAAGTTTCTTGGCCTGTGTGAGCAGATCACCGGTATTCACTTTCCCTTATAATTTATCAAAAAATGTTTTGTCAGGAAGACCTGATCCATTCAATTGACGGGCGGAAAACATACAAAATAATTTTTTAGTTAGTTAGCAGCCGTTATATATCCGGCCTTTTTAAATACTTTGATAATCATATCTGCAATTACCTGATGGCCTTTATCTGATGGATGAAGACCGTCATAAGTATAATCGACAGCTTCAGCGGGATATGGATATTCATCAATCCCGGGATGGAATGGAAACCCGATGTACCGGGGATATTTAATATTATGGTATTCACCCGTAACAGAATCCTTTAACCTTTTAAATTTCACAACATTTTTCACCGTCATGCCGCTTTTATAATAAAGGTCAATTACTGTAATACGCTCATAGTTGCCAATCTCTTTTACGGCATCTGCAAATTGTGAAAGTTCCTGACCGTTTTTGGATTTATAAGAACCATAGGCGTTGTTGTGGGCGTCGAATAAATATACAAAATCGCTGCGTTGCATGGGTGTTATCAAAATTATTTTGGCAGCAGGGTTGAGATTCCTGATTTTGTTAATGATGATGCGGTATGCGCCATAGGTTGTTTTGAGCCCGGTATTATCTTTATAATCATTGATTGTGCCCAAAGGCAGTCCCTGCCACCAATCGTTGGTGCCCAGAAAAACAGAATACACATCTGTTTTTATCAGCCCGAGATTTTCAATTTCTTTTGCGATGCCTGCTATTGTCCATCCATTGTGGCCCTGATTAATGTATTTGATACTCGGGTATTGCACTGATAATTTAGTCATATACCCGCTGGTTATCCTGTTGCCCGTTTCATCAATATGCTCATTTAAATAGGTAATGGAATCACCGATGGCCGTCCATGTTATTTCAACCGGGTTAAAAGAAGTGAGAAGACAGGCCAGTAAAGGGAAAATGAATCTGATTCTCATAACCGGTTCATTCGTTTTTTAAGGTTCTATTTTAAACAGTATTTAAAGTTAAAACTTCTTTCAGGCAAAGACAGGTTGGATTAACTTTATAAAAACTACATATCAAAGTCGATAATAAAACGATATGGACAATCGGCCATTCAACCCGTTCATTTGAAGAACTCGTTGCCATGTTGCATTCATTCAATATTGGTTTAATAGCGGATGTAAGAAGTTATCCCGGGTCGCGAAGGTTTCCGCAATTCAATAAAGAGTCATTGGAAATATCACTGCCACAAAGCAATATTCAATATATTCATTTAATAAATCTTGGAGGAAGAAGAAAAGCAAATCCGGATTCAAAAAATACGGGTTGGAGGAATATTTCTTTTCGCGGTTATGCAGATTATATGGAAACAGGTCTATTTAAAGATGGGATCAATGAACTTACAAATAGTGCATCTAATCAGCGGACCGCTTATATGTGCTCAGAAGCAGTTTGGTGGCGATGTCATCGTTCTATGATTTCTGATTATTTAAAGTTCCAGGGATGGAATGTAGTACATATTACAGGTATTGGGAAATCAGAAGAACATTCGTATACATCGCCTGCAAGAGTTGTACATGGTGAGTTGAATTATAATAAGGAACGAAAATAAAGATTGACCACATATTTTATTTCAAATGAAAACCATTCTCATATTTGTCTCAACGCTTGATGGTAAGGTAACCAAATGGGGTGAACCGAATGTCAGATTATGGTCATCTCATCAGGATCAGGATTATTATAAAAAAGTATGGAGCGTATCAAAACTTATTGTAATGGGGAGTAAAACATTTAATACTGATAAATTTAGCCCTTCTTCAGATCACCAGATTATTGTCATGACAAGTCAGCCTGAAAAATATAAAAGCCTTGCAATTCCGGGGCAAATTGAATTTACAAATGAAACACCCATTGAATTAACAACCCGTTTTATAAATAAAGGCCATCAGCAAATGCTGGTAATCGGAGGCACGCATGTTGCCACTTCATTTTTAAAGGCGCAATTAATTGATGAAATATGGTTAACGATCGAGCCAAAAATATTTGGAGTGGGAGATAATTTTGCAACAGGGGCGAAACTGGATATTGATTTACGCCAGATTCAAAGTGAAAAAGTAAATGACCAGGGAACATTGATCACTAAATATGCGGTGCTCCGTCATTAGTCCCTGAGAATCCACCGGAAAAATCTTCATGCAGGACGACTTCTATTAATTAGGGTATACGACATATATTCCTTATCTTTGGTTAAAATGTCGCTATGGCAAAATCTATTAAAACCGATTCTGAAAAAACAAGTACCCGGGGAAATAAAAAATCCATTGCAGTCTCATCTCACGTAAATGAAGCTGCAGTGCATTATAATATCTCAAGGGAACCAGGTTTA
>Ga0207113_1024_pt1 | contig 62459 bp, 59 predicted proteins | sample Alteio_BWMinHeat_69_FD_153559 | JGI IMG/M metagenome (GOLD analysis project Ga0207113, IMG submission 153559) | Enriched cells from forest soil in Barre Woods Harvard Forest LTER site, Petersham, Massachusetts, United States -... | ecosystem: Environmental > Terrestrial > Soil > Temperate forest >... | reverse complement strand
GTGCGCAGTTAGGTTATAACTTTTTTACCGATAACGTACACACAGTGATTCCCGGAAAAATTTACCGCAGCGCGCAGTTTGATCATGATAAATTGACTTATTATACGAAAAAACTGCATATAAAAACGATGATTAATTTACGTGGTGCGTTTCGAGATAATCACTGGTATCAAGTGGAAAGTCGTTTTGCGAAAACGCATCAGTTGAATTATTACTCCATTCATTTTTCTGCTTACAATCTACCGACAAAAAAAGATTTGCGACTGCTGGTTCATTTATTACAAACGGCACCAAAGCCGATTATTTTTCATTGCGAAGGCGGTGCGGATCGTACCGGCATGGCCGCAGCCATCAGCGTGATTTTATTTGATAAAAACCCATCGATCGGATTCATTAAAAAACAAGCTTCATGGCATTACAATGCCATTTCTCGAAAAACGGTTGGTTATCAACTGTTGCGAAATTATTTTGAATGGTTGAAGCAACATCATTATCCATCATCCAAGCAACGTTTTTTGGAATGGGTGAATTCGGACGCGACGATGAAGCCGTATAGCGGGTGGTTTTTTTAACCAACGGGTGAAAATACACGCTTGTTTTTTTGACAATGGGTGAAAAAAACAGTAAGCTTGTCGTATGAAAAATCGATATCTGTCTAACCAAATCCAGCACGATCTAGCGCGAAAAATGGTATTCGTCGGAGGTCCTCGGCAGGTCGGAAAGACGACGCTGTCCAAAAATTTTTTGGTTGATGAAAAAGGATATTTGAATTGGGATGTGTCAGAACATCGTGAATTAATTTTAAAAAAAGAATTACCTGCGACATCGGTGTGGATTTTTGATGAGATTCATAAATACCACTTATGGCGAAATTATTTAAAGGGAATCTATGATGTTAAATTGCCAAATCAAAAAATATTAATTACCGGCAGTGCTCGTTTAGATTATTACCGATTTTCAGGTGATTCGCTTCAAGGACGCTACCATTATTTGCGACTACATCCATTATCATTTGCAGAGTTAAAATTAAAAACACAAGATGATTTGATGAATTTGTTACAACTCGGTGGATTTCCAGAACCTTATTTTTCCGCGGCAGAAGTAGAAGCAAAACGTTGGTCACGTGAATATCGAACGCGATTAATTCGTGAAGATATGGTGCAATTAGAACGCGTTCATGATTTGGGGAGTATTGAGTTATTAGCATTACGCTTACCCGAATTGGTGGGCGCACCATTGTCAATTAATGGTATTCGCGAAGATTTACAGGTCAGTCATAAATCAGTTTCAACGTGGATAAAAATTTTAGAAAGAATGTATGCGATTTTTCGCATTTCACCATTCGGTAGCCCCAAAATTCGTGCAGTGAAAAAAGAACAGAAACATTATCATTTTGATTGGACATTGGTTTCCGATATGTCATTTCGATTCGAAAATTTGGTGGCTTCGGCATTATTAAAATGGGTGCATTTTCAGCAAGACACGCGTGGTGAAGAATACGATTTATGTTATTTTCGTGATGCGGATGGGCGTGAAGTGGATTTTGTTGTGACGCTCAATAAAAAACCCATTCAGTTCATTGAATGCAAGTGGAGCGATGCATCCTTATCGCCCGCATTAAAATATTTAAAAATGCGTTTTCCGGATTGTGAAGCATGGCAAATTTCTGCGGCGGGTAAAAAAGATTATGTAGGGGAATGTGGTATACGTGTTTGCCCTGCGACGGTGTTTTTGAAAACATTGATTTAAATGGTAACAGATCAGGCCTCGTTGTCTGATTTAGTAAAACGTCGAGTTTGAGATGATTTTTTGTAGTAAATTGAGTTGAAAGCGCAGGTGTACTTGATCGTACATCGAGCATTTCAACGAGATTTACTGCAAAAAAGCATCCAAAATCGGCGTTTCTATCTACGGAGTGATCTGTTACTTTAAATGTTGCTGCTGCTTAGTTTGTATTGAGGAATGATGCGCTAGTGATAGTGTTTAGAAGCTTTCGCGTCAGCGAATGCGAAAGCAGAAGCAACCCCCTTAAATATTTTCTTTCGTACTTGCTCACGCAAGCACTTCTAAACTATGTCACCAGTGCTCAATACATCCAGTGCAACATACTTCAAACGCTTCATAATCAATACATCCAGTGCAACATACTTCAATCTCTTCACAGATACGATGATGAATAGCTACCTTAATTTCGCCTTTAACAATTCATTCACCTGCGCTGGATTGGCTTTACCTTTCGTTTCTTTCATCACCAATCCCACAAAAAATCCCCATAATTTTTCTTTACCAGAACGGTAATCTGCTAATTGCGCGGGATTGGCTGCAATAATGGCATCAATAATTTTTTCAATGGCAACAGTATCCGTGATTTGTTTTAAACCTTTTTTCTCGATAATTTCATCGACGGTGCCTTCATTGTTGGTCATCGCTTCGAATACTTGTTTTGCAATATTATTTGAAATCGTATTATCGTGAATGCGTGAAATTAATTCGCCCAATGGTTTGGGGGAAATCGGTGATTGCTCAATGACTAAATTATTTTTATTTAAATACGCCGATAATTCGCCGCCAATCCAATTGGCTATTAATTTAGGTTTTGCGCCGCTGGCAAATTTTAAAGCCTCTTCAAAATAATGTGCAACCGCCAATTGATTGGCAATTAAAGTGGCATCGTAATCACTTAAATCATATTCTTTTTTTAAGCGATCACGTTTTTCCCACGGTAATTCCGGCATGTTTGAACGAATGGATTGTAAAAATTCCGGTGTGATTTCAACCGGTAATAAATCCGGATCGGGAAAATAACGATATTCCGGCGAGTTTTCTTTGCTGCGCATCGAGCGTGTGACATCTTCATCGGGATCATATAAGCGCGTTTCTTGCGTAATTTTGCCACCTTTATCTAACAGATCGGATTGGCGATCATATTCATATTGAATGGCCCGCTCAACAAATCGGAATGAATTAATATTTTTAATTTCAGCGCGCGTACCCAATTCAGCGCCAGGTTTTCGAAGCGAAATATTCACGTCACACCGAAACGATCCTTCTTGCATATTGCCGTCAGAAATTCCTAAATATCGCACCAATTGATGTAACGTTTTTAAATAAGCAATCGCTTCTGCACTGGAGCGCATATCCGGTTCAGATACAATTTCTAATAAGGGTGTGCCGGCCCGATTTAAATCGACACCCGATACATTCGGCAAACCTTCATGCAATGATTTTCCCGCATCTTCTTCAAGATGCGCGCGCGTGAGGCGAATTTTTTTGGTGACACCCTCATCGAGCATAATATTTAATTCACCGCCGTCGACAATAGGCAATGCGTGTTGAGAAATTTGATAACCTTTGGGCAAATCCGGATAAAAATAATTTTTGCGTGCAAAAACACAATGATTCGTAATTTTCCCGCCCACCGCTAATCCAAAACGTGCAGCTAACGTCACCACTTCTTTATTTAATACTGGCAAAACACCGGGTAAACCCAAATCAATTGCGCAAGCTTGTGTGTTCGGTTCTGCGCCAAACGCTGTGCTGGCTGCTGAAAATATTTTTGATTTTGTGAGCAGTTGGACGTGGACTTCGAGTCCTATGATTGTTTCGTACGCCATGTTAAAACCCCTTCGGTGATGCTTTATGCCACTCAGTATTCAATTGAAACTGATGCGCCGCATTTAATATTTTTGCCTCATCAAATAATTTTCCAATTAATTGCAAACCGACAGGCAGATGATTGGAAAATCCCGCGGGAATAGAAATGCCGGGTAATCCAGCTAAATTAACGGCAATGGTAAAAATATCGGATAAATACATCGCAACGGGATCACTTATTTTTTCACCTAATTTAAATGCGGGCGTCGGTGATGTCGGTGTTAAAATCAAATCAACCGATTCAAACGCTGTTAAAAAATCATCACGAATTAAGCGGCGAATTTTTTGCGCTTTTAAATAGTAAGCATCGTAAAATCCAGAGGATAATACATACGTGCCGATTAAAATGCGGCGTTGCACTTCTTCGCCGAAACCTTCACTGCGTGAACGCTTGTATAAATCCTCGAGATTTTTAGGGTTTTTGCAACGATAACCGTAACGCACACCATCGTACCGTGCCAAATTGGAAGAAGCTTCAGCGGGTGCAATGACATAATAAGCGGACGTTGCTAACCCCGTATTCGGTAATGATATTTTTTTAAAAGTGGCGCCCAATTTTTCATATATTTTAATCGCATCTTGAATATTTTTTTCAACACCGGCGTCTAATCCACCGGTAAAATATTCTTCCGGTAAGCCAATCACACAACCTTCAAGCGAATGATTTAATGTTTTGGTGTAATCAGGAACGTCATGATCTATCGATGTTGAATCTTTGGCGTCATGTCCTGCAATCACATTTAATAATAAAGCAGCGTCTTCGGCACTTTGCGATAAAATACCGCCTTGATCCAAACTGGAGGCGAATGCAATCATGCCATAACGGGATACGCGACCGTAAGTGGGTTTTAAGCCTGTAATTCCTGATAAAGCGGCGGGTTGACGAATCGAACCGCCGGTGTCAGTGCCCGTGGCAATCGGTGCTATTCTGCTTGCAACCGCTGCTGCTGAACCGCCCGATGATCCGCCGGGTGTGCGTTCTAAATCCCAAGGGTTTTTCACAGAACCAAAATAACTATTTTCATTGGATGAGCCCATCGCGAATTCATCCATGTTGGTTTTACCCAACATAACTAACCCAGCGTCATTACATTTTTCAACCAACGTTGCATTGTAAGGTGCAATAAAATTTTCTAACATTTTTGAACCGCACGTTGTTTTTACACCACTCGTGCAGAAAATATCTTTTTGTGCGATGGGAATGCCGGTTAATGGATTTGCATTGCCATCAGCGATTTTTTGATCGGCATATTCTGCTTGTTTTAAAGCCTTTTCTTCGGTTACCGTGATGAATGAATTTAATTGTTGATTAAATTGTTGGATGCGAGATAGAAAATGTTTGGTTAATTCGGTACTGGAGATTTTTTTGGTTTTTAATAATTCTGATAGTTCTGCGATTGATTTGTTGTGCATCATTATTTACTCACTCTGACTCCACAAATTTTGGAACAATATACAATCCCGCTTCAACATGCGGTGCATTTTGCTGAAATAAATCACGCTGATTTCTTTCTGTGACAATATCCTCGCGCATGGGTTGTGTTGCATTGAATGGGTGTGCGAGTGGTTTAACATGGTCTGTGTTGACCGAATTCATTTTTTCCACGAGCGCCAACACATTTTCTAGCCGATCGGTCAGTATGGGCAGCTTGTCTGTGGGTAATTCCAATTTGGACAATTCAGCGATTTTTTGAACGTCTTGGACGTTTAATGTACCCATGTTTTTCCGCCTGTGTGAATAGTGGAGGAGATTATACGGATTTTTGAGTGAGTTGCGAAGCCCAACCTCGACTTCAATTCAAATTTCAGTTAAATTTATCAAACTCATCTCAATAAATTCAAACAGACGGAATAGGGACTATGTTAAAAAAGTTTCGTGGCTATTTTTCCAAAGACATCTCCATCGATTTAGGCACTGCAAACACATTAATTTACGTGCGTGAAAAAGGGATTGTGCTCAACGAACCCTCTGTTGTGGCGCTGCGTAAAGATCCGCAATCGGGGCAAAGCTATGTGGTAGCGGTCGGCTTAGAAGCAAAACGTATGTTAGGCCGCACGCCAGGCAATATTTTGGCAACTCGCCCTTTAAAAGACGGCGTGATCGCCGATTTTCATGTTACCGAAAAAATGTTGCAACACTTTATTCAAAAAGTGCATGAGAAAAAATTATTTCGACCCAGTCCACGTGTTTTAGTCTGCGTGCCCTGTGGTTCGACTCAAGTGGAACGTCGTGCGATTCGTGAATCTGCTTTAGGTGCCGGTGCACGTGAAGTGTACTTGATTGAAGAGCCGATGGCTGCGGCGATGGGTGCTGGATTACCGGTTGAAGAAGCGCGTGGTTCGATGGTGGTGGATATCGGCGGTGGCACAACTGAAGTGGCTATTATTTCTCTCAATGGCGTTGTTTATTCCGCGTCTGTTCGTATTGGCGGCGATCGCTTTGATGAATCGATTATTAATTATGTTCGTCGCAATTACGGTAGTTTAATCGGCGAAACAACGGCTGAACGCATTAAACAAACGATCGGCACTGCATTCCCCAGTTCAGACGTAAAAGAAATCGAAGTGCGTGGTCGTAATTTGGCTGAAGGCGTTCCCAGAAGTTTTACCTTAAACAGCAACGAAATTTTGGAAGCGATGCAAGAGCCGTTATCAGGTATTGTCGGCGCTGTGCGTGCCGCATTGGAACAAGCGCCACCTGAATTGGCGTCTGATATTGCAGAGCGCGGCATGGTGTTAACGGGCGGCGGTGCTTTACTGCGAGATTTAGATCGTTTGCTGATGGAGGAGACTGGATTACCGGTAGTGGTTGCGGAAGATCCATTAACCTGTGTTGCGCGTGGCGGTGGTCGTGCATTGGAAATTATGAATGTGATTGGTACGAATTTTTTGTATCGGGAGTGAGTGTCCCATCAAGCGAATGTTTCGTCAAAATTCAGGTCCTGGGCTGAGCGCCTTGATTTTTTTACTATTATCCATCGCACTGATTTGTTTCGATCAGCGTTCCGCTGTTTTTCATTCGTTTCGAACACGTGTTTCATCTACAGTTGCTTATCCATTTCAATGGTTAGTGGATGCGCCGATTCGTTTTACAGAATGGCTGAATGCAAGTGTGACTTTGAAACGTCATTTGGTGCATGAAAATGAAGCATTAAAAGTGCAGAAAATTTTATTACAATCTCGTCTGCAAAAATTATTAATGCTTGAAAAAGAAAATACGCAGTTGCGACAATTATTGCAATCAACCGCACAAGTTTCCGGGCGTGTTGCCGTTGCGCGTTTGCTGGCAGTTGCATTAGATCCGAATTTACAACAAGTGGTTGTTAATAAAGGTTCAAAAGAAGATGTTTATCGTGGTCAACCGGTATTAGATGCATTTGGTGTGATGGGTCAAGTGATTGATGTGGGTTCTTTGACAAGTAAAATATTATTAATTACCGATAAACAATCAGCAGTTCCCGTTGAAGATTATCGCGACGGTGTACGCGCGGTTGCTGTTGGGTTAGGTGTTTCAGGTCAATTGGCATTGATGAATGTGCCGGATCAAAATGATATTCAGGTCGGGGATTTATTGGTGACATCGGGATTGGGTTTGTGTTATCCCATTGGATATCCTGTCGGCGTTGTTTCGACAATCAAACAACATAAAAACGAGTTGACGAAAGAAATTATTTTGTCGCCGACAGCGCATTTAGATCAAACAGAACAAGTATTATTGGCGTGGCCGAATAAAACGAAATTGACTAAGGCGGTGAAGAAGGAGTTATCAGTTATCAGTAATCAGTAATCAGTAATCACTGATCACTGATCACTGATAACAGATAACAGATAACAGATAACTAACCATTAACTAACCATGAAAACACAACAAACCAATTATTTTTTAATCACATTTTCCTTTGTGGTCGGCATTTTTTTAACGATTACGCCGCTGCCAGAGTGGGCAATTTGGGCAAGACCCCAATTTATTTTTGCCATTTTATTGTTTTGGGTGATTACATCGCCTGCGCAATTCGGTATTGGTTTGGCATGGATCGTCGGTGTTGTGATGGATTTGATGACGGGGACGCCGCTCGGTGAACATTCTATTATTTTTGTACTGTTAATTTATATTGTTTTAAAATCTCGAACAGGTCTTACGCATTCCCCCGTGCTGCAACAGATCACGGCGATTTTTGTTTTGGCGAGTGTTAATGCATTATTTCAAGGATTGATTTTGGGTTTTACAGGACACAGTACACACATTGCATTTTCTCTGTTATCCGCAGTTACCACTGCCTTAATTTGGCCTTGGTTGTTTGCGCTATTAGATCGTTTGCGGCCAATGGCGGTGATTTTTTAAATGACAAGTGCATCACAAGATTGTACGAATGCTTGATAAAAAACAAATTAAAAAAAATCTTAATAATAAAAATATTGAAATCGATATTTTTGACAGTCTTGGTTCGACCAACGATTATCTGCATTCTTTTTTGAAAAGTTCTGACATGCGAATTTGTTTGGCTGAGCAGCAAACACACGGTAAAGGTAGGCTCAATCATCATTGGCATTCACCGTTTGGTGTAAATATTTACCTTTCGTGTCTTTATGCGTTTCATAAAAATATGAGTGAATTAGCGGGATTAAGTTTAGTCGTGAGCTTAGCAGTCATAAAAACACTTCAATCCTATTTACCTAAAATGCTTCACGTAAAATGGCCAAATGATATTTATTACGACGGTAAAAAATTAGCAGGAATTTTGATTGAATCACAAGCGGAAAATAACGGCGGATGTATTGTTATTATTGGCGTCGGCATTAATGTGAATATGTACACAGATGAAAATAAATCGATAACGCAAGACTGGACTTCACTTCGTTGTATCACGAATCATTGCATCGATCGCAATTTCATTGTTGCATCATTCACTAATACTTTGATCGACTATTTAGAAAAATTTAATCAGCACGGATTATTATTTTTTATGGATGAATGGCGTTCAGTAGATTATTTGTTTAATAAAAATATCACCGTAAAAAACAGTCAATCAAAAAGTAGCGGTGTTGCAAAAGGAATCAATGATCAAGGTTTTTTATTATTAGAAACAAATGCCAATGAAATAAAAGCGTTTTCAACGGGCGATACGAGTGTTGTTAAATAGTGTTGAAAATGAAAAACCAAGAATTTTATACGCCAATTTTGCGGCGAGAAAATCGCAGGCGTGTAAATTGGGTTTTGGCGCTAATTCATTAATATCCGCACCCACAATCGTACCCACTTTGGAAGCCGCTTCGATAATATCAATCGTTTCTTGCCAAAATAAACCGCCGGGTTCGGGCGTTCCAGTTGCAGACATTAAGCTGCCATCCAAACCATCAACATCAAAGGTTAAATAAATCGGACGACCGCGTAATGGTTTTAAAATTTCTTCCAAATTCCAACGCGCTTTGTCTTTCGCCCAATAAATATGAATACGATTTTTATTGGCTTCCAAAAACGGAATTTCACTGTGTGAAATATTGCGAATTCCCAGTGATACCAATTCAATATTTTCATGATCCAAACAGCGACGCAGTGCAGACGCATGTGAATAATGCACGCCATGATATCCATCACGCAAATCAGCGTGCGCATCGAAATGCAACATCACTAAATTCGGATATTTTTTTACAAAAGGGCGAATCGTGCCTGGGGTTATTGAATGCTCTCCGCCAAACGTAAAAGGAAATTTCCCGTCATCCAAAACGTTTTGAACGATAGTTTCCAACTGATCAATCGCTTTTTCAATATCGGGATTGATAGTGGGTTCTGGCAATGTAACGATACCAATTTTTTTGTACGGCTCACACCAAAAATGTTCATCAAATAATTCGACTTGATGTGATGCTTTGATCATTGCTTGCGGACCTTTGGATGTGCCGCCGCCGTAACTCACGGATGCTTCTAATCCAAACGGAATAATCACAGCTTTTGCATGTTCGTAATCAACAGCATCTTCGGGCTCGAGACCGAGAAACGCTTTTTCGGGGGGTAAGCATTTCATGCGGTCACCGTCTCAAATAATTTTGCGTATTCTTTTGCTTCGCGTGTTTTCCAATATCCACGATGATAAGCATCGCTCGCCAATAAGGGTAAAACCGTTGTCGCTTCTGCATACACCATTTGCTCAAAAGTAGTTTCGACTTTACCCCACGAGCAAGCTTCTTTTAAGGTTGAGCTTGAGCATGCGCCATCGCGTACATCAGCAACGGTAATTTGAATCGCATATTTATGCATTTCTGCGCCAACGCCAATCATTTCTGCACAAACCACAGTGTCTTGTGCGAAATTTTTGGGAACACCACCGCCAATCATTAATAATCCCGTTGTGCCTGCATTGATTTTAATTTGCGTTAATTCACGGAAATCTTTGATTGAATCGATTGTCATATGTTTTTCTGGATGTTGAATTTGATGCATCACTAAACCAAAACCGGCAGAAGAGTCGGTAAATGCAGGACAAAAAATCGGTACATTTTTTTCATACGCTAATTGCACCAACGAATTTTTCTTTTTGGCATTGCCTTCCGATAAATAACGCCCCATTTCACGAATAAATTCACGTGAAGAATAAGCACCTGCAGGTAATTTATTCGCAATTGCTAAAATTGTTTTATCGCAATCTTGTAATGCTTCTTCATCGATGTACGTATCGTAAATACGATCAATCGCTAATTCACGTAATACATTGTCATCCACTTGTTGTGAAGCCGCTTGGTAATGTTTGTGACCCAATGCTTCGAAAAAATCCATATCCACAATGGAAGCGCCTGTTGCAACAATCGCATCCACCATATTGTATTTCACCAAATCAGTGTACAGCTGCATGCAACCGCCAGCAGAGGTTGAGCCGGCAATGGTTAAAATAATCGAGCATGATTTGTCTTGTAACATGCGATTAAAAATGTCGGTTGCGCGTGCAAGATCGCGCGAACTAAAAGACATTTTATCCATTGCATTCACAATAGGACGCGCGTCAAACGATGTGATATCGATGTGTTCGACAAGCTTGTTTAATAATTCGGTTTTTTTCATCTCGATTATCCTCAATTCCAATAAAATCTAATAAAAAAGATTGAACAATATATATCGTAATTCATCATGATTCCAGCTTTTTTTAGTTGGAGTGTGAGTGTGGGTGTGGGTGTGGGTAGAGGTCGAAGCAATATAAGCTCATATATATATTTCACATTTCAGACAAAAATTCTGTATCATATTCCCATGAAAACACCTTTATCACTCATCATCGGATTACGCTACACGCGCGCCAAACGCCGCAATCATTTTGTCTCATTTATTTCGTTGGCATCGCTATTGGGGATTGCTTTGGGTGTGATGGTTTTGATTACCGTTTTATCCATCATGAATGGATTTAATCATCAAATTCAGCATCGCTTTTTTGCTATTACACCTGCCGTGACGGTAATGACAGATCAAAATATTTCGAATGCATGGCCTGAATTAATTCGTGCTGCAAAAACACTGAATGATGTTGCCGCTGCAGCGCCGTATGTGAGTGGCAATGGCATGATTATGCGAGGCACGCAATTTGCGGGTGTGAGTTTGATGGGGATTTTACCCTCCTATGAATCATCTATTTCAGCGCTTGCAACGCACGTGATACAAGGCAATTTAGAGTCACTGCAAGCCGGAAAATTTAATATCGTGATTGGAAAAGCGTTGGCGGAATCACTGAATGTGCGTATGGGTGATCAAATGAATATTTTAACACCACAATCCACAGTGACTTTGCTCGGTGTTTTCCCACGTTATAAAACATTTACTGTTTCAGGTATCTATCACACGACCGGTGGTTTGTATGACATGAATCAATTATTTATTAATATGCATGATGCGGAAACTCTGTTTTTGCCGGGTCAACGTCAAAGTGGTGTGCATATTCGTTTACATGATTTGTATCAAGCATCGCATGTGACGCAACAATTACAAGCTATTTTATCGCCTGATTATGCGATAACGAATTGGACGATTCAGTTTGGTGCGTTTTTCCAAGCTTTAGCGATGGAAAAAACCATGTTATTTGTGATTTTATTATTAATTGTTGCTGTTGCAACATTTAATTTAGTATCGATGTTAGTGATGGCTGTGAATGAAAAGCGTGCGGATATTGCAATTTTACGCACATTGGGCGCAAGACCGCGAACGATTATGATGACGTTTATCGTGCAAGGTGCTGTGATTGGTTTATTTGGAACTCTGTTGGGATTAATCACTGGATTATTATTAGCATCGAACGTCACGTCCATTGCGAATGAATTACAACATTTATTTCATATTCAATTTGTGCGTGCATCCGTTTATTTTATTAATTTTGTACCCTCTGAAATTAAAGGGAGTGATGTGATTGACGTGTGTGTTGCATCCATGGGATTTAGTTTGTTAGCAACGATTTATCCTGCCATTCTAGCATTTAAAACACAGCCGGCGGAGGCGTTGAGGTATGAGTAATGGGTGTGAGTGTGAGTGTGAGAAAAAATCTAAGAAAATAAATTGTCAGACCGTACCTCAGACACACTCACACTCACACTCACACTCACACTCACACTCACACCGCACTCACACGAAAAACATAAAAATATGAACAATAAAAACATTTCACCAGTCATCGAATGTCATGCATTAGGCAAAACCTATCGCGATGGCGATTTATGCGTTAATGTTTTTAATAATATTAATTTATCTATTGCGCGCGCAGAAACCGTTGCAATTACAGGCGCATCGGGTGCTGGAAAATCAACTTTATTACAATTAATGGGTGGATTGGATATTCCTAGTAATGGATTTGTCACCGTTGCCGATAAAAAAATTGCTGATTTATCTGAAGGTGAACGATGTGAATTGCGCAACAAACAATTGGGTTTTATTTATCAATTCCATCATTTATTGCCTGAATTTAGCGCTTACGAGAATGTTTGTATGCCGTTGATGATCGCAGGATTATCTAAAAAATTAATGACAGAAAAAGCAGAAAAAATTCTGGAGCAAGTGGGATTAAAAAATCGCATGTCGCATCGCATTGGTGAATTATCCGGTGGTGAACGTCAACGCATTGCCATTGCACGCGCATTAGTGCATCAACCGACCTGCGTTTTAGCGGATGAACCGACGGGAAATTTGGATCACACAACCGCCGATATTATTTTTGAATTAATGTTGCAGCTCAATCGCGAACATCAAACGAGCTTTGTCATCGTGACGCATAATGAAGCGTTGGCTAAACGATGTGATCGGGTGTTGATGCTCAGTAATGGTGCGTTACAATAACCAACATGTATCTCAATCAAGATATGTATCTAAAAAACGATACATGACCGAAAAGAGAGACAGCGAGTAACACGTTATCGATATTCCATTAATTCTCTGGACGGAGCCGCGCGTGAAGTTTTCACGCCATACATCATGATGAATGCGAATAAATATCGACGTTGTGTAACGTGAAAATAGGCGTGAAAGTTGCGTCACGTGAAAACGAAACAAGCGATTCTGAATCGAGTGCAAGCGACCACGTTGATTTTTAAGGAGTTTTTAGTTTATTTATCGTCCATTGAAATAAACTAGCACATTACCCAAATTCTTCCTCAAAATCCTGATTATTTTAAAACCATTTCATGCTAGGCTGAATGTTTTATAACCGAACTGATGATTTTAAAATATGACCAAAGAATTCTTTATCTCTCGCGAAAAAGGGGGTGAACGCGCAGTGCTGGTGCAAATGCGCGTGTATCAATCCACTCATCATGATCACTTTGAAGAAGCATTAAAAGAATTTGAAGAGCTCGCGGTTTCTGCGTCCACCAAAATTGTTGAAGTGATTGTCGGAAAATTAACGGCACCGCATCCAAAATATTACATTGGCGAGGGAAAAGCAGAAGAAATTGCGGAGGCGGTTAAAACGCATCATGCCGATGTTGTTTTATTTAATCATGAATTATCCCCTGCGCAGGCACGCAATTGTGAAGAATTATTTGGATGTCGCGTGCTGGATCGTTCTGAATTAATTTTAGATATTTTTTCGCAGCGTGCAAAAACGTTCGAAGGACAATTACAGGTGGAGTTGGCGCAGCTTGAACATATCAGCACGCGATTGGTGCGCGGATGGACGCACTTAGAAAGACAAAAAGGGGGTATTGGTTTACGCGGCCCTGGTGAAACGCAATTAGAAACCGATAGACGTTTGGTTGCGGATCGCATCAAAACGGTTAAAAAACGCCTAGAAAAAGTGGCAAAACAACGCGAGCAAAGTCGGCGTGCGCGCGCTAAGTCTGAAATGCCCGTGATTTCGATTGTCGGTTATACCAATGCTGGAAAATCCACTTTATTTAATCGATTAACGAAAAGTACGGTCTATGTTGCCGATCGTTTATTTGCAACATTGGATACAACCTGTCGAAAAATGGCTTTACCTAAAATTGGAAAAATTGTTTTAGCGGATACAGTTGGTTTTATACGGCAATTACCGCATGAATTAATCGCGGCATTTAAAGCCACTTTAGAAGAGACAAGGGATGCTGATTTATTATTGCATGTCGTCGATTCACAGGCGGATAATTCACCGCAAATGATTGCGGATGTGAATGCGGTGTTAACGGAAATTGGCGCCAAAGATATTTCGCAATTACAAGTGATGAATAAAATTGATTTAGCCTCTCACTTTCAACCGCGTATAGATTATGACGAAAAAAATAATCCCAAACGCGTGTGGATTTCTGCTGAAAAAAATCTGGGTTTAGATTTATTGCAGCAAGCGATTACAGAATTGTTGACAAAAAGAATGGTGCATTGTCGTGCGTCGTTACAACCGGAGCAGGGAAAATTACGCGCAAAATTATATGCACTCGGTGTTGTAAAAGCGGAAGCGATTGATGACGAAGGTCGATGGTTGTTGGATTTGGAAATTCAGCAGCTGGATTTTGAGCGATTATTGGGAGGATAGTTATCTGTTATCTGTTATCTGTTATCTGTTATCTGTTATCAGTGTCAGAGGCATGATTTAATATTTTACTGATAACTGATAACTGATAACTGATAACTAAACGTAAAGGCTAGAAAACCAATGAATAAAAACATCGTCATTTTAGGAACCCAATGGGGTGATGAGGGCAAAGGAAAATTAGTGGATTTGTTGTGCGAACAGGCAGCGGCAGTTGTACGTTATCAAGGCGGACATAACGCAGGTCACACGTTGGTCATCAACGGTGAAAAAACCGTTTTGCGATTAATGCCATCCGGTATTTTACATGAAGGCGTGCAGTGTTTTATTGGCAATGGCGTGGTGTTATCACCCGATGCTTTTTTATCTGAAATGAGTGAATTGGAAAATCGCGGCGTACCTGTTTCAAAACGCTTAAAAATCAGCGCTGCTTGCAGCGTATTATTGCCATACCATATTTTAATCGATCAAGCGCGTGAAAAAGCACGTGGCAATAATAAAATTGGCACAACCGGTCGCGGGATTGGTCCTTGTTATGAAGATAAAGTAGCGCGACGCGGTATTCGCACGATGGATTTTTTTCATGAAGATCAGTTAGCGGAAAAATTAAAATTACTTGCGGAATATCATAATTTCCAATTAAAACATTATTTTCACCAAGAAGAATTATCTTTTGAAACTGTATTTGAAAAATTAAAAACACAGATTGAAAAAATTCGTCCGATGATTGTCGATGTCACCAAAGCATTATCGTTATTAAAAAACGCAAAAAAAGGCATTTTATTTGAAGGCGCGCAAGGCACATTATTAGATATTGATTTGGGTACGTATCCCTTTGTCACTTCATCGAATACAACCGCTGGTGCAGTAAGCACAGGAACGGGTTTTGGTCCGCGCTATATTGATGCTGTTTTGGGTGTTGCAAAAGCGTATGTCACGCGCGTGGGTTCTGGTCCTTTTCCAACCGAATTACAGGATGATACGGGAAAATTAATTGCAGAGCGTGGTAAAGAATTTGGTTCGGTGACGGGTCGTCCAAGACGATGTGGCTGGTTTGATGCAGTTTTAATGCGTCGCTCCACATTTGTAAACAGTTTATCAAGTTTGATATTAACGAAATTAGATGTCCTTGATACTTTACCTGAAATTAAAATTTGTAATTCATATCGTTATCGCGGTGATATTATCCACGATTTACCGATGGATTTGTGTGATTTATCGGAATGTGAGCCGATTTATGAAACACTGCCGGGCTGGCAATTATCAACATTTGGCATTACAAAATTAGCGGATATGCCCGCATTAGCCAAAAAATATATTTCACACATAGAAAAATTATGCGGTGTGCCGATCGATATTATTTCAACAGGTCCGGATCGCGAACAGACGATTATTTTAAAGCATCCGTTCTAGTACGCCATCCAATTAATTCTGTCACTCTGTAAAAATAAATTACAATCCTATTGAAATGATGCGCTAGTGATATAGTTTAGAAGCTTTCGCGTCAGCGAATGCGAAAGCAGAAGCAACCCCCTAAATATTTTCTTTCGTACTTGCTTACGCAAGCACTTCTAAACTATATCACCAGCGCTCAATACATCCAGTGCAACACACATGTGACTTAGGTATCCGTTTCAAGTTATGAGGTAACTTAACTATTTGTTATTTTATATGCGACAGTTTTGGTGTCAGTGTCAGAAAAGAACGGACACTGATCCCTGACACTGACACTTTTCTAAAAGTGCCATGAAATATGGAGTGGATACGTGACTTAGAGTGTATTATTTCAACGGTAAATAAATATCAGTAATGATCGACTTTTCTGGAACATTGAATGGTATCGAACGATGCAACATAAAATTGGGATGATCAGCCGGTTCGTACCCACTTTGTGGCAACCATAATCCAAATAAAATTTGATAGGTTTTTTCGATAGTATCTATAGAGCCACTGTGTGTGATTACTGCGTATTTTCCGCCCTGTAATGTCTGCAAACCAACCGAACCTTTCGGTTTAAAATTTTCTAATTGATCTATTGTAACGCAAGCATCATAACGTAATTTGCTGGTATCTGTTGTTTCGGGTGAATCATGTGGAATACTGATTTTTTGCGTGCGCTCTGATAATGCATGCGTCAATCCAATTTCAGCAACCAATTGCACCCAAGCTTGCATCGCAGAATCGTAGGATCCAATGTGGCGTACAAAGGCAACCGTAATAGGCTCAATTGTTTTTACGTTAACAGATTGAGTTTCACCACCCAGTTCATTTTTTTTGATATGCGCTGAAAGTCCTTCAGTGGCTCTTTCTCGAAATGATTTTGGTGTTTCGTTATAAGTTTCTTTAAATGCGCGATGAAAAGATTGTTGTGTGTCATAACCCGCGCGTTCTGCAATTTGCACAATCGCTAAATCGGTAAAAACCAAATCGCGGGTTGAGCGTTCCAATCGTAATCGTTTTACATAACTTTGAATCGATTCACCCATATGCGCTGTAAAAATGCGATGAAAATGAAACGGTGAAAAAAAGGCGACATTCGCCAATTCTTCCAGTGACAATTCATGATCCAAGTGATTTTGAATATGGATCAAAACATTGAGAATGCGTTCTTGGTAGGTTTGTTCGACATTGTTGGCCATGGTTAACATCCTGTCACAGGGTGATTAAGAAAGTATTAAATTTTAAAACATCCGTTTGACGGTGATGTATAGCAATGTTATGCTAAGTGAGTATTTTTCACTAACTTTACCTAAGATAACACTCTAGCGTGTCATACCAAATTTTAGGTAACAGATCACTTCGTAGATAGAAACGCCGATTTTGGATGCTTTTTTGTGATAAATTTCGTTGAAATGCTCGATGTACGATCAAGTACACCTGCGCTTTCAACTCAATTTACTACAAAAAATCATCTCAAACTCGACGTTTTACCAAATCAGACAACGAGGCTTGATCTGTTACAATTTTAGTCAGTGATCACCGAGCCAATCTCTCCATCACTTAATCGCGTGATAATTTGATCACCAACAGTAACATCACCCCGTTTTCTAATTAATTTTCCAGATGATTTTTCACGCGTAATACTAAATCCGCGTTGCAATATTTTTAACGGGCTTAATGTTTCTAATAATTGTGCATAATGCGAAATTTTTTCACGCTTTTTTTCCATATAAAAACGCATCACGCGAATTAAATTACTTTCCAATTGATCGAGCGTTTGCGCTTGTTGACGCAATTTTTCGCCGGGATGTTGTAACCTTTTTTGCAAATGCGATAAATGATTTTGATGATTATTTAATTGTGCACGTATCCATTGAAATAATCGTTGATAGAAATGCAATAATTGATCGTGTAATTCAGTTTGATCAGGTGATACTATTTCTGCAGCAGCAGATGGCGTTGGTGCGCGAATATCCGCAACAAAATCAGCGATGGTGAAATCCGTTTGATGACCAATGCCTGTTACAATAGGAATAAAAGATTCAAAAATCGCGTGTGCTACGATCGCTTCATTAAAAGACCATAAATCTTCGAGCGATCCACCGCCGCGTGCCAAAATCAAAACATCACATTCTGCACGATGATTGGCGATTTTTATCGCCTGTGCAATTTGTTTTGCTGCTTGTTCGCCCTGCACAGATGTGGGATAAATAATAATGGGTATATTTGCAAAACGACGTCGCAATACTTTGATACTATCGCGTAATGCAGCTGCGGTGGGTGAAGTGATTATGCCAATACATTTTGGAAAAATGGGCAATGGCTTTTTATTTTTCTCATCAAACAATCCTGCTTTTTCCAATTCTTTTTTTAATTTTTCAAAAGCCATTTGTAATTTTCCAGCGCCAGCCAATTGCACTTTTGACACAATCAATTGAAAATCACCGCGCGGTTCATACAAGCTTACTTGCGCGCGTACAATCACTTGTTGCCCCTGTTCCAATTGAAAATCAATTTGTTGATGTTGAAAACGAAATAATGCGCAGCGAATTTGTGCCTTGTCATCTTTGAGTGAGAAATATAAATGACCCGAGGATGGTCGAGATAGATTCGAGATCTCGCCAGACACCCAAATCGCGCCAAAATGCTCGCCCAGGAGTAGCGCGGTTTCGCCAGTGAGTGCTGATACAGAGTAAATTGTTGAGGCATCGTTATTTTTCATGCGCTATAATTATCGGTAGCATAGCGATGTTTGTAAAGGAGTATGACTTGAAGTTGATGCGTAAACAAAATGGGGTTGCCGTTCTTACCATCACCATTATTGTGTTGGCGATTGTTACTATCATCACTGTATTTACCGCGCGTATGATTCTGACTGACAATAAAATTTATGGAAATGTTCAAAATAATGCGACAGCATTAAATGCAGCGCAAGCGGGACTGGATTACGCATTAGGATATCTTAATAACAATGCTTCTATTGTTATTGCTACCGCAGCTCCCGGTGGATTAAATAATTGCAGCGCTGCAACCAATACGGTTTGTTTGGCATCGGGTGTCTTGAAGGCTTGTACACCAGCAGCGCCCGCACAAACGACAGGGCCGACGAATGCTTTACCGAATAGCGCGAATTATACGATGAAATATTCCTGCATGACCGCAGGAAATAAAAATATTTTGACAATTTCATCCTATGGCACATCCCCCGATGGAAGTAGCACGCGTACAGCGCAAGAAATGGTGGAAGGTTATGGGGGTGTATCGAATGCTGCGTTGTTTTCGGTTGGTGCGGCTACACTGGGTAGTGGTTCGGTTGTGCAAAACGGTATTGCAGGTGGAACAGCGACAACGACAATTATTGATGGTGGAACAGTATCTCTCGCCGGAACTTCAAAAACTACTTTGAACGGCGTTACTTCATCGGTTGCAGGAAATATAAAATCTGATATCCAACAATCTAATTCAACCATGGCGGGATTTACACCGGTCACTTTGCAAACCACTTATCTGGGTAAACTGATTACGGCATACGCGTCTAGCGCTAATATCACATTGACTTGCGCATTAGGAAGTACAACACTGGATGTCAAAAGCAATGGCTCTTGCGGTGCTTCACCTGCTGGAACTGTTTCTGGCCCCATTGGCAGTGGCAAAGTGATTTATGTGAATATGACAGCCGGGGGAACATTAACGCTCGGTAAAAAATTTACGTTAGGCGCTGGTTCTACGTTGGTAGTTCACAATGCAGCAGGTGTTGATGACAAAGCACCTAATGGCGTTGGAAATGACACGACAATCAGTGGAGCATTAATCAGCGACAGCCCCATTCAATTTTCAGGTAGTAATCAAACCGTCAATGGACTTGTTTTTACAACGTCGACGCTTGCCACAGCGACTGGTAACGGTACTACGATTATTAATGGTGCGGCTGTCGTTGGTAGTACTACTAATACTACTGCTATCAATGCTGGCGCCATCAGTATTGTCTATACGCCCGCAAATCTCGTCAATTATCCTGTCATCACCGGAAGTGGATCGAGCGGTGGTGTTTTAACTTACGGTTTGGTTTCTGGAAGCTGGAAAGATTTTTAATTATTTTCCCTATTTTTGTGAGTGTTTCCGCATATTCTTTTTCACACTCTGAATCAAACACAATCCCACCACCCGCATAACAATGTATTTTATTTTTATCGCAAATCACCGTACGAATCGCGATATTGCTATCACAATTGCCGTTAATATCCGCATAAAATAAGCTACCGCAATAAACAGATCGTCGATGTGGTTCTAATGATTCAATCATTTTCATGGCAGCCATTTTGGGTGCGCCGGTAATAGATCCACCCGGAAAACAGTTCTCTAGTAAATCAATAGCGGTTTGACTATCTGCTAATGTTGCCGTAATAGTGCTGACCAAATGATGCACATTAGAAAAACTTTCGAGTGCGCAAAGCTGTTGTACTGTTACATCATGACAAACGCGAGATAAATCATTACGCAATAAATCCACAATCATCACATTTTCGGCGCGATCCTTTTCACTGTTTAATAATGTTATTGCTGACAGACGATCTTGATGGGAATTAGGAAAACGGGGTGAGGTGCCTTTGATGGGTTTGGTTTCAACAACACGATCAGTCACTTTTAAAAATCGTTCTGGCGAGCAACTTAAAATAGAAGCATTTTCTAATTGCATAAATGCTGAATACGGCGCTGGATTTTTTTCGCGTAATGATCGATACGCATTCCACGACGAACCGGTAAATTCAGCCGAAAAACGCTGTGCAAAATTCACCTGGTAACAATTGCCCGCCATAATATTTTTTTTGATTTCATCAAAAGCATTTTTATAAAATGATTTTGTCATGTTAGATTGAAAATTTTTGGTGAGCGCGAATTTTTTTGCTGTCCGGGGTTTTTGTTTTAATAGCGCTAGAATATTTTTTATTTTAGAATGATCAAAAGGATGGAGTGAATTAAAATAAGTTTTTTTTTCAGAATGATCAACCACAATACTCCAATCATAAATACCAACCACTGCTTTTGGGAGTGCAATATCATCGATGGCTATTGCGGGGATTTTTTCAAGTGTTCTGCCGATGTCATAACTTAAATAACCGATAGCGCCAATGGTGAAAGGTAATTTTTTTGAGATACCATCCATGGCGTCTCTGCGATCTTCCAATGCTTTGCGAATTTTTGAAAAAATATTTTTTTCATCAGTGATTATTTCACTGGGTTCAGCAGCCATAATATCATATCGCCCTTGATTCTGTTCTGGTAAACAAGAATCAAAAAATACCGCATAAGGTAACTGCACGAAATGGGCAAACAGTTCTGCGGAGTTGTTTTGATAGGGTAGTAATTGTGTGTGCATGGTGCGTAGGTTACCATAGGCGCAGTGTGAGTGAGAGTGTGAGTGTGAGTGTGACGTCCAATATTTTAACTTTCGATACCGCAACCAATGCTTGTACGGTGGCATTACAGGCGAATCATCATATTTTTTTTCAACACGAAATTGCGCCGCAAATGCACGCGCAAAAAATATTACTTATGATTCAAGATTTATTAAATGAAGCGCATATCGGATTATCTGATTTAACGGCAATTGCTTTTGGTAATGGTCCCGGTAGTTTTATGGGTGTACGGTTGGCAACAGGGATAGCGCAAGGATTGGGATTTGGATTAAAAATCTCGTTAATTCCCGTGTCAACATTACAAGTGATTGCGCAAACGAAATATGAAAAAACGCGCGAAAAGAAAATTATCTCAGGATGGGATGCCAGAATGCACGAGATTTACTGGGGTTTTTATGTTTGTGATGAGAATGGCGTTATGCAGGCGCAACAGGAAGATGCAATTGACACACCCGATAAACTTGACACAAATGCTTTTGCTGCCTTAGGATGTGCATTCGCTGGAAATATTTTTTCAGATGATACTTATCCGGAAGCAAAAGCAATGTTAACGATTGCCACATCAAAATACCTTCGCAATGAGATCGTTTCTCCGGAAAACGCTCATCCGCATTATGTGCGACACGTGGTTTACAACCACAAATAGCCTTCTTTTTAAATTCAATTGAACAGTGATCACCATGACTTTTACGATATGAGTGTGAGTGTGAGTGTGAGTGTGAGCATCAGAGGAACGATTTAATATTCTACTCACACCCACACCCACACTCACACTCACACAAGAGAACAAACATGACTAAAATAACCATCAGAAAGCCTTTAAGCTTATTAAGCCTCGTCGCCATCAACGTAATCGCGATTGACAGCTTACGCACATTACCTTTCAGTGCAGAATATGGATTTTCTGCGGTCTTTTATTACTTATTAGCAGCCATCGCTTTTTTTCTGCCGGTGTCTTTGGTGTCCGCCGAATTAGCAACGGGTTGGCCTGAAACGGGTGGAGTATACGTGTGGGTACGTGAAGCCTTTGGCAATAAAATTGGATTTTTAACGATCTGGCTGCAGTGGTTTTATAATATCGTTTGGTATCCAACGATTATGTCGGTGATCGCGGTTGCGATTGCCTACACTTTCAATCCCGCCTTAGCACACAGCAAAATATATATGCTCAGTGTGATTATGATTGTTTTTTGGGGATGCACGATTGTGAATTGTTTGGGGATGCGTGTTGCAGGTTGGCTTAGCAATTTTTCTGCTATTGTTGGCACCCTTATTCCGATGCTGCTCATTGTTGTCTTGGGCGTGATTTGGATTGCCATGGGAAAACCGATTCAAATCGCATTTACCGTAAAATCATTTGTTCCCAATTTAAAACACGTTGATAATTTGGTGTTGTTAATTGCCGTGTTGTATGGTCTTGTGGGAATGGAAATGTCCGCAGCACATGCGCGTGAAGTGGAAAATCCACAACGGGATTATCCGAAAGCCGTTTTTTATTCGATACTGATTATTTTATTTACGTTAATTTTGGGATCACTCGCAATTTCTATTGTGGTGCCAGCGCAAAAATTAAATGTGGTATCGGGATTACTTCAAGCCTTCGAATTATTTTTTCAAAAGTTTCACATGATGTGGTTTATGCCTATTTTATCGGTATTAATTGTATGTGGTGCCATTGGTGGAGCAGCTGCATGGATGCTAGGACCGAGCAAAGGAATGTTGGCTGCTTGTAGAGATGGTTCATTGCCGGCATCCCTTAATAAGGTTTCAAAAAACAATACACCGGTACGCATTTTATTATTGCAGGGTGTATTATTTACGGTGATGTGCTCCGCCTTTATTTTAATGCCCACTGTGAGCAGTGGATTTTGGGTTTTGACCGATGTGACTTCTATTTTGGCATTGCTGGTTTATGTCGCGATGTTTCCAGCAGCAATCATGTTGCGTTATAAATTTCCCAATCAGCCACGTGCATTCAAAATTCCAGGTGGAAAAGTGGGATTATGGTTTACCTGTTTGCTTGGATTAATCACCTGTTTGTTTGCCGTTGTTATCGGGTTTTTTCCGCCAACCCAAATACCTGTCGGCAATGTGGTGACGTACGAGATTATTATTGTGAGTGGGGTGGTGTTGGGGTGTTCGGCGCCAGTGCTTTTTGGATTGTTGACACGGACATTCAAAAAATAATACTGTAGGGGACGTGCACGCAATAACTTTTATAAGGGAGTACTAAAAATGAAATTGACGTCTTTCGTATTAATTCTTGGATTAAGTGTTTCGGCTTCGGTTTTTGCAGCCAATTCGGATCAAGCGGCCATTGATACTTTGCAAAAACAAATTACCAGTGTTTCAGCAGAAATGCATGAGGCATTGGCAGCGCAACAAACAACGACACAAAAGGCAATTTCTGATTTGCAAACACAAGTGCAAGGACAATTAGCGCATATGCAAACGGAAATGCAGCAAATGCAAATGCAATTAAGCAGCGAAATTAAACAAGTGCAAGCGGAAATGGTGAAGGCGGGCACAGCACCTGTTGTTACAGCAACGCCTGAACCTGTCGTTGTTACAACAACGCCTGAACCTGCGGCAGCGAAACCGTAAATAGATCGTCAGGGATCACTGATCCCTGACGCCAGTGCTGATTGATGTGTGTGAATTATTTAAAAACTTTCTCAGCTCACCCAACAATTTATTTTGTTCCGCATCCAGTGATTTAGTTTTTTCTAACGCATCAATCTCAATGAGCGCCTGCGCAATTGTTAATTTTTTTTCGCCGCGAAAATCAACTGGTTGAGAATGTAAATACACATCAAATTTTATTCTATCAGCATCCGATAAAAAATCTGGAAAATGACGCGCCAAAATTCTGATGGCTTGTTCTTGTCTAACACTATTTGGAAATTGCATTGCAACCGATAATTTTTTTTCTGGTTTTGCCGCATGAAATTGACGAAATAAGGTTTCTTCTTTGGGTGTTGGAAAACCAATATCGTATAATGCAGCATCGCTATCGCGCTCTGGAACTTCCGGATATTTTTCATGTTGATAAAATTTTTCGATGGCATTAAAAAGATCAGAATTTTTTTCTATCCATCGTTTATTTTCTTCTATTATTTTTTTTCGATCATCAGACAGTAAATTAACATAACGTTCTTTGAGTGGCAGAAAAATCGGTGGTTCACCTAAGCGTTTTTTTAAAATTTTTGTTGTTTCGTTAATGGCATTTGATTTTGTTTTTGATAAATTTTCACCATCTAATCGTAACCATAGGCTTTGATTTTTATAATGCTGGTGTTGTCCAAGACTGATAACGGGCGCAATAAATTGAGCAGCATTGCCTATTTTTCCGTTCACCATCAATCCCACTTTATTTTTTCCAATACGTGCTTCATCTGTTTTTTTATTAAAATAATCTATCACAAAATTCCACATCGATTGATCTTCCAATAATTTTCTAGCGAGCGCAAGCGTCACTTCCACATCAACCATGGCGTTATGCGCTGCCCCTTCAAAAAAATTATTATTCGCATTTAAATTTTCTAATTTAAAGTTAACGACGTCATTTGTATTAGGCCATATTAAATGATCCGGTTTAAATAAATAATATAATACTGTGATGGGATAAATATCCATGCGTCCGCAACCATTAGAATATTGATGTGTGTAGGGCGGCAATAAATTTTTATAAAAAGAAAAACGCAAAAATTCATCGTCAAAACCCAAGGAATTATAGCCAACGCTGATGGTATTGGGTGTATTTAATAACGTGTGAATTTTTTGAATCGCTTCTAATTCAGACAGTCCATTTGAAAACTGATCAACACCCATGCGATGCGTCATAATAGCGCCAGGTGATGGAACCACATCGCAATTTAATGTCACCGCCATTTCTTCGCGTGAAATTTCATTTAATTGATGATCGGTTCGTATCGCTGCAAACTGTAATACTTGATCGAAACATTTATTTAATCCAGTGGTTTCGATGTCGTAGAATAGGTAAGTTTGGTTTGACATATTATTTCGGCATCCAGTGTATCACAACACTTGTAATTTCAGGAATATCGCGAATAGTATCACGATATTTTTCCAATAATTCATTCGCTGAAAAATTTTCCATGGCATCAATCGGAATAAAAATTTCAATATATAAATTGCCTTCTAAATAATGCAGGGTCATTTTTTTTGTTTTTGAATAACCGGGTAATGATGACCAACGAGCCCCCAACATTTTTTTCACTGTTTCACGATTGGGTAAATGCAATGAGGGTCGCGATATTTCATCATTTTCAGGGTCAATGTGCACGGTGACATCGCTTATATTTTTTATGGATTGCAATAGATTGGCATGAACTTCTTCGCCAATATGATGTCCTTCAGAAACACTGATAAAAGGATCAACGATGATATGTAGATCAACAAGAATGGAATTACCATGTAGACGAGTACGCAATTGATGAATCGAGCGCACACCGGGCACTGCATTTATTGTATTTTTCATTGCTGCTAATATTTTTTCATCAACACCGTGATCAATCAATTCTTGTGCGGATTGCCAAATCATTCTAATAGCCATTTTAGTAATCAGAATGGCAATAATCATCGCACCTATCGCATCTAACCATGACCATCCCAACATACTGCCGATGACGCTGATTAATACGATCAGTGAAACAAATACATCACTGCGTTTATGCCATGCATTGCTGATTAATAAATGAGAGTTGATGGTTTCGCCTTTCTTTTTTGAGTAATGAAATAACCATTCATTAGCCACCATAGAAATAATCGCAACCATAATCACAACGCTGGTTGGTTTTTGAAAAGCATGATGAATCAATCGTAATATGGCTTCATCAAAAATAATGGCGGATACCGCAAATAAAATTAATCCAATCGCAATCGTTCCAACCGTTTCAATGCGTCTATGACCGTAAGGATGTTCTTTATCGGGATGTTGAATGCTGGCACGCGCTGCGATAAAAACAAGTGCATCACTGATTAAATCAGAGAATGAATGAATACCGTCAGCAATTAATGCTTGTGAATAACCAATTTTGCCAATAACGATTTTTAGGATAGCTAATAATGCGTTGATGCCGGCATTGATGAGCGACACGAGCAGGATTGTTTTTTCTTTTTGATTATTTTCCATAATAAGTGAACATTTCAGTATTTATCGACAATTGTTATATAATGTGAATTATTGGGCTACATTCTTTACATTTCCCTGTTCATCACACTCCCCTCAAACCATCCGTAACCACAACATTCGCTCACACCGTTAAGTCAGCGAAGTCAATTCGCATTATAGTATAGGTATGGTACTATATTGCACAATTATGACAAACAATAACCCCCTCAATGATGCGATAAACACTTCTTACCAACACGGCTTCGTCACGGATATTGAGATGGAAACTGTACCGCCTGGTTTAAATGAAGAGGTGATTCGCCATATTTCAGCAAAAAAAAATGAGCCGGCATTTTTATTGGATTTTAGATTAAAAGCGTATCGTCATTGGTTAACCCTGAAATTTCCTGAATGGTCGCATTTAAAAATTGATCCTATTGATTATCAAGCCATCAGTTATTATGCCGCACCGAAAAAAAAATTATTAAAAAGTATCGATGACGTTGACCCCAAATTATTAGAAACATACGAAAAATTAGGTGTGCCATTGCATGAACGTGCCAAGTTAGCAGGTGTTGCAGTCGATGCTGTGTTTGATAGCGTTTCCGTTGCAACAACATTTAAAGAAAAATTAAAAGAAGTGGGTGTGATTTTTTGTTCGTTTTCAGAAGCGGTACAAAATCATCCTGCGTTAATTGAAGAATATTTAGGATCGGTTGTGTCGTATCGTGATAATTTTTTTGCAACTTTAAATTCTGCGGTATTTACGGATGGATCATTTGTGTATATTCCCAAAGGCGTACGTTGTCCCATGGAATTATCCACTTATTTTCGTATTAATGCTGCAAATACAGGACAATTTGAACGCACGTTAATTATTGCTGATGACAATAGTCAGGTGAGTTATTTGGAAGGTTGCACAGCACCCATGCGAGATGAAAATCAGTTGCACGCAGCGGTGGTTGAATTGGTGGCGCATAAAAATGCAACGATAAAATATTCTACGGTGCAAAATTGGTATCCGGGCGATGAAAATGGTAAAGGCGGTATTTATAATTTTGTCACCAAACGCGGTATCTGTGAGGGAAATCACGCGAAAATTTCGTGGACACAAATTGAAACGGGTTCTGCGATTACTTGGAAATATCCGAGTGTGATTTTACGCGGAGATCATTCCGTCGGTGAATTTTATTCCGTTGCGTTCACCAATCATTATCAGCAAGCCGATACAGGAACTAAAATGATTCATGTTGGAAAAAATACGAAAAGCACTATTATTTCCAAGGGAATTTCAGTGGGTCACGCACAAAACAGCTATCGTGGTTTGGTGCGCGTATCACCGATGGCGGAAAATTCGCGTAATTATAGTCAATGTGATTCATTATTAATTGGTGATCATTGTGGTGCTCATACGTATCCGACTATTGCTGTGAAAAATAAATCAGCACAAATAGAGCATGAAGCAACGACTTCTAAAATCAGCGACGACCAATTATTTTATTGTCGATCGCGTGGCATTTCATCAGAAGATGCGGTGTCGATGATTGTGAATGGATTTTGTAAAACCGTCTTTCAAGAATTGCCGATGGAGTTTGCGGTTGAAGCGCAAAAGTTGTTGGCCGTGAGTTTGGAAGGATCTGTTGGGTAAGTAGTGTGAGTGATCAGTGTGAGTGTCACAGAGCCATAGCCTGGTCATTGAATGTTATTATTTCCTATATTTATATTTAAAATATAGGGCAACTTACATTCACTCACACCGATAACTCACACTCACACTATTACAGAAAAAAGAGCGATAAATACTATGTTAGAAATACGAAATATTCACGCCACCATCGGCGACACAAAAATTCTCAACGGTATTGATTTAACTATTAATGCCGGCGAAGTGCATGCAATTATGGGACCGAATGGCTCAGGCAAAACAACGTTATCGAATATTTTAGCGGGACGTGATGGATATACAGTAACCCAAGGCGAAATAGTATTTTTCGGAAAAAATTTATTAGATTTATCTGTTGAGGAACGCGCATTAGCCGGCATTTTTTTGGCGATGCAATATCCTGTTGAAATACCTGGCGTGAATAATGCTTATTTTTTAAAAACGGCACTTAACAGCATTCGAAAATCACGCGGCGAATCAGAACTGGATGCATTTGAATTTATGCAATTCATTAAAAGTTATTTGCCTGACATTGGCATGGATGAAAAATTTTTACATCGTGCGGTCAATGCTGGATTTTCAGGTGGAGAGAAAAAACGAAATGAAATTTTGCAAATGTTATTATTACAGCCAAAATTGGCCATTTGCGATGAAACGGATTCGGGTTTAGATGTAGATGCTTTGCAGGTTATTGCAAAGGGCATTAATCAATTACGACACGATGAACGAGCCATTTTAGTAATCACCCACTATCAACGCCTATTAAATTACGTATCGCCTGATTTCGTGCACATCTTATCGGGTGGAAAAATTGTAAAGTCAGGTGATAAACAATTAGCACTAGAGATTGAGAAAAATGGTTATGGCATCCTCTAACAATTTGCGTGTTTTAACGCCAGGTTTTCTGTGTAGTGGTACAGACTGTGTGACTGTGCGCGAAACGGATGATGTTATTGATTGCATTATCGAACCAGAAAAAGATTCTATGACAACGCTTCATTTTAATTTCCCAGAAAATGTTTCGAAAAAAAAATATACTATCGAAGTGAATTTTTCCGCTATCAATGCTGTGCTACACATTTACGGCCTATATCAACTTCGGGATAATCAATTTGCCGATATCAAAACAACCATTAATCATTTAGTACCGCAGTGTGAAAGCAAACAGATCTGGAGGGGTGTATTAGAGGATGCTTCAAAAGCAATATTTGAAGGAAAAATTATTGTGCATCCCAATGCACAAAAAACCAATGCACAGTTATCTAATAAAAATTTATTATTGTCGGATAATGCAGATATTAATACGAAACCAACGCTGGAAATTTATGCGGATGATGTGAAGTGTTCGCATGGGGCAACGGTAGGCTTCTTGGATCAAGATGCTTTATTTTATTTGCGTTCACGCGGCATTGATGAAAATCGCGCGCGTGAAATATTAGTACAGGCGTTTATAGATGAAATTAGATTTCCCCCTCTTTAGAAACAATCCTTCGCTGGTTTATTTAGACAGCGCCTCAACCACGCAAAAACCGGCTTGCGTTATTGATGCGGAAACTCATTTCTATGAAAATAATTATGCTAATGTGCACCGAGGTATTTATCAATTAAGTGAATCGGCAACAGTTGCTTATGAAAACGTTAGGCAAAAAGCGGCGGATTTTATCCATGCCAAACATCCCCACGAAATTATTTTTACGAAGGGTACAACAGAATCCATTAATTTAGTTGCACAGTCTTTTGGTTTATCACATATCAAAGCGGGCGATGAGATTATTTTATCTGTCATGGAGCATCATTCTAATATTGTACCCTGGCAGCAAGTCTGTGAACGTGTCGGTGCCACTTTAAAAATTATTCCGTTAAATCATTGCGGCGAATTGGATGTTGATTTTTATCAAAACGCTTTGAGTGAAAAAACAAAAATGGTCGCGTTGGCTCACAGTTCAAACGTACTAGGCACCATTAATCCCATTAAAAAAATAATTGCGTTGGCGCATGAAAAAAATATTCCTGTTTTATTAGACGGTGCGCAAGCGATTGCGCATATTCCTGTTGATGTGCAAGATTTAGATTGCGATTTTTATGCGTTTTCTGCCCATAAATTATATGGCCCTTCGGGTGTCGGTATTTTATATGGAAAAACAAGCTATCTGGAAAAAATGCCGCCGTATCAAACTGGCGGAACCATGATTCGTCAGGTGACATTTGAAAAAACAGAATTTACGGTGTTGCCGTATAAATTCGAAGCGGGAACGCCCAATATCGCTGGCGTGATAGGTTTAGGTGCTGCGATTGATTATGTGAAAAAAATCGGATTTGAAAAAATTCAATTACACGAAAATAAATTATTAATGTATGCAACACAAAAATTATCTGCTATTGATGGCTTAAAAATTTATGGAACATCCAATCATAAATCCGCCGTGATTTCATTTACCCTGGATTGCGCCCATGCACACGATGTGGCCACGATTTTAGATCAATCAAATATAGCCGTGCGCGCGGGTCATCATTGTGCGATGCCGTTGATGGATTATTTGGGTGTTCCCGCTTTAACGCGCGTATCTTTTGGGATTTATAATGATTTTAGTGATACTGATAAATTGATTATTGGTTTGAAAAATGTGAGAAATATTTTTGACGTGAACGTGACAGGAGTCGCGTGCGTCAGTGAGTGATATTTTATGTCCGATTTACGAGAGTTATATCAAGAATTAATCATCGACCACGGTCGTCATCCGCGCAATTTTACCTGTATGGAAAATGCCAGTATGACAAAAGAAGGTTTTAATCCGTTATGCGGCGATCGCGTTACCTTATTTTTAAAAATAAATAATGACAATATTGTGGATGCGAGTTTTCAAGGATCGGGTTGCGCAATCTCAATGGCATCCGCATCACTGATGACTGAAAATGTAAAAGGAAAAAATTTTTCAGAGGTAAAAAAAATATTTGATGCCTTTCATTTGTTGGTAACAACGGGAACAGACACTCATCTTAATTTATTGGGAAAATTGGCGGTTTTAAAAGGGGTTTCTGAATATCCGGCACGGGTAAAATGTGCCACATTGGCATGGCATACAATGATGGAGACTATTGCATTATGATCACACTCACAGAATCTGCAATGAAGCATATTAAGAATATGCTTGAAAAAAAAGGTAAAAATGCTGCTTTTCGTTTGTCTATTAAAAAAACGGGTTGTTCTGGTTTTATGTACGTGCCGGAAATTGTTCATGCAAAAAAAGATTCTGATATTGAATTATCAGAATCAACTATATTAATTTATGTTGATCAAACTGCTGCACCATTCATTAAAGGCACTGTCGTTGATTATGTGAAAAAAAGTTTAGGGGTGTCGCAGTTGGAATTTCAAAATCCGAATGCAGCGGGTGTTTGTGGGTGTGGAGAAAGTTTCAATGTCTGATAAAGAGATTATTATTTTATCCCGCGATTGTTCTGCATTACTTGTGCCATCCGGCGCGCGTATTATGCTACACGTCGACACGGAAGTAACCATCACGCAATCATTGGGAAATAGTTACACGGTTGCTGTATACGGTAATCTTGCACGTATCGATGGAAAAGATGGCGATGCGTTAGGAAAAATACCGACCAATCCGTTATCAGAATTGCCACAAAATGCTACGATTGAAGATCAAGTTTGGTCACAATTAAAATCAGTTTATGACCCTGAAATTCCGGTCAATATTGTTGATCTGGGATTGGTTTATCAATGCACTATTCAGCCAGATTTAAAAGACAATACCGGCTATTTCGTTAAAATTGAAATGACGTTAACAGCACCTGGTTGTGGTATGGGTCCTGTGATTGCGCATGATGCGAAACAAAAAATACTCGCCATTCCCAGCATTAAAAATGCAGAAATTGAAATTGTATTCGATCCGCCATGGGATCAAAGCAGGATGTCGGATGTCGCGAAATTGGAGTTGGGCATGTTGTAATAGTTTTTGATCTTGTTTTACGCTACAATGATCTGCACTTACTAGGTAATGAGGTTAGCAGAAAAATGAGGTAGTAAATGCAAATTGTACAAGATGCACTGACATTCGATGATGTACTACTAATCCCAAAATATTCTGAAATATTGCCTAAAGACGCCTCGCTAAAAACCCATTTAACCCGTGATATTGAACTGAACATCCCCATTCTTTCCGCTGCAATGGACACTGTCACTGAACATCGTTTAGCGGTGTGTATTGCTGAAGAAGGTGGTTTGGGAATTTTGCATAAAAACATGTCGATTGAAGCACAAGCCCGCGAAGTGCGAAAAGTGAAAAAATTTGAAAGCGGCGTTGTAAAAGATCCCATCACTGTCTCACCCAATACAACGATTCGTGAATTGATCGAAATCACCGAGAAAAACAATATTTCTGGTATGCCAGTCGTTCAAGGAAAAAAACTGGTCGGCATTGTGACGAGTCGCGATATTCGTTTCGAAACCAATTTTGATAATGTGGTTGCGAATGTGATGACGAAAAAAGAGCGTTTAATCACAGTAAAAGAAGGTGCTTCGCGTGATTCCGTTATGACACTGTTTCGTCAACATCGTGTTGAAAAAATATTAATTGTGAATGATGCATTTGAATTACGCGGCATGTATACCGTCAAAGATATTTTAAAATCACAAACAAAACCACTGGCGACAAAAAATGAAAACGGACAATTGCGTGTAGGCGCTGCGGTGAGTACTGGAAAAGATACGATGGATCGCGTTGCTGCTTTACAGGCAGAAAACGTGGATATTATTGTGGTTGACACAGCACACGGTCATTCAAAAGGAGTGATTGAGACGATTAAATGGATTAGGAAAAATTATCCTGATCAAGCAATCATGGGTGGAAATATTGCAACCGCTGATGCAGCCATTGCATTAGTTGAAGCGGGAGTTGATGCGATTAAAGTGGGTATGGGTCCTGGATCGATTTGCACAACGCGCATTGTGGCTGGCATTGGTGTCCCGCAAATTACAGCCATTGCTGATGTCGTTAAAGCAGTTTCCAAAAAAAATATTCCGGTGATTGCGGACGGCGGTATTCGTTATTCAGGTGATGTATGCAAAGCGATTGCAGCCGGCGCATCGTGCGTGATGATCGGTGGATTATTTGCAGGCACTGAAGAAGCGCCTGGCGAAGTGGTTTTATATCAAGGCCGATCGTACAAAGCGTATCGCGGCATGGGTTCTGTGGGCGCTATGTCTGAAGGTTCGCATGATCGTTATTTTCAAGAAAAACAAGATGATTCGGTTGGAAAATATGTGCCTGAAGGCATTGAAGGCCGTGTGTCGTACAAAGGATCATTGCGCAATGTGTTGCATCAATTAATCGGTGGATTACGTTCGTGTATGGGGTATGTCGGTGCAGCTACGATTGAAAACATGCAAAAACAGGCTGAATTTGTGCGAATTACCAATGCTGGCGTGCGTGAAAGTCATGTGCATGATGTGCAGATTACCAAAGAAGCGCCGAATTATTCGAGGGAGAGTTAAGAGTCCATATAAGGCTCTAAGAATCTTGACAGTAAAAAATTAAACATCGAGCAATACCGGAGGTAATTTTTTATATGAGAACAGGCGAAGAAAATACTGTTGTAAATAAAGCAAACGAACAGGTTGTATTATTTGCAGATTCCAGGAACCTTGTTAGCGAAGAGGCTGCATTGCAGGTAACGCATGAGGAGTGGGAGTATGCATCACAACAACTAGCGGGTAAACCTGATGGCACAAAATTATCTTGTTATACAACCTCCGAAGTTCCCGTTGAATATGATCATGATGGTCGTGGTTGTATAACGTTCACACATACATTTCTTGCTGTCGGTATGCAGCTATTTGCCATTTCAAACATCACGCAAGAGTTGATTCTAATTTATGAAAAAACAGAAGGTATTACTCTGCGTGAATGGGATGCTGCACAACAACACTTTTTTGAAATGCCATTAGGAAAAAGTGAGTGGCAGCGCCGCATTGATTCTGAAAGAAAACTACGACATCGTCATAAGTGTTACAAGACAGTAACAATCGCCAATCAAGAAGTATTGCTCAAACATCACTTTATTAAAATAAACGATGTTATATATGCATTGGCAATACCTGGTTGGGAAAAAAGCGGGAGTGAGGCGAAGGTAAAAGTAGCTATAGATAGGGATGGTAAGCAGGTTGCAATCCGAATGCCGTATAAACACCATCAAAGACGACAACAATTTAACGATGGCTATCAAGTTGAATGTGATATCGCTAAAAGTATGGATTTTTTACTTACTGACGGAACTAAAATATCTCGAGATGGAGCTAGAGCCTGGCCTATACAAGTTTTGCCATATATACCAATGGATTTTCTTAAATACTGTATCGAACAAAAAAGTAAGCTGAAGACTATAATACACTCGCAATCAGAGGGCTCAAACTCTCTTATTGTAAACATTCGCGCGAGTATACTGGATGCATTAATTAAAATTGCTAGGGCGATTGATGGTATGCATACAAAAGGTGTGATACACCGTGATATCAAACCACCGAATATTCTTGTTGATATCGATCCAATCACCAAACAAGTAAGGGCTGTTGTTATTGCTGATTTTGGGTTTGCTACCCGCATGAATCCAACCGATCCAGGCAAAATCAAATGGAATGAGACACTCTTAGGCACAAAGCCCTATGCAGCACCTGAAATTATTCGGTCATCAGGCGAGTCTATCCCTTATTCTGCCAGAACCGATATATATGCTTTTGGTGTAATAGTCAAACAAGTATCAACAGAATTTTTTTTACGAGATGATAAAGCATTACTTGATTTTTCACGCGTCGTAACATCTTACAGATTACATTTACACTGTGTGCAAGTTTTTTTAATCGTTCATTTATTCGAGTATTTACGCACGAATTCTCAACAAACCGTCCTGATTGATAATTTGCTTCAAGACTATGCTGTTCTGTTGTCCGCGAATGCCGCTGTATATCTCTATTTATGTATTCGTCAATATTCCCTTGATCCAAGCACAACTCCCGACAGCTCAATAATCACTGGCGACATAATAAACAGGTTGAGTGAGATTCAAAAACATACCGCTTCTGCTTGTTTATTTGAGTTTTTGAATAAACACTTAGAGCAAACATATTTTTTAATGGATACAGCAGAAAAATGCCTCATTTTTTTTGAAACGTTATGCAGACTTGGGTTATCTGAAGATCAATTAACCACATCCATAACAAACATAACATCACCATTAAACGGTTTAATATCGTTAGAAGAAGAAAAAGCAAAAGCAAAAGCAAAAGCAGGAAAAGCAGAAGCAAAAGAAAATACAGACACTATATTCCACAGAAAAATATCCGCTAAACTTGACGAGCTCATCTTGGTTGAGGTGAACAAACACACTGCCAGTCGTGTTGATAAGGAGTCCGCGCAATCAAGACCTGGGTCACCATCATTGTTTGGAAAAACTGCTGCGAGTGATCATTCTGCTGTGCTCAATCCTCCTAACGGCAGCGTTGCCAGTGCGACGAATGTAACTTTCGGTGCGGCATTAAATTGATCTCGTTGGCACATGCATCACAGTTTGTTAAATCATTCACCTTGTTTTTTACCTACAAAAGAGTATCCTTTTTTCAATCTGGACTGCAAAAAAGAAAGGACTTTTTCAATCAGTTTTTGAATTTTTACGACCTTCAATTATGCACACAAACATTCATCACCATCGCATTTTAATCCTCGATTTCGGCTCCCAATACGCGCAGTTAATCGCGCGGCGAGTGCGAGAATTGGGAGTGTATTGCGAATTAATGCATCCGACTGTTTCAGATGAAATCATTAAAAAATTTAATCCTAATGGCATTATTTTATCGGGCGGACCTGAAACGGTTATTGATCAAAGTACATTGCGCGCACCGGATATTATTTTTAAATTAGGCGTCCCTGTTTTAGGAATTTGTTATGGTATGCAAACGATGGCGCAACAACTCGGCGGAAAAGTAGAGTTGAGCTGCAAACGCGAATTTGGTTTTGCAGACTGTGAAATGGATTTGTTGAATCCTTTGTTTAATCACGAAACCATACAGGGAGACGCGCGCGTTAGCGAGCGTGCACAAGTCTGGATGAGCCACGGCGATCACGTCACGCAATTACCCAATGGATTTAATAGTATTGCAAAAACCAATAATGCACCGATTGCCGCCATGTCAAATCTTGAAAAACAATTTTACGCCGTTCAATTTCACCCTGAAGTCACACACACGAAAAATGGAAAAATAATTTTAGAAAATTTTGTAAAAAATATTTGTCATTGCGAATCCCATTGGACAACCAAAAATATTATTCATGAAAGCATTGAAAAAATTCGCAGCCAAGTTAAATCAGAAAAAGTATTATTGGCATTATCAGGCGGTGTGGATTCCTCTGTTTTAGCGGCATTGTTACACGAAGCGATTGGTGATCAATTAATTTGTGTATTCGTGGATACGGGTTTGATGCGTAAAAACGAAGGCGATCATGTGATGCAAGTGTTTGCCGATCATTTAGGGGTGAAAGTCATTCGCGTTAACGCCGAAGATTTATTTTTTGAAAAATTAAAAAATAGGGCTGATCCTGAAGAAAAAAGAAAAATTATCGGTAATTTATTTATAGAAATTTTTGAAAAAGAATCTGAAAAATTATCAGGCGTCAAATTTTTAGCGCAAGGCACAATTTATCCTGACGTGATTGAATCAGGACATGCTTCAGCAGGTACATCACACGTCATTAAATCTCATCATAATGTCGGCGGATTGCCGGACAATATGCGTTTTGAATTAATCGAACCATTGCGCGAATTATTTAAAGATGAAGTACGATCCCTGGGTGTTCAGCTCGGTTTGCCAGCTGGCATGGTGTATCGTCATCCTTTTCCGGGTGCGGGTTTGGGTATTCGTATTTTAGGCGAAGTCAAAAAAGAATTTGTTTTGATATTACAGGAAGCGGATGCGATTTTTATTCAAGCCCTGCGCGATCACAATTTATATGACTCTATTGCGCAAGCATTTGCCGTATTTTTACCGGTAAAATCAGTCGGTGTGAAAGGCGATGCGCGTTGTTATGAATATATTATTGCTCTGCGTGCTGTGATCACTACGGATTTTATGACCGCCGAATGGGCAGAATTGCCACATGCTTTTTTAGCATCAGTGAGCAATAAAATTTTAAACGAAGTACCGCACGTTTCGCGTGTGGTTTATGATATCTCACAAAAACCACCTGCAACGATTGAGTGGGAGTAGTGAATAATTTAATACAAAAAACCCATCAACATCAACGGAATTTCACGTTTGCGACTCATCAAAATGTCGGCTTTGATTAAAAAACTTTTATCAACACCAGCAATTTGTTGGGTGATTTTATTTTTTCCACCAATTTCGAATGTAAAATCTTTTACTGCATAATCACCGGTTTTGCTGTAATGCAAAACAATATTGGCATCACGCAATGCCTGGACAAAAAATAATTCACGCACAGTGCCCACATGAATTTCTTTAGGTAACTGACCTTCGATGGCATATTGTAAATTGGTATTGTTTAAAAAAATTTTTTCAGGACGTTGTAATCCGGCATTGCCGGTTGCTGCTGGAAAAATTAAATGAACCAATCCCACTTCCTGCAATTTTGTTAAATAATTTAAGGTTGTCTTATCATCTATGGTTAGATTTCGACTTAGACTATGCACATTAATTTCACCGGGTGGAATGCTCGCAAGAAAATGTAATAATTTTTTAAAAAGATGCAAATTCCCCGTGTTTAATTGATAAAAACGAGCGATATCTTCATAAATAGTTTTATCAATCACTTCTAATAATTTTTCATGATAAGACAATGGATTTTCCCAATAAAAAGGATAGACGCCGTGCATCAGATAATGATTAAAATGTCCTTTGATGCCTGGAATACGCGTTAATAAACCATCATAGCGCTGATGATTCCTCATCAATTCCTGAAAATCAATTTTTTCAATCGGTGTTGATAGAGTCATATTTAAATATTCGCGAAACGACATACCAGGTAAATAATATATTTTTGCTCGACGAGAAAGATCATAACTGCCTTTTGTGATATCTAAACTCGAGCTACCAGAAAAAACAATTTTCATTTTTGGAAATCCATCATATAAATTTTTAAGCTCCTGGCTCCAATTTTTATATTTGTGAATTTCATCGATAAAAAAAGTTTCTATGCCATCCGTCAGATAACATTCTTCAATAAACGCATATAATGTCGTGTTTTCAAAATGAATATGGTCAGCAGAAAAATAAAATACGCGCGAGGGATCTAAATGATTTTTAATGTATTGCAGTAACAAGGTTGTTTTGCCGACACCGCGCGGTCCAATCAAACCCGTGAGGCGATCTTTCAGGCTGAATTGATGATATAAAAAGCGATGATGTTTGAGATTCACTGCATCCAATAGGCGATGATAAGTGAGTTGCAGGGTCGGTATCATTAGGAATAAACTCCTAAATTTATATTAATAAATAGGATTGTAGTCCTAATATAACGTATTGTCAAATTAAGAAATGTCGTACAGAGGAGAAACATTGATGCATTCAGTAACCTCAGAAAATGATAACCAATTTATTCAACAGGCATTATTACTCGCAAAAAAAGCCGAAAGCGAAGGTGAAGTACCTGTTGGTTGTGTGATTGTACGTGATGAGAAAATCATTGCAGAAGGATGGAATCAGCCAATTCAACTGCACGATCCGAGTGCGCATGCTGAAATGATTGCACTTCGCAATGCTGCTAAAAATATCGGTAATTACCGCTTAAAAAACACAACACTGTATGTAACATTAGAACCTTGTGCGATGTGCGTGGGTGCTATGATTCATGCGCGTATTGAACGATTAGTGTTTGGTGCTTTTGATCCGAAAGCAGGCGCTGTAAAAAGTGTTTTTCAATTATTGGATGATCCAAGGCACAATCATGCCGTTCAATGGCAAGGTGGTGTGTTGGCGGATAATTGTTCTGCGATATTAAAGGCGTTTTTTCAGAAGCGTCGAGTGTGATATCATTGCTAAAATTCCCCCACAAATAAGGTAACAGTATGTCAGCACTCAGTTCTATTTCTCCCGGTAAAAAAATCCCTGATGATTTTAATGTCGTTATTGAAATTTCAGCCAATTGCACACCCGTTAAATATGAAATTGACAAAGAATCCGGTTTGTTGATGGTCGATCGTTTTATGCCAACCGCGATGCATTATCCCTGTAATTATGGATTTATTCCGAATACATTATCGAATGATGGCGATCCCGTCGATGTGTTGGTCATGACGCCTTACCCTGTTCAAGCCGGTAGTTTACTGCGTTGCCGTGCGGTGGGTGTTTTACAAATGACGGATGAAGCGGGTGAGGATTATAAAATATTAGCATTGCCGATTGAAAAAGCCTGCGTGCATTATGCGCATATGAAAACATTGGAAGATATTCCTGAAGTAACGCGCAATTCAATCGCACATTTTTTCGAGCATTATAAAAAATTAGAGCCGAATAAATGGGTGAAAGTGGGTGAATGGTTGGGTAGAGATGCGGCTACAACAGAGATTAATGAGAGTATTAAAAGAGCGGAAAAAGTGTGAGTGAGAGTGAGATGACCTATGTTTCTTTTTAAAAAAGAGTTAACGCAATCATTATCACGTCAAAAAATCACCGACAATTATTACGCAGATGAAACGCATTGCGTTGACTCATTGATTGCGCAATTAAAATTTTCTGAAGAAAATAAAAAAGAAATTCAACTGATCGCAACGGATTTGGTGAATACCGTTCGTTCTGGAAAAAATGATCAAACCAGCGTTGAAGCGTTGATGATGGAATACGATTTATCATCCGATGAAGGCACGGTATTGATGTGTTTGGCAGAAGCATTATTACGTATTCCGGATAAAGAAACAGAAGATTTATTGATCCGCGACAAATTAACAAGCGCAGACTGGGAAAAACATATTGGCGCGAGTGAATCGACTTTTGTGAATTTAACAACACGTAGTTTGGCATTGGGTGGAAAAATTCTTGCAGATCATTCTAATTATTTTAAAAAAATGTGGTACGGATTATTAGATAAATGTGGCGAACCCATTATTCGTCAAGCGATTCGTCGTTCGATGAAAATCATGAGCGAGCATTTTGTGTTGGGACGCACGATTGATGAAGCATTGAAAAATGGAAAACCCCTCGCAGAAAAAGGCTATTTATTTTCATTTGACATGTTAGGTGAGATGGCTAAAACAGAAGAGCAAGCTGATTATTATTTTTTAGCGTATCAGAATGCAATTACCGTGATGGGAGAAATGCAAAAAAATGTGGATGTGAGGCAAACGAATCATTTTTTAACGCCCAGTATCTCCATAAAACTATCCGCGTTGCATCCTCGTTATGAATTTACTCAGCAAGAAACCGTGGTTCCATTTTTAATAGAACGCTTAAAAACACTGGTTTTGCAGGCAAAAAATGCCGGTATTTATGTCACGATTGATGCAGAAGAAGCGTTTCGATTGGATATTTCTCTCGATATTTTTGAAGCTGTATTTTCTGATCCTGAATTATCAGAATGGCCTGGCTTGGGTTTGGCGGTGCAAGCGTATCAAAAACGCAGCTTTTCTGTGATTGACTATTTAATTGATTTAGCACGATCGCATCACAAGAAAATTTGCGTGCGATTGGTAAAAGGTGCGTATTGGGATACTGAAATTAAAATGGCGCAAGTCGGTGGTTATGAAAATTACCCTGTTTTTACGCGTAAAGTATCAACCGATATTTGTTATTTAGCCTGTGCGCAATTATTATTATCAGCGCAAGACGCAATTTATCCGCAATTTGCAACACATAATGCGTATTCGGTTGCGGCGATTTTATTTTTAACACGCGGAAAAACGGTGAGTTATGAATTTCAAAATTTACAAGGAATGGGAAAGCCCTTGCATCATGTTTTAATAAGTTCCGAAAAATATCATGCACAAAGCCGTATTTATGCGCCTGTCGGTCAACATCAGGATTTATTGCCTTACTTAGTGCGACGTTTATTAGAAAATGGCGCGAACACGTCTTTCGTGCATCAAATCGCCAATCGCGCCATTCCCGTTGAAACGTTAACGCAAAATCCCATCGATAAATTAAAATCATTGTCTTTGATTTCCAATACCAAAATTCCCTTGCCGAAAAATATTTATCCATCGGGGCGAAAAAATTCTGAAGGATTTGATTTATCGCGCATTGATTTTTTATCGCAATTAATGCGCGAAATGGGAAAATTTTCGGATCATCAGTGGCGCGCGAGTGTGAATTTGAGTGGGAGTGAAAAATCAATACTCAATCCTAATAATAAAAATGACATTGTCGGTTTTGTAAAAATGGCCGATGAAACGGATATTGATGTTTGCCTTCAAACAGCGCAGCAGGTGCAATTTTCCTGGGATCAATTAGGTGTTGAAAAACGTGCTGAATTACTCGAGAAAACAGCGGATTTAATGGAAAAGCATCAAGCAGAATTATTTGTGCTTTTAATTCGCGAAGCGGGAAAATGTATGCCTGATGCCATTGCGGAAGTGCGTGAAGCCGTCGATTTTTGTCGATATTATGCTGCCATGGCTCGAGAAATGTTATCTCCTGTTAGTTTGCCAGGACCCACTGGTGAATCGAATGTATTACGTATGCATGGATTGGGCACTATCATTTGTGTCAGTCCATGGAATTTCCCCTTAGCAATTTTTACAGGACAAATGGCGGCGAGTTTGGTAGCAGGAAATTGTGTGATTGCAAAACCTGCCATGCAAACCCCTTTAATTGCGGCAAAAGCGGTTGAATTATTTTATAAAGCCGGTGTGCCAAAAGCTGTTTTACAATTAATGCCGGGATCGGGCAGTAAAATTGGCGGTGCATTAATTGCTGATGAAAGATCAAGCGGTGTTTTATTTACCGGATCAACAGAAACCGCAAAAACCATTCAGCTTACGTTAGCGAATCGCACAGGTGCTATCGTTCCATTGATTGCAGAAACCGGCGGAATAAATGCCATGATTGTTGATTCCTCTGCATTGCTCGAACAAGTGGTTAGTGATGTGATGATTTCTGCTTTTGGAAGTGCTGGACAACGTTGCTCTGCGTTGCGCGTGGTATTTATTCAAGATGATATTGCCGATCATTTTGTCGCTCTGTTGTCAGGTGCCATGCAAACTGGGTCTGTTGGAAATTCAGCGTATTTATCAACGGATGTGGGACCGGTGATTGATGCAGGCGCACAAAAAACTTTGCAAGCGCATATTGATGAGATGAGTCATCAAGCAACATTAATTGCGCAAATGTCATTACATCCAGAAACTAATCAAGGCACATTTATAGCACCCATTGCCTTTGAAATTCCATCGCTCGCAATGTTGCAAAAAGAAGTGTTTGGTCCGGTGTTACATGTGGTGCGATTTAAGCGAAAAAATCTGCATGAAGTGATCGATCAAATAAATAATTTGGGTTATGGATTAACGTTTGGTATTCAAAGTCGCATTGATCAAACGATTAATGAAATTCAAAAACACATAAAAACAGGCAATATTTACGTCAATCGCACGATGATTGGTGCGGTCGTCGGTGTGCAACCTTTTGGTGGATGTGGTTTATCAGGAACAGGTCCGAAAGCGGGTGGACCGCATTATTTACTGCGGTTATGTCGAGAAAGCACGATGACCATTAATACCACAGCGACAGGTGGCAATGCGCAGTTGCTTGCGATAAGCGATGAATAAATTAGACCGATCTGTTACTACTCGTGTGGATGATTGTCTACGGTTTTTCCTGTAAATAAATACTCTTTTAATTCCTTTTCAAAACGTGGATCATGTTTGCGAATCCATTCTAATGTCATTGCGGCATGTTCTTTTTCTTCATCGCGATTGTGCGCTAGAATTTTTTTAAGTTCAGGATCTTTGCACGCATCGACACGTTGATTGTACCAATCAATCGCTTCAAGCTCTTCTTTTAACGATTCAATGGCGCGATGCATATCGCGGGTTTCTTCGGATAATTCTTCGATTGGTTCGTGGTAGCTTTCGTGTGACATATAGACAGTACCTTTGTTTACAAGGGATAATTGTACCTAATTTAAAATAAAAAATCATGGTATGATAACTTTTTAATGCGAATTAAGAGCCGAACTATCAGGTGCGAGTGAATGTTGGGGTTACGGATGGTTTGAGGGGAGTGTGTGTGGCATGGACGCCACACCAAGCAAGCCTACACGGATGTATTCACGGCTCGAACCGAAAACCATCCTAACCACAACATTCCGAGCGGATGCAAAAAGTTCAGCTCTTAATTCGCATTTTATTACTGATCATCAAGGATAATGTCATGCAGATGAAATCTTTTTTTCAATGTGGTTTATTAATCAGCACGTTTGTTGGATTGGCCAGCTGCGGAAGCTCAGAAAATTATACATTAGCGGTTAATTCGTGGCAGGGCGCACCAAAAACGGCATTGGTGCATCAGTGGGGAGAACCCGAACAGGAATCACGTTTGGCCAACGGTCATCAATTATATACTTATCGTGTTGTAGAACACGAAGAACCCGTATCGCGAACATATTCTTCAACCATTGGCACAACGGCGCGAATGAGTCCGCAAGGTGAGACATCGCTATTAAGTGCTTCTCCGATGATAAAACGCAATCGCGAAGAAACGTTTTGGTGTGAAACGCAGTTTGAAATCAATGATGCCGGTATGATTGTGAATACTCATTTTGAAGGAAATAATTGTACGATTACGCAACATAACGCAGAACGTTGGGCATTTGCACGTTGAAAAAAATCATTTGTTTAATGGGGCCAACCGCTTGCGGCAAAACAGATTTAGCAATTCGTTTAACGCAAGCATTCCCCGTGGATATTATCAGTGTTGATTCGGCGATGGTGTATCGCGGAATGGATATTGGCACCGCAAAACCGAGTGAATCCGAATTAAAAATGGCATCGCATCGATTAATGAATATTTGCGATCCCGCTGAAATTTATTCCGCCGGACAATTTTGTGCGGATGCGTTACGTGAAATTAAAACGATTATTTCTCACAATCGCACGCCATTATTAGTGGGTGGCACGATGTTATATTTTCATAAATTATTATTTGGATTAGCAGAGTTGCCAACCGCTGATGAAACGATTCGCGAAACAATAGCAAAAGAGGCTGAAAAAAGTGGGTGGGCAGCAATGCATGAAAAATTGCAGCAAGTCGATCCTGTTGCTGCAGAAAAAATAAAACCACAAGATCCGCAACGAATTTCACGTGCACTAGAAGTGTTTATGTTAACCGGAAAACCGATTTCTGAATTACAAAAAAAATCAGAATCCGTTTTGTTAAATGATTACGACGTGATACAAATTGCTTTAATTCCAGAAGATCGTGCTTGGCTGCATGATCGCATTGCCAAACGATTTGAAATTATGTTGGAACGTGGGTTTATCGATGAAGTGACTGCATTATATAAACGTAACGATATCAATCCGAATTTGCCGTCAATGCGCATTGTCGGTTATCGACAAGCATGGGAATATCTCGATGGAAAAATTGATTTTGATACCATGAAACAAAAAGCGATTATTGCAACACGTCAATTGGCCAAACGCCAAATGACGTGGCTGCGGAGCTGGAAGGATTTAATTGTTTTTGATCCTATGGATGAGAAATTATTTGAGCATTGTAGAGATGCGATTGATCGTATTTTATCTGGCCATTCTTTGGTTGAATTTTTCAGACGTTCGCCACTAGTCGCCATAGATTTCAATATCAAGCGTGATAAATAAGCTGTAAAATTCAAAAGGTAGCATCATGTCTATCGTTGTTTCAATTCTTCAGCAAAAATTATTTCTCAATAATGAAAATAACACAGTCATCGCAGAATATCCTATTTCTACCGCACGAAACGGTGCTGGTGAAAAAAATGGAAGTGAACAAACACCTCGCGGCAGCCATATTATTTGTGAAAAGATTGGCGATAAAATGCCTATTTTTACCGTATTTAAAGCACGAAAATCAACAGGTGAAATTTTTTCACCCGAATTAGAAAAACAATACCCTGATCGCGATTGGATTTTGTCGCGTATTTTATGGTTAAGCGGTACCGAAGTCGGAGTGAATTCCGGTGGCAATGTCGATACCCGATCCCGTTATATTTATATTCATGGTACCCATGATGAAAAAAATATCGGTATCCCTAATTCGCACGGTTGTATTCGTATGCGCAACACTGATCTTATTGATTTGTTTGAGCGCGTCGTTGTTGGTGAAGCGGTTATTATTACAAATGCGAATTAAGAGCTGAATTTTTTGCATCCGCTCGGAATGTTGTGGTTAGGATAGTTTTCAGTTCGAGCCGTGAATACATCCGTGTAGGCTTGCTTGGTGTGGCATCCATGCCACACACACTCCCCTCAAACCATCCGTAACCCCAACATTCACTCGCTGCTGATAGTTCGGCTCTTAATTCGCATTTAACCCATTGATTTGATATAACCTTAATTACAAGCTATAACTGTTCCCAATAGTGCGAGGTGCCTATGGCCGAATTGATTCAATCACCTGATGAGACGCTCAAATACTGGTTTGGACACGTAGAGGATACGATTGTGCCAACAGAGCATCGTGCGCGCATTTGGTTTGGTGAAGATAGAGAAATCGATGATGAAATCAAAGCACGATTTACCGCCCAGGTAGACGCAGCTATTGCAGGTCAATTAGGCGAATGGGAAAACACTCCGCGGGGGCAATTGGCGTTAATCATTACGTTGGATCAGTTTGCAAGACATGTTTATCGCGGCTCAGAAAAAGCTTTTTCACAGGATGGAAAAGCATTGTCGATTTGTCTGGATGGCATGCGTCATGAAGCAGATCATTCTTTGAGTTTAATTGAACGTGTTTTTTATTATTTTCCCTTATTACACTCAGAAAAAATCAATTATCAAGAACAGTCAGTTCGTTCATATCGTACGTTAGTGGACTTGGCGTTTTCAGAAACCCGTGTTATCTTTGACAGCTTTTTAAAGTTTGCGAATCACCATTATTCTATCGTTCAACGTTTCGGTCGATTCCCGCAACGCAACGATGCATTACATCGAGAATCCAGTAAAGCGGAGATTGCGTTTTTGAAGGAGATTGAGGAGCGGTGAGGGTTATCTGTTATCGGTAAAATTTCAAATCGAGCCTCTGACACTGATAACTGATAACTGATAACTGATAACTGATAACTGATAACTGATAACTGATAACTGTACAGTACAAGAGACTTCCCAGTGGAAAAACAAGAACAAAAACACATCTACAGAATCCTTTTTATTCAAAACGATAAACAATACGAAATATATTCGCGGTATTTATCCGAAGAAAGTTTAATGGGTTTTATTGAGATTGAAGAACTTATTTTTCATGAAACGAAATCAGGGATTGTGATTGACCCAACCGAAGAAAAATTGCGCGCTGAATTTAAGGGTGTAAAACGTTCTTACATCCCGATGCATGCGATTTTACGTATTGATGAAGTGATGAAAGAAGGCATAGCAAAAATGACTTCGTCTGATAAATCGTCTACTAAGCGCGATAATATTAGTCATTTGCCGTTGAATAAAGTGTGAGTGTGAGTGTGAGCGTCGAGGTACGGTCTAAAATCTTTTTATTTTTTATTATTTCTATGCAGTTAAAATATTTTGAATAGATTGGGTTATTTTGAAATTTTCCCACACTCACACTCACACTCAAACTCACACTGATCCTCAAGGAGTTACACATGACCTCTTCAACTGGATTCCTCTGGGCTGATGTTGCCGGCTTAACATTAACACCCGAAGATAAAGAAATTTTAGCGCATCCCTTTATTTCTGGCGTCATTCTTTTTTCACGTAATTATGAATCCATCGAACAATTGCGTGAATTAACGCGTCACATCAAATTAATTGCTCCCAAAATAATGATTACCGTCGATCAAGAAGGCGGACGCGTACAACGTTTTCGTGAAGGATTTACTGAGTTACCGTCAATGGGACATTGGGGATCGAATTATCTTCTTTCCCCTGAAAAAACAAAAAAAGATTTTGCGTCTATATTAAAAATCATGATGGATGAATTATATAACGTTGGCGTCGATAGTACGTTAGTACCCATTTTAGATATTAATTATGATCGCAATCAAGTGATCGGTCATCGTAGTTTTGGCAATAATAAAAATATGGTGACTGAATTAGGTGAATGGATGATCGATCAATGTCATGCATTGCAATCACCTGTCACCGGAAAACATTTTCCAGGACATGGTTGGGTGACACTCGATTCACATTTTGATTTACCCATTGATGAACGATCTTTTGAAGAAATTTCAGCGCAAGACATGCATCCTTTTCGACATTTGGCGAAACAATTAGATGCAATTATGTTGGCGCATGTGGTGTATGAAAATATTGATCCATTACCCGTTTGTTTTTCGCGTTTTTGGATACAAACCGTTTTGCGCGAGCAAATAAAATTTGATGGATTGGTACTGTGTGATGATTTGTCCATGCAAGCGGTTGCAAAAATGGGAAGCTATGATGATCGTGCTCGCCGCGCATTAGAAGCAGGGTGCGATATTTTATTGGTCTGTAATTCACGAGACGGCGTGATTGAAATTTTGGATCGTGTTTTGCCGAAGAAAAATGAGGCGATGATGGGTAGATTGTCTCGTTATCGGCGTTTTGTTTCTTGAGAGTGATCGGTGATCAGTGTCAGTGATCAGTGATCAGTTATCAGTTATCAGTGATCAGTTATCAGTTATCAGTGTCAGAGGCTCGATTTGAAATTTTACAGATAACTCACACTCACACTCACACTCACACTCACACTCACACTCACACATCCCCCATCGCTTTTTCTCATTCATCACTGTAGAATTGAATTATCTTTGATCAATTTTAATAAACTTCTATGCATGCATTAACTCAAGATTTACTCCATTTTTTCACGCTTCATCGTTGGATGGTCAATGTCGCACTGATTTTGATTACGATGATCTTTTTTCATTGGGTTTCGCGAGAAGTTTATCGTGTTTTGCTAAAGAAGCTGGATAACGGAAAACATGTCTGGTTAGCCTCGTTAACAAAATCCGTTCATGCGCCATGGCTTACTTTTTTTTGGTTAATGACGATCAGTTTTATTATTCCCATTGTGATGCGACGTTTTGATATTGATATTTCGCATTTGGATGTTGTTAACACCGTGCGCAGTCTCTGCTTTATTGGCGCGTTTTATTGGTCATTAATGACGTTTATTACAAAAATGGAGCAGGAAATTGCGCCGCGTTCAGGACGTTTGCCGGTGCGCGATAAAACAACATTACGCGCGTTAACACAGCTTTCACGCATTACATTAACGATTATTGTGTTGCTAATGGTATTGCCGATGTTGGGCGTTAAAACCGCTAGTTTATTGGCATTCGGTGGTATCGGTGGTTTGGGCGTTGCTTTCGCTGCAAAAGAAACATTATCTAATTTTTTAGGCGGCATGATGATTTTTTGGGATCGTCCATTTTCAGTAGGCGATTGGATTCGATCACCTGATCGTAATATTGAAGGAACGGTTGAGCATATTGGTTGGCGGTTAACGCGTATTCGTACTTTTTCAAAGCGGCCTTTGTATGTGCCGAACAGTGTTTTTTCAACGATTGCTGTCGAAAATCCACAGCGCATGAGTCATCGACAAATTAATACCATGGTCGGCGTGCGTTATGATGATGTGAACGCGATTACGCCGATTGTAAAAGAGGTGACCGACATGTTGCGTCAACATCCCGGTATTGATTCGATGCAAACAACGATGGTTCATTTTGTGGAGTTTGGTCCTTCATCATTAAATTTAAATATTTATGCATTTACAAAAACCACAGATTGGATTAAATATCGGCAAGTACAGCAAGATGTATTTTTAAAAACTATTGCAATTATTGCAGCGCATGGTGCAGAATGTGCGTTCCCAACAACAACTGTGCATATTTCACATGATAGAGACCCTACAAACAGTGATGGAGCCGGAAGTGCAACCAGAAATATTGCCGAGCCACATTCGTGACGTGCTTGCAAAATCAACCTGTATTTATTCGAAAAATGAAGTTGAAGTTGCGTTAGATAAAATGGCCGATGAAATTAATCATCGTTTGTCGCATTCCAATCCAATATTTTTATGTGTGGTTGTCGGCGGAATGGTACCACTCGGTAATTTATTGCCGCGCATCGATTTTCCATTGGAAGTCGATTACATTCATGCAACACGATATCAACACAAAACAGTGGGGCAAGAATTGGTGTGGAAAGCAACACCGCAGCGTTCATTAAAAAATCGTACGGTATTAATTGTTGACGATATTTTAGATGGCGGTATTACATTGGCTGAGATTGTGAAATATTGTCAAAAGCAGGGTGCGCGCGAAGTGTTAACTGCTGTTTTAGTCGATAAAAATAATGCACGCATTGACAGTGGATTGCCGCACGCAGATTTTTGCGGATTATGTGTTGATAATCATTATGTCTTTGGTTATGGCATGGATTACAAAGGTTATCTGCGTAATGCGCCGGGGATTTATATGGTGGCACCGGAGCATGAGTAACATATTACTATGAATACATCAAAACGTAAAAAAATAAAAGCATCCGAATTTGATATTGCTTTTGAAAATTCAGATGTTACGGAGCATTTAGATTTAAAAACAGTGAAAGCATGTTATCCAACTCAACGTATCACCATTGATTTTCCAAAAAATATTTTAGAAGAATTGGATATTGAGGCTGCAAAAATTGGCGTAACAAGAACGTCATTGATAAAAATGTGGGTTGCTGATCACTTGTATAGACAGAGTGTTCATGGTTGATGTTGATAAACGCGCTAGGAGTCCCCGCACAATTTTAATTAGCTGGAGCACAGGCAAAGATAGTGCTTATGCTCTGCATAAAATACGCGAAAACAATGAATATAATGTGGTTGGTTTATTCAGCACAATAACAGAAGAATATGATCGCGTGTCCATGCATGCCACACGTCATGCACTCCTTAAAAAACAAGCCGAAGCATTAAATCTTCCCTTATATCCGATTTTTATTCCTGCTGTGTGCACAATTGAAACGTATGAAAATCGTATGCAAGCATTTTTGGAATCAAAAATGATGCGAGAAATTACGCATATTGTTTTTGGCGATCTTTTTTTAGAAAATGTTCGGCGCTATCGAGAATCAACATTGGCAACAACACACATCACGCCGCTATTTCCGCTGTGGGGAAAAAATACGACGATGCTTGCAACAGAAATGATTGATGCTGGCATTAAAGCGGTAGTCACCTGTGTTGATCCTAAAAAACTAGATGCTTCTTTCGCTGGCAGACCATTCAATGAAAAATTTCTGAGTGATCTTCCGGCTGATGTTGATCCTTGCGGTGAACACGGTGAATTTCATACTTTTGTGTATGATGGCCCTCTATTTAAAAATCCTATCCCCATTTTTGTTGGCGAGATTGTTGAGCGGGAAGGGTTCGTTTTTGCGGACTGTCAATAATACAATGGGCGTCAATAGATAATTTATTGACAACCCCCCCCGTAATGGTGGTATTTTACACACAAAGTTACGGACGCAGTTTTTTATAGGATGTTGATTTTGTACAGTAAGCATAAATGAGGCGTTATACTATGAAAAAATTTAGTTTGCTCGTTTTTTTGTTTTGTTTATTTGGTATTGGTGCAAGCACTAATATATATGCGCTGGCTTGTCCATTAAATTACACTGTTGTCCCGCCAAAAGATAATGGTGGAAACTGTATAATACCGCCTGGTTTTTCAGGTTGGGGGTGTGGTCAGAAAGGAAAAGATTTTGAACAATTTCCGCTTCAGGCGACTGTATTGAATTTTCCTGGTCAAGGACCTGGTGCCGTCTCGTGTTACTACTCCAATCAACCAATAACAGTGCCATTCACGAATAACACCCCGCGCGCAGTGCTTGGAATTACACATGGTTACAAGCCAATGAATCCTGCTGTGTTTGTTCCGATGAATGTACTCGGTATTGGCACCCTTCCTACCTGTCTTGCCACCTCTGGAAGATGTGAAATAATAAAGGCGAATTAAGAAAATAACAATTTACACTATAGTCTACAACGATCTCTCAGTAGCTCACCTGTGAAAACGAGCTACTGAGCAGCCTTGTAGCTAACTACGAAGATACTCAGTAGCTCGTCCCGGCAGGGCGAGCGCAATTTTCTTTAACAATCATCTCCCTCATCACATCACACGTCTTCTGCATCGTAAAAACATTATGAATACACGCTAACTGATGATACGCCGGCGATTCGATTTTAAATAAATAATGCAAATACGCGCGGGAATAATTTTTGCAGGTGTGGCATTCGCAATTTTTTAAAATGGGATTATCATCTTTCGCATAAATCGTTTTTTTAATGCTAATTTGGCCTTTTTCTTCGCCATAAGCATTAAATTTTACCCAGTCATTATCAGGCTCTGCAAAACCGTGATACAAAGAACCATGTCGTGCATTGCGCGTGGGAGCAACGCAATCAAAAATATCTACGCCTAATTTTACGACATCGATTAAATCTTGCGGATGCAAACCAACACCCATCGTGTAGCGAATTTTATTTTCCGGCAGCAACGGACGTACCCAATTAATTATTTCAGCGGTTTTTTGCCTATTAAAACCAATCGACTCACCGCCAATCGCAATGCCATCTAACTCTGCATCAACAATAAATTGCGCGCTTTTTTCGCGTAACTGTTGATACACGCCGCCCTGAATAATGCCAAAAAGTGCTTGTTTTAAGCTATAAAATGAGTTTGGATTTTTATTATGAATTTCTTTTGATTCTAAAAGCCAACGATGCGTGCGCGCCATTATTTTTTCTGCTTCATTTTCAGTGGCATTATCCGGCGTGCATTGATCAAACGCCATAATAATATCAGCCCCTATACTTTTTTGCGCTTCAATCGACGTTTGTGAATTTAAGTGAATTATTTTTCCTGTCACAGGATGTTTGAAGTGCGCGCCATCATCGAAGATTTTGCAGATAGTGGTTTTATTCGACAAACTAAACACTTGAAAACCACCGCTATCGGTTAACATCGGTTTATCCCAACCCATAAATTGATGCATGCCGCCCGCGGCTTGAATTATTTCCATCCCAGGAGCTACCAACATGTGATACGTATTGCCGCCCAAAATAATTTGCGTATGCGTATTTTCTAAATCATCCGGTGTCATTAAATTCACAAACGCGCGCGTGCCAACCGGCATAAAACAGGGTGTTGTAAATTCACCGTGAGGAGTGGAGACGTGCATGATTCTTGCATGCGTGTGTGAATGCTGATGAAGTAGTTTGCTTTGATAAGTATTCGTCATTTGATTCCCGCGCTCACACTCACACATTTATACATAAATATTTTCTCAAATTCAAACCATTATTTCCCATTTTGATTCAAAAAGATACCGCTTATATCTAAAGTAACTTAGATGATATTTGCTTGTTTTTAAAAGCAAAATGGGGTGGATTGACTATAATTTGCGCTAAGTTAAAGGATAGGAAAAATGCGGAGTAAATTATGCCTGGAAAAAATTATCACCCTGAAAGTTTAAGACGAGTTGATTCGAAAATGGTGGGCGAATTGGTTGAAACCGAATTTGCTCATATCTATTTGATCAATAAAGATGGCAGTCTTACTTTGTTGACACCGGAAGAAGATGTTACTGATTCTGTTTTGGTTGGTCGAGGTAATCAAGGTTCAGTGTATGCCGTTGTTGTTGAATTTGAAACCAGTGATGGATCGGAAAGACGTTTATGTGCATTGAAACAATTACCCAAGCAAAAAAAGTTTGGACAAAAAACCAATACAGAAATGGAATCTATTCATATTAATGTTACTGCAGAACAAAAAAGCTCAATTCAACATAATGTGATTCAAGGAATGGCAACGATTGTAAATCAAGGTAGTCGATTTTTGATGCTGCCATTTTCAGGTTTGTTTTTAGAAAAAATCATGCGGGATTTGCCGAGTTTAAAAGAAGACAAAGAAAGATCGCATCTTCATGATAGTGTGGTATTGCATGTAATAACTGATTTATTCGCAGCTATAAAATTTCTGCATGACAAAGATATCGTACATCGTGATATCAAAGAAGATAATATTGCCATCCATCTTGGGCATATTGTGCTAATGGATTTTGAAACAGCCTGTCCAATTAACGCAACCAAAGATAAAGTAGCTGGATCACCTTTCTATATGCATCCGCTGACTTTATTAGGCGAGAAATTTTTAGGGGAAAAATTTCAGTGCGCCAAGCAAAATGATATTTACGCTTTAGGTGTTGTGTTGAAGTTAATATTGGGCGATAAAAAAACGTGGGAAAAAAGAAAAGAATGGGATGCTTGCAAAGATAAAAGCGATGTCAGTAAAAAAATTGCCGCAGAAAGTGATGCTGCATTAACGCTTTTTCAAGAAAGACGTGATACATCGCCTGTGTCGCATGATTTAGACAAAGAATTGGGTAGATACACTTCAGTTCGGCGAAAGTTAGAAGAATTAGCCAATTTGATGACATCGCCATGGCCTTTTGATCAACCCAATATTAATCAGCTGATAACTTATTGCGATACATTAAAAAATCAATTTTTGGAATCACACAGTGAGTTTGGAACAGCGGTAGAACAAGAAAAAGAATTAAAAGATTATTATGATTCACTGATTCAAAAAGATTTTTTATTATTGCTTAGTGAAAACATTACAAGCCCCTTGCGTAATACTGTTTCTCAAATATCGCTGTATAACGAACGCGTTGCTACTGAATCACAGGGTATGACGTCAACCAGTTCTCGTTCTGGTTTATTTTCTACTGGATCACAATCAGTGAGATCGGTTAAATCAGTTTTGGAAGCACGTCAACATTTAGATGAATTTGGAAAAAATGAGGTTAGCGTTAATGGACGCCCACCTGAATTGGATGGTAAAACCAATGCCGTACCAGAATTAAAAAGATCAAAAGCAGCCAGATCAGTGACTGCTGCTTTAGAATCACGCGCAGTGAGTCCGTCTTCTTTTTATAGGTCAACAAATCAAGAATTATCAACTGAAGAAGATGGTAATAAAACTAATGAACCCAAAAATAGTTGAATTTTGTGCTTTCACCCACTTCAACCTATTCGCTTACTTCGCCCATCTCAGGAAACTCGCTAACCACGCCAAACGCTTCACGAAAACCCAGTAGCAGCAAAGATTCGCTTGAGTCATCCGCCAATCCAGAGCCTCACACACCACTTGATCCGAAACGTTAACTGGTTATTTTCCCAATCCACCCATCATCGCTTTCAAAAACCGTGCCGTCTCTCTGGTTTTTCACACGCACAAGACACCACGCAAGGTTTGTTATCTGTTAAACCTCATTCAGTCGCTTCAACATATCAGGAAATTTTCGCACCATTAAAATAAGCACCGCTGCTTGATCATTTGGAATGGTTTTACCTTGCTCCCATTTTTCTAGTGTTCTTGGTGAAACACGCAACGCCAATGCAAAAATATTTTGTGACATATGTAGTTTTTCGCGTGTGTTACGAATAACATTTGCGCTGACTTTTGGTCTAGGTTTTTTTTCAATAGAAAAATTACGCAAGGTTATTTTCCCCGATTGGTGAGCCTTAATTTCAGTTATTCCCTGTGTTAGCTCATCGAACAAATTTCGCTTTTTTTTGCGCTTTGTAGTCATTATTACCACTCCTCCAATATTTTTTTTAGCGCTTTCTTTTCTTTAGTTGATAAATTTGACATCTTGCTTTTACCGTAGAGTGTCATCATATAAATATGATCTTCATTGACATACCAATAATAAATAATTCGGACTCCAGCACGTTTTCCTTTATTTTTAGAAGACCAGCGCAACTTTCGAAGACCGCCAGTGCCTTCTATCATTGAACCAGCATCAGGTCTTTCAATAATAAAATCCTGTCATTCACTATATTCATCATCGGTCAGATAATCTTCAAGATATTTGCTAAAAGTAGTCGTTTCTATGAATATCATAACATAAATATACCCGTTAAAGGTATAGCTATAGAATGGTTTTTTTGAGGTAATGAATTATGAGCTCAGGTGTAGATTTTGCAATACCGTGTTTTGTGTGTGAAACTTTGTAAAGCGAGGATAAAGACGGATTACCGATTTAAAAAAATTATTTTTCTGCCAACTCATCCATCATCGCCCTTAAAAATCTCGCCGCTTCGCCGCCTGTAATTGCGCGGTGATCAATGGTGATAGATAACGGAATCATGCGATGCGCTGCAAATTTGTTTTCACTTTCTTCAACGACATTTTTAGTGATTCTGCCAACGCCGATAATTGCCACCGTCGGTGGTAAAATGATGGGATTCGCATAACGTCCTGCAATCGCGCCGAAATTGGATAATACAATCGTTGCCTCTTTTAAATCCGCTTGTGCAATCGATTTCGTTTGCGCTTGTTGTTTGTATTTTTCGATTGCTTCACGAATTTTTTCATCGGATAAATTCGCGATATCTTTAATAACCGGCACAAATAATCCGTGCGGCATATCCACCGCTAATCCTAAATTTATTTTTTCTTGTTTTTTCACCAGCATTTTTTTGCCGTCAAAATGGGCGTTTAATGCAGGCTCTGTTTTGCACGCTTCAATAATCGCGCGAATAATGCGAATCGTAATATCTTGTTTGCCTTGCCATTGATGAATATCGGCGTCGTCAATAATGGTGACAGGGACGATATCGTGATGCGATTGTTGCATGGATAACACCATGGCGCGCTTGGCGTTGGATAAAGTTTCCCAGCCGTCTTTTGCGCTCACATTAATAGAGGTGCTATTGTGGGCATTCTCCACATCTTCTGCCGTTATGCGATCACCCCTATATTTTACGTGTGATAAATCAACTTTTAATTGTCGAGCCAGTGCGCGAACGGCTGGTGTTGCTTTTATGGTAGAAGATGAAGTGATTGCAGTAAGGTTCGCATTTGAAATAGTTTTTTCAGATTGCTCAATTTTGCCAACAACGGTCCCCGTGTCTTTTTTAATATCATTCGCATCGGCTTCGCCCGAAAAACCAATTAACGGTTTTCCGGTTTCAATGGTTTGATTGACCTCGCCGAATAATTTTTCAATCGTTGCATCAAATGGCGCGGGAACATCGACGAGTGCTTTTGCGGTTTCCATGGCAACTAGCGGTTGATCTTTTTTTACGGCATCGCCAGCTTTGATATACCATTCACGGATGGTTGCGTCGGGTAAACCTTCGCCGAGGTCGGGGAGTTTGAATATCTTCATTTTGAACTTCTTCTATTTGGTGATATTTTTGTTTTCTAATTGTTGTGAGTGTGAGTTATCAGTGTGAGATAGGATGCACCTCAGACACTCACACCGATCCCTTAGTCTTCACCGCCCTCACAATCCTCTCCACACTCGGCATATAATATTTTTCCAATTGCGCGTAGGGCATGACGGTGTCATAACCGGTGACGCGTAAAACAGGTGCTTTCAATGCATCGAGTGCATATTCTGCCAATTGTGCGGCAATTTCAGCGGCAACGCCACACGTGCGCGGCGCTTCAGAGACAATCACACAGCGCCCCGTTTTTTCAACAGATGCCAAAATCGTTTCCATATCAATCGGTGATATTGTTGCTAAATCAATTATTTCTGCAGAAATACCGTCGGTTTCTAATTGCTCTGCCGCCTCAATCGTTTCTTTTAACATCGCACCCCAAGAAATTAAGGTGACATCATCACCTTCTTTAACAATAAAACATTTATCCAGCGGTAATGCTTCACCGTTATCAAGTACTTCTTGTTTCACCAAACGATAAATTCTTTTTGGTTCTAAAAATAAAACGGGATCAGGATTGCGAATACAGGCTAATAATAATCCATACGCCTTTGCGGGCGATGAAGGAATTACTACACGAATGCCGGGAATATGTGCGAATAAGGCTTCCATGCTTTCGGAATGATGTTCGGGCGCATGAATACCGCCGCCGTAAGGTGCGCGATACACTAAAGGGCAGCTTAATCGTCCACGCGTGCGATTACGTAGTCGTGCTGCGTGTGAGAGAATTTGATCGATAGCCGAATAAATAAACCCAGAAAATTGAAATTCAGCAATCGGTTTTAATCCTTGTGATGCCATGCCGATTGACATACCGGCAATCATGCTTTCAGCGAGCGGTGTATCTAGCACGCGCTCAGGACCAAATTTTTCTAATAAACCAACGGTTGCGCGAAATACACCGCCATTCACAGCAATATCTTCACCGAAAATAATCACGTTTTTGTCGTGAGACATTTCGTATGAGATGGCTTGGTTGACGGCTTCAACTAGGGTAATTGTTGCCATAATTTATTTTCTTTTTAGTTGAGTCAGTGTGAGTGATCAGTGTGGGTGTGAATATCTGTGTAAATAAATCATACCTCTGATCTCACACTGATACCTCACACTCACACCCACGCTCACACCCACGCTCACACCTGCTTCATCAAATCATCCCTCTGATCAATATACGCCTCAGGCAATGTCTCATACATATAATCAAACATCGATTCCGGCTTTTGTTTTTCTTTTTTAAAATAATCAGTTATTTCTTTTTCAACAAATTCTTTGGTTTTGTGCTGTAATTCTGCTTCTTTTTCTTTATCCCATACAGCTTGCGATTCTAAATAATATCCTAATCGTGCAATCGGTTCTTTTTTCCACGCTGATTTTTTATCGTCAGGATCAGAATAACGCGATGCATCATCGACGGTGGTGTGATCCGCTAAACGATACGTCACTGCTTCAATCACGGTTGCTTTTCCACTCTTGCGTGCTTGATTGAGCGCAGTTTGCATAACATCAAACATGGCAATGGCATCATTCCCATCGACTTGAATACAGTCTAATCCTGCTGCAATCGCTTTTTGTGCGAGTGTTTGACAACTCGATTGTTTGTCACGCGGCACGGAAATTGCCCATTGATTATTATCAATCACGAATACAATGGGTAAATGCCAAGCACCTGCTAAATTCAGTGCTTCATAAAAATCCCCTTTCGATGTTCCCCCATCACCTATTTCAGTGACAACGACACGATTTTCTTTTTTATATTTGATGGCGTACGCAATGCCGGTTGCATGTAAACATTGTCCCGCAATCGGAACGCAGGTGGGAAAATCTTGATTGGCCGCTTTTGATGCATTACCGCGTTCATCACCCGCCCAATATCCTAAAATATCGCCCAATGCATAACCGCGTTGAATCATTGCACCGTGATCACGATAAAAAGGGCAGAGCACATCTTCTTTTTTCATCGACAAACCAACGGGAATAAAAACCGCTTCTTGTCCCAGCGATGATGGAAAAGTGCCTATTTTTCCGGTGCGATGTAAATTCACCATTTGATTATCAAATACGCGCAATAAAGTCATGCGTTTGTATAAATCAATTAATAAATCGTTGGTGATACATTCAGGAAAGGGTTGTGTGGGTTGACTGTGTTCATCTAAATATTGCAAATAAGGGACTATAAATGAGGCGACTGTTTTTAGTTTGGTTGACATGTCTTTACCTCAATCTCTCAAACGCCATCTCTTCTGCAATCGCATTGGTTGTTTTCCCGCTTTTTGCAGCACGTTCTAACATTACCATTGTTAGGTTATATATCTCGTCCACTTTTTCATTTACTTTTGAAAGATCTTGATATGTATACGTCATTGCGGCATTGATTAATCCACCCGCATTAATTAAAAAATCAGGTAAATAAATAATACCGTGTTCCTGCATAACCTGAACATTATTGTGATGCGCTAATTGATTATTTGCCGAACCCGCCACAATTTTTGCTTTTAAATGGCGAATTAAATCCAGTGTGATAGAACCGCCCATGGCGCAAGGAGAAAAAATATCACAATCAATCGATGCGATTTTATCGACATCGGTAGTATCAACACCTAACTCTTTAACGCATCGTTCAACCGCAGTTGAATTGAGATCCGCAACAGTGACTTTCGCGCCATCCTCAACCAGTAGTTTTGCCAGTGGATATCCGGCATGTCCAACACCTTGTACAGCAACACGAATACCCTCACAATTATCGCGTTTTAATTTAAATTTCAACGCCGCTTGAATCGCACGAAAAACACCTCTGGCAGTCGAAGGCGATGGATCTTCATCAATACGACCAGGACCTTTTGCACCACTCACAAACGGTGTGCGTTCAAAAATCGTGGTCATGTCATCAGTGGTTGAACCTAAATCAACTGCCGTAATATAGCGACCATTCAGCTCATTGATAAAATCACCGAAGCTACGAAATAACGCTTTTCGATCAAAATCATGTTTTGGCTTGATAATGACTGATTTTGCACCACCATGCGCTAAACCGCAGGCTGCTGCTTTTAATGTCATGCCGTAAGCAAGATGTAAGGCGTCTTCCAGTGCTAATTCAGCACAAGTGTACGGATAAAAACGACAACCGCCGAGCGCAGGTCCCAACTTTGTGCTGTGGACAGCGATAATGGCATGTAAACCGGTATCAGGATCGATTTTCGTGTAAATTTGTCCAAATCTAAGCATTCTGGCGTATCGCATGAGTGCATCGTAGGAGTGAATTCGCTGGATTTGTGAAACTGACATGTAATATTGACCTTCTTTTGAGCATAATAAGCGTGAATTTTGTGTATGTTAGCAAGATTACGGTAGGATGTTAACTGTGTGAGAGGTATCAGGTATCCGGTACCCAACATTCACTCGCTACTGTAGTTCGGCTCTTAATTCGCATTAAATGTGAGGTTTAGTTGATATGTCATGGATTTTATCCTTCGCCATCGCTCATCGCGGCGCTTCACAATTGGCGCCTGAAAATACCATTGCTGCATTGAAAGCTGCAAAACAACAAGGTGCACAATGGGTGGAATGCGATATTCAATTAACCAAAGATAATCAACCTGTGATTTTTCACGATACCACATTAAATCGCACAACCCATGGAAAAGGATTGCTCGCAGAAACATCGCTCGCAAAAATAAAATTGCTTGATGCGGGTAGTTGGTTTTCACCTGCATTTAAAAATGAACGTGTTCCCACGTTGCAAGAATGGTTGCACACTGCAGCGCAATTAAAACTCGGATTAAATTTAGAAATAAAATCTACTACAAAAAAAGAATCTATTTTATTGGTAGAATGTGTGATCGATCATTTACAAAAATATTGGCCGGCGCATTCAAATACAATTTTTATGTCGAGTAGTAATTTATTTGCATTAATGCAAATTGCTGAGCGTGCGAAAAGTTTGCCGCTGGGGTTCATTACTCATCAATGCATTTCCGAAAAAGAAGCGAATGCATTATTAAATTCCACTATTATTTCTATTCATCAGCCGTATAAAATTCTTAATAAGAAATATGTTGAGATGTTGCACGCCGTTGGTTTGCATGTATTAGCGTATACCGTCAATGATGTGTCCATTGCAGAAAAATTAAAAGTGATGGGCGTGGATGGGATTTTTACGGATACCGTAATGATGTGAATAGAGATATTTAAATGCGAACGATCAGTAGCGAGTGAATGTTGGGGTTACGGATGGTTTGAGGGGAGTGTGTGTGGCATGGATGCCACACCAAGCAAGCCTACAGGGATGTATTCACGGCGTCTCTCCGAAAACCATCCTAACCACAACATTCCGAGCGGATACAAAAAGTTCAACTCTTAATTCATTTAAAGATTAGGCACACAACAAACTCACCGCTAATCTCACATCAACACTATTTAAATAATATTTAGCCCGCAATTTTTGTGCCATATTCTCCGATAAATCCGTTTTATTTTTTAACTGCGCACGTTTTCGCTCCGACACATCAAATAAACTAATTGCAGCAGCTACCGATAAATTTAAACTTTCAACCATGCCACACATCGGAATTGAAAATAAAATATCGCACGCGGATTTTGCTTCGCGCGATAATCCACGTTTTTCATTGCCGATTAAAATGCAGATAGGTTTTTCGATAGATATTTCTGATAATTTTTTTTCAGCATTTATCGTTGCACCCGTAATGATTCTTTTTTCATGTTTCATCACCACTAAAAAATCTTTTAAATGATTGTGAAAAATAATATTCACCCAATAAAATGCGCTTTTGGTTATTGAATGAATATACTGCGTATCCTGTTCAGGTGAAATAATATGGATGGTTGCAATTCCTAATGCCTCACACGTTCGAATGGATGCTAGCGCATTATTAATATCTGACGGATGTTCAACGGCTAATGTAATACTCTCTAATCGATGTTGCAGTACTGATTCAATACGCGACTTTCGTTGCTCAGTGAGATAGGGTGATAATGTCTTAATAATTTTATCGGGATTATTATTTTGTAATAGTTTTTCTGTGGTGGTGTTTTTCATGGGGAGGTGATCAGTTATCAGTGTGAGTAAATATAACTTATTATACTGTTTAAAATATATAACTCACCTATTGACGATGTTTTAAAGATTGATGAGTTGATTTAATGCCATTGGGTTGTTTTGGATCTGCAGATTTGAAGAACGTGGGGCTCCTCCCAGGCAGTGAAAAATAAAATCGTCCTGATTTGCTTATAACATCATTCTTTGCGTGATTCATCGCCTTAAATAACTCACCTGTTTCTGATAACGCAGGTTTTGAAAAAAGCAGGTCGCGCAATGATTTTATGAAACGACGTATTACGGAGTCTTCTTTACTCACACTTTTGTATTGCTTTAGCAAGTTGCCGATGGTTGTGTCTATGGTTTTTGGTGGAGTGCCGTCTCTGCGTGGCTCTGTAAATCTAATAGAAGAGTTCGGTGTGAAAACCCTTTCCCCACTACTGCTAATCGCATCACAACCTTTCCAGTTCGTGTCAATGTCTAATAAAACTTTTTTTGTTTGTGCGTCAACAATAGTTGATTTTTCAAAATTGGTACCGCGAATATCAGCGTTCGATAGATTAGTGCCGACCAACTTGCTATTAGTGAAATTGGTATATTTAAGATCGCAGTCATTAAGCTTAGCACCAGAAAAATTACAATTATGTAATTGCATCCTGCTCAGATTTAACGTAGATAAATCTGCACCCC
>Ga0207113_1023_pt1 | contig 63818 bp, 53 predicted proteins | sample Alteio_BWMinHeat_69_FD_153559 | JGI IMG/M metagenome (GOLD analysis project Ga0207113, IMG submission 153559) | Enriched cells from forest soil in Barre Woods Harvard Forest LTER site, Petersham, Massachusetts, United States -... | ecosystem: Environmental > Terrestrial > Soil > Temperate forest >... | reverse complement strand
TAGAGATAATTTAGTTAACTCATTAAAATCTCAAATAGATGAATTCCATAACCAGATGGAAAAACAACCAGCTGTCCTGGAGCAATCGATCAAGGGACTGGTAAGCGATTGGATTGAGATGGAACGCTCTCTCGATAAATCTATTAAACCATTGCCAAAAGATATGGTTGTCAAGTTCCATGCCATCCTCACAAAAAAGCTCGAACACGAAGTAAAAACAGGCAGTTGGTGGAAATTTTGGAGAATAGGAAGAAAAAAAGATGCCAAATTGGGACTTGAACGCGTTGAAAATAGGGCTGTCCTAATTTACAAAAGTATTTACAAAGGAGAGGTTAACGCCGCTTTAAAAGGAAAAATCACAAACCATCGAGTGAAGCTGTTAGAGCGAAAATCGCGACCACATATGGATGAATCGGGAAAATTGCTCGTACAAAATAAAGCAATCGAGATAAATGACTTAGAGTCTCTCTTAGAAATGGCGTCTGAAAAGGAGTTTGAAACAGAAATTCAACTGAAAAGAGAAATCATGGAAACTCTAAGAAGAATGCTCCAACACGTAAAAAATATCCCCTCTCAATCACCAGCATCTGAAGTTGCAAAAATAACAGAAAAAATAAATGTATCTACAGAAAACTTCAAAACTGCGTTAGATGACGTTGAAAATTATCAAAAAACCACGCAAGAATTTATCAAAAAGTCTTTAAGTTTAGAATATCAAATGAGGATACTCCTAGAAGAACATAAACAAAACACCGAAATCGCATCCGAGGTACATGGGCAACTTCAAGAGCTAGAAAAATTTGACCTCGTTCAAAAAATGAAAGCACAACTGAAAGATCTTTCGTCGGCAAATTTTTTAGAGAAGTATTTTTTAGCTGACTTAGATGAGAGCCTTCTTAAGTCTTTTGAAGAATTAAACGAAATCCCATCGACAAATTTTAGTCAGTTTCAAACAGAAGCAACAAAGCTCATGGAAAGCTTATCCAAGTTAGCTCCAAGTAAAGAAAAAATTAAAGAAGCTAAATTAGCACTAGAAAAGCAACTGGAAGCTTTAACACATGACCTGACAGATGTGACAACAAAAATATTTAATAATTTTGATAAAAGAGAGGACGAAGGAGCAATTGAATATCAGACAAGAACCGGTAAATATGACAGAAAAAGAGAAGAGTTGAGCAACGAGATAGACAGGATCGAACAAGAAATATTGCAATTCGAAAACGAAATCGCAGCTTTCGATGCGACAACGCATTCAATCGTAAGGGGTTTAAGTGACCTTAAACAACTATTATTAATAGCCGAGGAGCAAAAACACCTACTTGCTGCAGGCATCAACCAAGAACTAAGAATACTCAAAGACGCCTCAGAGATACTTTTAGAAAAATCAAATCCAGCAGATACTGAATCGTTAGATAGTATAGAGCGAGCCTCGAAAATAAACCCCAAGAAATTCTACGACAAGGCGAAAGATTTCATTGAAGAGCGATCTCAAGCTGTTGCTGAAGAATTTGAAGACGCTAAAGGAGCCCTAGAAGACGCACGTAAAACCCTTGCCCTTGGCGAAGAAGCTTATCAAGCCGGTGCAAACGCACTAAAAGAAGAAGAAGAAGAAGAACCAACGAGAGCTCTCTTTGAGGCAACAAAGGCTTCAGTAACAGAAAAACTAGAGCAGTTTGACAGACGTTTTGTTACTGGCAAACACGACCAATCCGCAGTAGCAGACCGTGTCGAAGATGTCGTTGGTATTCCACCTCCTCTACTACCACAAACAAAAGAGGGAATGCTTGAATTAATTAATGATAAGATGACAGATGTCATGTTTGAATATTTTTTCCGTTGTGGTAGTACACCAGTCGTTCCATTTATCCAAACACTAAATGAATTATCCAATTTGAATAAGCTCGATTTAAAGCAATTAACCAGTATCTACAAATCAATCGAATTTTTTTTTAGCGAAGACAATCTCAAGCTTGCAAGAGAGCAAGAATCGAAATACCCAGAAAAACTCCAACAAGTGAACGATCTTTATTTCCACATAACCAAATATACGGCTGAGCGATATGGACTCCTCGCTCGAATGAACATTAACATGCTGGACCCAAGGGCTGACTATGAAAAAGCAAAACTCATCGAAAAAGCATATTCTCCTTGCAGAAGTATACACGAAGAAATAAATGCGAACGAAATCATAGAAAAATTCCTGGAAAAGTTAACATCGGACAAAAATACAGGAATCACTAGTGATATGTGTGTTCCGTTATTAGCCAAGGCTCAGGAAAACATCGTATCATTAAAAATAAAAGAAACGGAAGAAATTGAGGCAGCCGTCAGTATCCCTGCTGTTGCTATGTACCTTGCAATATCTGAATGTGCAGGCCGCGACAACGTGGAATTGTGGTTTGAGTTATTTAAAAATCTCAACATCATCGGTTTTTCTTTAAACGGAAATGAAGCTACAATCACACTTGATAAACCCTATGTAGGAAAGGTGGCAGAAAATGGTATTCCAATATGGGAAGAAAAGGGTATTCCATTTCCAATCCTAAAATTTAACAAAGAGATAAAATTTTCCTTTAAAACATCAAACGACGGTGTAAAACAGCTGATATTCAAAGAAGGATCGATGTCGGCCACCGCAACAAAGGGATTCCTGACTCTGACATACGATCTAAAAACTCTAACCGCTGGAGGGACTGCTGAGAATCCAACAATAAAAAGCGAACTATATTCAAGCATGATTCCAGCAATTGAGACACCTAGAAAAAACGTAACCTTAAACCTTTGCACAATAGATTCTCGGACTCGAGAGGGGTGGATACAACGAATGATAGAAATTGAAGATAAGTTAAAAACAGAAGATTTTGCTTGGAATGAAAATAAAGAGACACTCCAAAGCGAACGAGCAAGAATCAAGCCGTTTGTAGAGCAAAAGGATTTGACAGAGCGAATAAGCGAAGTAGAAAATGAACTAGCGGATTTAACCAGACAAATAACTCAAATAGAGGCTGCAATAGCAACAGAAGAAGCGGGATCCGAAACAGCAAAAGAATTGACTGAAACTAAAGAGAAAATTACAGAAACTAAAAATAAACTTAGCGAAGAACTCGAAAAAATTAAAGCTTTGAGGATATGATAATAAAGACAAACGACGTCAAGGACACCAAGGACCTTAAGGACGCCAAGGACTTATAGACAAAAAGAGCTTTCTAAACCCCTTCTAGATGGTGATTTAGAGCTTCTTGTCCTTAGGAAGTGTGCAATAATAAGTTGGACGATTCGGCAGCGCCAAAGCCCCAGGGTTGAATCGATTAAAAGTGATCCAATATTATAATATAGGGTCACTTTTAATCGTTCAACCGCGGGAGCTTTCGCGCGGCCCAATCGTCCAACTTATTGTTGCACACTTCCTTAGCGTCCTTAAGGTCCTTGGCGTCCTTGGCGTCGTTTGTCCTTTTTTAATGTTGCAAATAAAAATGCCTAAGAGTAAAAATGGAACGGACTCTTAAAACCCCATAGGATCGTTTATGCAACTTAAAAGACTACTTACGACTCTTGGACTATTATTTAGCTTAATAGTCATCCCTTCTGCAGTGACTGCTCTTACAGAAACAGTATCACCTAAAGAAACACATCAAGCTGAAGATTACAAAACGATTCATGCCAAAGAGCTTAAAGAGTGGATCGACTCGGGAAAACACATGGTACTGATCGATGCACGTCCGAAAAAATTTGAAGAAGGCGTTGTCATTAAGGGGGCTAAATTTCTTCCGTTCGACTCTGATGATGCAAAAATTATACATACACTCCCCTCAAAAGATGCGGTCATCGTCGTCTATTGTGCAAGTATTAAATGTCCGGCAAGTGGAAAACTTGCCCATAAGTTGACATCAATGGGCTATAAACACGTCTATAAATACCCCGAAGGAATCGAAGATTGGATGGATAAAGACTATCCATTGGATAATGTTGTTCCAGGTAAGCAATAAATTTTATTGATTTTTTATTTTAACTATGTTACAGTCCTTTATTTAATAATAGTTAATTAGGAAATCAATCACAATGCAAGAGATACAAATTATTAACGTTTCATCCATTACTATACCACCACCAGCCTTACCTGCTGCAGATTTAGTTACTACAGAAATAAATAACACAGCAACTGAACGTAAAAAGAATTATATAGGAAACACAGAAAATCCTGATTCTCTAGCGATGTACATGACGATTGAACAACGGATGGGGGAATTGGCCTGTACACTACTCGTTGCTTTGATGAGAGAAACCAAAGTTCTCGAGTGGCAGCAAAATGGGGATCATTCATACACCCTAATTTTAGATAAGAAATATATAGGCGAAGGCAACTCCCCTTCAAAACCAATTGTAACCCTCAATAATATAATGAAAATGTGTTTCTCAATAGAAACAGATTCCTCTTGTGTGGAATTCCTGGGTGATGGAATTAACGGAAAAGGTTTCCTACCGATTAAAGGAAAAGCGACGTCAGGCAAACTGTACCTTGCCGGTGAACTTTATTTAAAGAAAATTCAAGTAAATCACAAGGAAACGGAACCTCCTATTTCGGTTACCGGGCAAAAGATAATATTTGGTATCCCCACATCAATCTCTTCTTCTCTTATCGCTATAGAAAAACTTCAAACACACCTAAACGATATCATTTGGCAAGCTCTTCCTCCGCAAGAAGTCTAATTTATTACATGATTGATGTCCCTTTCTTCTGGGCAAGACAGTAGCTCCCAAATTTGCGGAAGAGCCTCAAATGCAGCCTTCCTTCCTGCTTCATAGATTTCCTCATTTTTATCATCAAAGGTCCCAAATTCATCCAATTCCGGACGAATCACAACATCCGCGTGTTGCAAACATCCTTCGCTCTGCCATAGAAGGGCAATTTCAGCACTACGGGCAGCAACACCAAAGAGATTGCTTGGGAAAGTGGGTGGAAGAAGTCCTCTCAGGTCGACAACAACGATGATTTCTGATTCAAAATGACGAGCAACGCGCACTGGGACGGGATCGATGACGCCACCATCGACAAATGCCCTACCATGGAGCTCTACGGGGACAAAAATAAATGGAATAGCCGATGAAGCTTCAATAGCAGGGACTAATGGTCCGCCTCCAATTGTCACCAATTCGCTAGAATAAAGATCCGTTGCCACAAGGAAGAAAGGAATCTGCAATTCTTCAAATGTCTCTGCATTTAAAGTGTTTTGAAGAAAACGGCGTAACGTTCTCCCTTGACAAAGTCCCATGTGGGCATTCCATATATCAAAATCTATTAAATAGTCATTGTGCAGCCCAAGAAAAACATCTTTTAAGTGGGTGATGTCAGGACAATCGGCATAGATAGCTCCTACAATACTTCCTGCACTGCAGCCGACGATGAGGTCAATAGGAATTTTAGCCTCTTGAAAGACCTCTATAACCCCTACGTGGGCGAGTCCACGAGCTCCCCCTCCCCCTAAAACAAGAGCAAGATGAACCGGTTTTTCGACGACAGGACATAAAGGTAATGGAGGAGGGTTATCCGAAACTTGATACCTTTGTGGGCAACCACACGCCGTCAATAAAAAAGTCAGGAGAGTCAGGAAAATACAAAAAAATTTGATTTGTCTATTAATTTTCATGTTCAAGTCTTTTTTCCGTGTCCGTGCCCGGCCTTGTCCATTCATCCATAAATAAAATGGACGAATCGGGCACAGGCACGGGCACGGGCATGGGCATGGGAATGATTTTTCATCCACTATGAATGTATCGACACTCTATATGCAATAATGTTTTTGTAACAGGATGGTGTAATTTTAAGCAAGAATGATGTAGGGCAATAGCCCCATCAGCAAAGGGGGTGCGACTTCCGTATTTTGCGTCGCCAACGATAGGGCAACCGACAGCAGCGCACTGTGCTCGTATCTGATGGTAACGTCCTGTCTCTAGATCAATTTCAAGGAGGGTTGTTGTTTCATTTTTTTCTAATGTCTTGTAATGAAGGCGGGCGATCTTTGCTCCAGGGTCATGAGGTCTACACACATGAGCAATATGATCTCCATGTCGCAAGAAATGCTCTAAAATGCCAGAGTCTTCTTTCAGATGTCCTTCGACCAATGCACAATACGTTTTCCGCATTTCTCTGTCTCTAATCATTGCATTGACGCGGGAAAGAGCCTTACTTGTCTTAGCAAAAATCACAATACCGCTCACCGGGCGGTCTAAACGATGGACAACACCAAGGAACACGTTTCCGGGTTTTGAATATTTATTCTTAAGATACTCTTTTACTGTGTTTTCTAAGCTATCATTAATCCCTTCTGCTGGTTGCGTCAGCATTCCAGCGGGCTTATTCACAGCGATTAAATGATTATCTTCATAAAGGACAAATTCTTTAACCACTAAATTTCTCCCGACGCTGGCGCAATGTTTCATACAACAATAAAGTCGTTGCCATGGCAACGTTAAGAGAATCGGCTACTCCTCGCATTGGGATCGCCACCTGAATGTCGGCATTGGACATCCATCGTTCACTTAAGCCAAGCTGCTCTGTTCCCACTGCAATTGCAATGGGACCAAACAGATCGACGTCTGTAAACTGAGCGCTTGCTGAAGGAGTTGCAGCAACAATAGCCACTCCCTGCTGCCGAAGCCATTGTAAAGTCTCCTCCCCACCAGCCTCGACAACAGGCACGGTAAAAAGGGTGCCCACACTCGCCCGCACGACATTGGGGTTATGGATATCAGTGCAACGGTCACACACAATCAGTGCATCGAGTCCAACAGCATCTGAAGAACGCAAGATAGTTCCCAAATTTCCAGGCTTTTCGATTGCTTCAGCAACGACAAAAAATGGGGGGTTGGGCCCTAAGAATTTATTTTGAATATCATTTAGTTTCAAATGGCGTTGCGGTGCTACAGCGATTAACCCATCGGGGCGATCACGGTAGGAAATCTTACGAAAAACATCTGGAGCGCATGGTTGCACCTGAACTCCTCGAGCGATCAATCGGCGAATGAGAGCCTCTTCATTAGAACCAAGGAAAAGTTCTGGGCAGATGAAAAGAAATTCAATGGGATGCTCCGCATCGACAGCACGCAAAAGTTCCCGGTATCCTTCGATTAAAAAAAGATTTGATTCTTCACGAGCGCTGCGATCACGCAACTTCACAAGTTGTTTAATACGAGGATTTTGAAGACTCGTCAAGGGAGGGGGCAAAGAAAGATTATTTTTGTTTTCCATCAAAAAGATGGTATCACATTTGACTATTTTTAATCAAGCTTATGGACGTATAAACGCACCTGATTACCATTAGATGTCTTGGCTAATTTCATGGCTTTTGAAGAACCGCTAACCAATTTCAGTTTGTCACCAGGATGCCCTTTAAACACTGCTGTAGCTTCCATTATTCCCTTGGATTTCGCATCATCAGCACTTACGATGCATGGAAAGGATTGTCCTCCAGGGATAACTGTGTCATTAACTTGTAGTTCAACAAAGTTGGCGCTGACATCTTCACCTTCGACTCCTACGCTATATGTCACGAGATAAGTTCCCTCTGAGCGTATTTTGACATATTCGACATTTTCCCCTTCAACACCAAGGGACAAGTCTGTTCCCGCATGAATCATATGGTTAGAACCTTTCTGAAGCAGAGAATCTCCCTGAACGATAGTTTCACCACCATTTAACCCGCTAAAAACAACTAAAGAATCGTTTACAGAAGATGCTTCACAGTACAGCTGAAGTAGTTCACTTGGGGACTCATCAGCGCTGATTGCACATGAAGGCAGGGAATTATCCCCGCAGTATATCCTACCACAGGATAAGATGACGATAGCTAAAAAAATCATATTCTTCATTTCTTCATTCCTTGTTTCGGCACAACCCTAAATTTTTAATTAATCTTACTTATAATTATTCCAACGAATTTATGTCTAGCTTTTTTAGCAAAAAAACATTGCTTAGGCATGATCAGATCCGGTAAGATCGCAGATATTTTGAATCAAATACTGCGGAGAACCATGTCGTCATATCCATTATCAAAAGCAATTTATCCCCTGTGTATCTGGATACTCTCTTTTTTTTCCATTCTCCATTCGGAATTGCCTTCCATTTACCAACATTCGCAATCTCAACCATGGGTACAAAAAGACGATAAGAAAAGACTCTGCTTAACAATGATCGTTAAAAATGAATCTCGAATTATGGAGAGGTGTTTGAACACCATCAAAGAAATCGTCGATTACATCTCCATTTGCGATACCGGGTCGAGCGATAACACAGTAGAGATCATTGAAAATTTCTTAGCACGAACGGGGATTCCAGGGAAGGTGCATCGGCATGAGTGGAAAAATTTTGGACATAACAGAAGCTTATCGATCACTGCTGCCCAAGAATTTTTAGCTAGCAACAATTTCCCTATGGAAAACACCTATCTTCTTTTCCTAGATGCTGATATGTGCTTTGCCGTTTCCCCGGAGTTCGATAAACAATCTCTCACTGCCGACAACTACCTTCTAGAACAAAAAAATTCTGCCCAGTCCTATTACAACACCCGTCTTGTACGCTCTTCTCTTCCTTGGAAATGCATTGGAGTGACTCATGAATACTATGGGTGTCTTGTCCCTGCAAGCCAAGCCATATTAAACACGTTATGGATCGACGACATCGGAGATGGAGGATGTAAAAGCGATAAATTTGAAAGAGATATACGTCTATTGACCCAAGGTCTTAAGGATGAGCCAAATAATGAACGTTACATGTTTTATCTTGCGCAGTCATATCATTGCCTCGGTAAGAACGAAGAGGCAATTAAATGGTATAAAGCAAGAGTCGCTGCTGGAGGGTGGGTGGAAGAGGTATGGTATGCCAAATACCAAATTGCAAAGTCCTATGAAGCACTCAATCAATGGGATGAGGCTCTAAAGTGGTATCTCGATGCCATTGAAACAGACCCCGCCAGGGCTGAAGCCTTCGAAAAAATCACCACACATTACAGAAGCTCTCGACAAAACTCCCTTGCTTATCTATTTGCAAATATGGGTAGAAAACTCCCCTACCCTAAAGACCACCTTCTTTTTGTCGAATGTCCTGCCTATAGCTATCGTTTTGACGAGGAGCTTTCCATTTGTTCTTATTATACTCCGAATAAAGAACAGGGTTTTGAAGCAACAAATCGCCTTGTCACAAATAAAGAGACCCCTGAGCATATCAAGCAAATGGGTTATAGAAACATGCTTTTCTATGTAAACAACATTTCAAATGCCTCTTTTCGTCCTGTAGAATTCACCCTTCCAATGGTACGTGCTGATCTTGGATTGACCTACAAGGCGACAAATCCATCGATCATAAAAACCAATGATGGGTATGCAGTCATCTGCAAGACAGTCAATTACACGCAAACAGGGGCAACTAACTACACTCCTATCGATCCCGATGTCCCCAAACTTTGGGGAAATATAAAAACGAGAAATTTTCTACTCAAATACAATAAAGACTTTAAATTGCTCTCTCAATACGAACTCATCGATGATCTCTCAGATAAGCTCAAACTCCCTAATAGAGGCGGTGTATTTGATATCGAAGATTGCCGTATCTTCCGAGCTGATCCCGTTCAATTTACATGTACAGTGTTTGATATGACTCCTGACAATCCTGTGGAAATTGGATTATGCTCGGCTGCAAAAACTCCAGTCAATCAATCGCTTCGCTTAGAAAGCATCATTCCTTTAAAAGGACCTCAGCCAGGACGTGTAGAGAAAAATTGGCTCCCATTCCTTAAGGATAATGTCATGAATGTGATTTATTCCTACGATCCATTTATCATCTATGCTGTCGATCAACAAACAGGGGCTCTTCGAGAACATGTAAAATACACGCCAAAATGTGATTTGTCCTCTTTCCGTGGTTCTTCAGGCCCAGTTCCTTTTGACAACGGTTATCTCGTCATCGTTCATGAGGTCGTCTTCAACCAAGATCGTTTCTATCTCCACAGGTTTCTCTACTTGGATAAAGACTTTAAAATAGAGAAAATGTCACTCCCCTTCACGTTTAAGCATGTGGGGATCGAATTTTGCGGTGGAATGGCCATGGACCATACTGGCTCTCACGTCCTCATGGGAGTTGGCATTGAGGATGCAGAGGCCTTTATTGTCAGTGTTGATGTAGAAACAATTAAATCGATGTTGCGTAGTTTATGAGTACAAAATCTTCTTTGAATAATCCTCAACAAGAGGCTGTCGAATTAATCTATGGCCCTCTCCTGGTTCTTGCCGGAGCCGGCTCGGGTAAAACACGCGTCATCACTTACCGAATTGCCCATCTGCTAAACCACGGTGTCCAGGCAAGCAGCATTTTAGGGCTTACCTTCACCAATAAAGCCGCTGGTGAAATGAAGGAAAGGGTACAAGGACTCACGAATCAAGATGTCCTCATTTGCACCTTCCATAGCTTAGGAGCTCGTATCTTGCGCGAATCGATCCATCTGTTGGGATATAGCCGCAATTTCACCATTTACGATCAACAAGATACGGAAAAATTGATGAAACTTTGCATCGCAGAGATTGAGGGAATGCAGCAAGGGGATGCAGGAGTTTTTTTACAATATATCTCTTCATCTAAAAATGCCTTGCTCGCCCCCGATGCCATCGACCTCGATGAGCTAGAAGAATCCGACAAGCACCTCCCAGGAATCTATGCGCTCTACCAAGCCAAATTATTGGAATGTAATGCCGTTGATTTCGACGACCTCCTTTATCTCCCCGTCCGCCTCTTTAGAGAACATCCCGCAGTGCTTGCCCACTACCAAAAAAAATGGTCTTTCCTCCTCATCGATGAATACCAAGACACCAATGCTGCACAGTATGCTATCGTCCGTTATTTAGTCTCTGAACACAAAAACCTCTGTGTCGTTGGCGATCCCGACCAGTCGATCTATTCATGGCGTGGCGCTAACGTTAATAATATCTTGGGATTTGAAAAAGATTACCCAGGAGCCAAAGTTGTATACCTCGAACAGAGTTATCGAAGCCGAACCAATATTCTAGAAGCTTCGAACGCTGTCATTAGTTACAACCAAGGAAGATACGAAAAGGGCTTGTGGAGCGACCGAGGACCAGGAGAAAAAATCAAGCATTTCACTGCCGACACAGACCGAGAGGAAGCTAGGTTCATTGCAGAAAAAGTTTTTTTCTATCACCATAAGTACAATATTCCATTGCGACAAATGGCGATTTTTTATCGAACGAATGCCCAGTCACGTTCTTTTGAAGATGCCTTTCTCTTTCATAAGATCCCCTATGTCATCGTTGGTGGAGTTTCTTTTTATCAGAGACGTGAAATCAAAGATATCCTTGCTTTTTTGCGTTTAATTCATTCAGATGTCGATCTCATCTCTTTTACTCGTACCATCAACATCCCAAAAAGAGGGATTGGCGAGACGACGATCGATAAAATCCGTAATGGAGCAACTTTAGAGGAACGTCCTCTCTTCGATTACTGCCTCGATATCATCTCAGACAGGGCCATAAAACACCCTGTAAAACTATCTAAGAAACAAAAAGAGGCGTTAAGTTCTTATTTAACAATCATCAATAGGCTCCGAGGAATCAGTCAATCCTCATCTTTGAGCGACCTTGTAAAAATAACGATTGAAGAAAGCGGATACCTCGACTATCTACAAACGGATATGGAGACCTATCAAGATCGAAAAGAAAACCTCAACTCACTCGTAAGTAAGGCAGCAGAATGGGAATGTTCTGTCGACGATCCCACATTAGAAGGTTTTCTAGAGGAGCTATCGTTAAAATCAACCCTCGATGAAGCTGAAACAACAGAAGATAAAGTCAACCTCATGACCATCCACAATGGCAAAGGACTCGAATTCGACGTTGTTTTCTTGGTAGGAATGGAAGAAGACCTATTCCCCCACGCAAATTCCCGAGATAACCCACAAGCGTTGGAAGAAGAAAGACGCCTTTGTTATGTCGGCATGACCCGAGCTAAAGATCATTTATACATCTGTGATGTGCGGCAACGATTTCTCTGGGGCACGATACGCAACCAGAGGCCAAGTCGGTTTTTACGAGAAATCCCCCCTGAATTCATCGAAAAAATCAGAAGATTGACAAAATTAAGTTGGTAGCTTAAACCGGCCAATGATACACGAAAATAGACAAATTGGGTATCATGCAATTTAGGTTTGCCATAATGCCAGCGTTATGTTATATTTAATATATAACCGAGGAGGTACTTGTGGGAGCTCAATCTGATGCCGAACATCAAGCAAAGGTTACTATTACCTGTTCTTATGATGAGAGGCTTTATATTAAAATGTTGGCTGAAAAAGCCCATATGAATTTAAGCGAATTTATTCTTTCTTATTTGAGAAAGGATTTTCCTGTTAATAAAAGTAAAAAAACTCCCAATAAAAAAACTCTTGCTGCAATGAAAGAGGCAGAAGAAGGCGGGGGTATCGAGTGTGATTCCATTGACGATTTCTGGAAGAAAATGGGGATCGATCGAATTGCTTAGATTAAAAGCCGTAACGCAATTCAAAAGAGATTTAAAAAAATTCAAACACGATAAAAAGATTCAGGAAAAATTAGAAGAAATCATCGACCTTCTTCTAAATGAAAAGAAACTTCCTGAAAAAAATAGAGATCATGATTTAGTTGGAAATTACGTTCATCATCGAGAATGTCACATTACTCCCGATGTATTGTTGATTTATCGCTATGACAGCGAGAGTATTTATTTAGAGAGGATCGGCTCTCACTCTGAGTTGTTTTAACATAGGGATCAGTTAGGATCAGGGTCAAACCTGCAAGTCTGCAAGTTGATGCACTCTCTTTCAATTTTTTAACTTGTTGTTGTAAAAACATCACAAGACCCCTTACAGGTCTGCTCCTGACACCGATCACAGACCATCTTCCAGACTTGCAGGCCTGACCCCGATCATCCAGACTTGCAGGCCTGACCCCGATCACTTTAAAAACATCTAACTATTTAATTATTAATAATAAATATTGAATTAATATTTAATTTATGTTATCATGATGCAGTAATAAATAAACAAAACAGGAGGAATTGCACATGAATTTTGTAACACCCCACGATGTTAACGTTATCAATATAATAAACACATTTGATTTTGTAGATCCAGAAGACCTGAAGAGAACAAATACTTACATTCCTTTAAGATATTTAATTCCTGGACTGATCATTCCTTTTTTTGGTTGGTTTGCCCTTTTTATCCTTAGAGAACATTATCTTGAAGAACAGTCCAAAGCTAATTCCCTTCTATGCATAACACGCAATTTTTATGGAATAACCACAGCTCCAACAGAAAAAATTAAAATTCTCTCAGAGGTCATGATGACGACTGAAGTCCGCCAAGAATTTTATTTACTTGAAAGGGCAAAATTGCGTATTTTGACAGGTGAATTCAATAAAGCATTTAGAGATATTCAGTTAGCAAACGACTGTCACGATTTTAGCTTTTCATCAGTTCGAGCTCCGAATGTAATTTCAAAAACGAATCGAGATAAAGACTGTATTTCTGGATACATACATAAGAGCTATTCAAGTGCAAAAGCCGCCTTACTCGCCGCTGTCATACTCACTCAGCTAGGTAATGTGGAAGAGGCATATGATGCCTATAATCAAGCGTCAGCGGAACCAGGACTCGTTAACTGGAGAAAATGTCAAGTAGAACTCCTCCCTAAGATAAAAGAACACCCTTCTCTTCGAGGGTGTCAGATCCTGCAAGATGAACAAAAAGCCACCCTCACTTGGTCTTCAGTAACCACACAAACGACATAAAATTACTGAACATAATCGCTCCCTCCATAGCTCTCACCTGTTCCCAGAATCCTTTCTTACCCCGCGAAGCGTTTGGAGTCCCCAAGCGGCACGCCGCTGATACCGAAAAGGAAAATTCGCTTCGATTAAAAAACAAACTTGAAGCATTTCCTTAGAAGTGCGAAAGTCCCCTTTCGCTTTTACACAACAAAGCGAAAGGGGACTTTCGCACTCCAAACGCTTCGCGGAGAAATGAGATCGTGTTGAAGCTGATTGACGAAAAAATGAACCTTGATGGACTCGAACCATCGACTCCCTCATTAAAAGTGAGGTGCTCTACCAACTGAACTAAAAAGCTCATATATCGAATGTGACCCCATTTTCACCAGCCAGCTACAACAAGCGTTGACAAAATTAAGCTGATAACTTAAACTGGCCATATGTTGATCAAACGAGATATTTTACAGAAACTTCGAGAAGAAAAGGGGGTATACGTTCATATTCTCATAGGGCCGCGTCAATGTGGAAAAAGCACCCTTTTTGCTATTTTAAGCGAGGGTAAATATCGCGAAGTGACCTTAGACGATTTTCAAATGAGAAATCTAGCAGAAAACGACCCCGCCTTATTTCTTGCGCAACATCCTTTGCCTCTTATCATCGATGAAATTCAATATGCCCCTAATATTTTCCCCGAGATCAAAAAGATCACGGATGAACTAAAACGGAAACGATTATTAAATAATGAAAACAATGAAATTGAGCCCCTATTCTACCTCACAGGATCAAATCAAATTTTATTAGATGCGCAAGTCAAAGAAACTCTTGTTGGCCGCGCGAGCTATCATTATCTCAATACTCTTTCAGTGCATGAAATTACGAATGCCTTTCCGGACATTCCCCTAACAACGATATTATTTAAAGGTGGATGGCCAGAACTCTATACCAATGCTGCGTTAAACCCTGTTAAATACCTCAATGACTATATTAGGAACTATATTGAGAAAGACATCGTCACAAGTGCGGGAATTATTAAAACTAAGGAATTCCACACCGTATTAGGCATGTTAGCTGCCAGGACAGGCAACATTCTGAACAATTCCTCTTTAGCCAAAGATAGCGGAGTCAGATCAGTCACAATCAACGAATGGATTTCTGTTCTGGAACGAACTGCAATCATCTATTTACTTCCCCCATTCGAGACAAACCTAAATAAGCGATTAACTAAATCTCATAAAATTTATTTCCTTGATACAGGTCTTGCAGCTCGATTGCAAGGATGGATGGATGTTCAACCTATATTGACGAGTCCACAAGCAGGTGCTCTTTTTGAAACCCTTGTTTTAGGTGAAATTGTCAAATGCATCACAAATTTTGGAAAAGATTGGAAAGTCTATCTTTGGAGGACAAAAGAGGGAGAGGAAGTCGATTTCATCATTGATAAAGGTAATGGGGAGATCCTCGCGCTCGACGCAAAACTTAGCATTCATGGAGCAGATCCTATGTTAATCCCCTCTTCCCTCTCCAAAAGTTTCCCTGATCTCAAACACATCACCTTAGTGACTTATGGAGGCAAAAAACTCTGGCTGAGCAAACATTGCCTACAAGTCCCTATCGCCGATCTCACCCAATTCCTGCTTGATTTGTAGCTGCAATAGCAGGAGCAGCAGTATTAGCACAGGCTGGAGTAGCCGCAGCAGAGGAAAAAGGAGGAGTATTGCTAGCAGGAGTGGCTAGCGGACTAGCAGGAATGGCTGTAGCAAATAGAATTAATTCGATTTTAAATTACATGACAGTTGATCGGATTAGCCATGAAAATATCGGATTTGGAACATGCATAGGATCAGTGGCGCTACTAACAACAATGCTCAAGCAATATATGTTTCTAGAAACACTTTCCGTGGGTTCTCTAGTAGGAGGTATTGCGACAGGAATTTTATCTTTCATAAGAAAATAAATTAGATTTTTTTTCGAAATTAAGGATTCGTTAATTTTAAAAAGGGGTCAAGCCTGGGCTGACCCCGTTTTTTGAAAGTTGTGCACCAATGATCTTTCCTACGCCCGCTACCGGGGCGCGTTTATTAATCGCTATAACCCCGCTTTCCGCTCGCTGCGCTCGCTTCAAACGGGGCTAATCACATTCCTCCCTACCGGGAGGTTCGAGATCGGCATCTTTAAAGTAAATTTTCTTACAAGGAGGGGATAAAGATCCGTGTTTTTGTCCTTCTCCCGGTAGGGAGAAATGTGATTAGCCCCGTTTGAAGCGAGCGCAGCGAGCGGAAAGCGGGGAAAACATGGTAAATAAATGCGCCCCGGTAGCGGGCGCAGGAGAAATTGCGGCGTACAACTTTCAATCACACCCCCCAAGCTGACAACAATAGACGAAAATAGACAAATTGGGTATCCTTTCGTTAGTAAGGACAAAGGACCTTAAGGACGAAAAGGACAAACAAGGAGCCTTGTTGTCCTTAAGGTCCTTTTAAGAGTAAGGCAGATAAATGACAAATCAAAAGAAAGAATTCGATATCGTCGTTATTGGCGGGGGGCCAGGTGGTTATCCTGCAGCAATTCGGGCGGCACAAAATGGGAAATCTGTCGCTTTAATCGAAGCGAATCAGATGGGGGGAACGTGCCTAAATAGAGGATGCATCCCTTCAAAAACGCTCATTGCCAGCGCCGATGTTTTACACAAAATACAAGAATCAGAAGAATTTGGAATCGTCGTCGGCAAAGTCGAATTCAACTACGGCAAAATGGTCGATAGAAAAGACGATGTCGTCAGCAAAATCCGCAAAAGCCTTGAAGGACTCATCGCAGCCAATAAGATCACGATCTTCCGTGGGTTTGGAAAGCTGACATCGCCACATACGATCAAGATCCTCGGCGAAGATAACGTCGAAATCACTGCAGATAAAATCATTATCGCTACTGGTTCCGAACCGCGCAACATCGGCGCCTTTCCATTCGACTACAAAAAAATCCATAGTTCCACTTCCCTTTTGGAAATGCGCGAACTCCCCAAAAAACTAGCTATTATCGGTGGTGGAGTCATTGGGTGTGAATTTGCTTCCCTATACGCAATCTTGGGTGTTGAGGTGACAATTATAGAGATGATGCCTCGAATTATCCCCATGGAAGCAGAAGAGGTCTCCGATGCTCTCGCTAAAGCCTTTACCAAAAAGAAAATCGCAATAGAAACAAATGCCGCAGTCGAGAAAATAGACACTTCAGGAAAAGGTGTTGTCGTCGAACTCTCCGGAGGAAAAAAAATCAAAGCCGATGTGGCTTTAGTCGCTGTGGGAAGAAAACTCAATACGACAGATATCGGTTTAGAAAAGGCTGGCATCGCAGTGTTAGACAGCGGCATCATCCCCGTTAATGAAAAAATGGAGACATCGACACCAGGTATTTATGCTATCGGCGATATTGCATCAAAATTATGGCTGGCACATGTAGCCACCCACCAAGGCCTTGTCGCTGCCAATAATGCCACAGGGCATAGCGCGCGAATGGACTACGAGGCGGTGCCTTCTGTCATTTTTACAGTCCCTGAAATTGCAAGTGTGGGTATGTCTCTTGAACAAGCTCTTAAAAAGGGATTTAAAGCAACATCTGGTTCCTTCCCTTTCCAAGCACTTGGAAAATCACAAGCAGAGATTGAGACCGATGGATTCGCTCAAATCATCGTTGACAAAGGGACGGGTCAAGTGCTGGGCGCTCAAGTTGTTGGACATAATGCCTCAGCATTAATCGCCGAAATGGCCATTGTGATCGCCAATGAACTGACTGTTGAATGCATCACAGAAACGATTCATGCTCACCCAACGATTGCAGAGGCGTGGATGGAAGCTGCTTTTATCGGAGAAGAAAGTCCCTTACACTGGCCTCCGAAAAAAACAAAATAGTATGGTAGTGTATGTCGATTTCTGATCGCTTTGAAATAGTGGGTAAAGTCAAGACACACCGCCTTAATGTCCTGCCAGCCCATCATGAGGTGGCAGACCCAAATAAAGCTGCTGGTCCTGGCAGATTCCCCTCATGGCTTCATCGAGCGTTACCAAAAGGCCCTGAGCTGCAGGAAACAGGAACAGTCATTGAAGGAAATCGCCTTCATACCGTATGCGAAGAGGCCAAATGTCCTAATAGGCTCGAATGCTGGTCGAAAAAAACAGCCACGTTCCTCATCATGGGTAAGGAGTGTACCCGCAATTGCGGTTTCTGCAGCATCGATTTCACAAAGGCACCCAAGCAGCTGGAAGTCGATGAACCTGAAAGAGTCGCCGATTCTGTGAAAAAGCTCGGACTACGCCATGTCGTGATCACGATGGTAGCACGCGATGACTTATCCGATGGAGGAGCTCATCACCTCGCGGCGGTTGTGGCAAAAATTAGAGAAGAAGTCCCAGGAACCACAGTTGAAGTATTGACATCTGATTTTGAAGGAAACTTCGATTCTTTAGCCATCGTTTTGGCTGCCAAGCCAGAAATTTTCAATCACAATATTGAAACTGTCCGTGTTATGACCCCTAGAGTGCGCCATAAAGCCACTTATGATCGAACACTAAGCGTTCTTAAATATGCAAAAGAACAACGTGTTAATTCGAACATGCTAGTAAAGTCAGGTTTAATGGTGGGGCTTGGTGAAAGTACTGAACAGGTACATGAAACACTTAGGGACCTGGCAACAGTCGGATGCGATATCGTCACTATCGGGCAATATCTTCAATCAGACCACCGCAAGTTACTAGTCAAAACATTTGTTACCCCTGATACATTTAAAGATTATGAAGAGTATGGGCATTCGATCGGAATAAAAAAAATGTACTGCGGTCCGTTTATTCGTTCTAGCTATAATGCCGACTCCATCCTCGAACAAACCATAAAAAAATAAGCACTTATGTCTGAAGAAGATTTTGAAAATACCCCCCTAGCCTACGCCATCGACAATATGATTCTCATCCACCGCGACGCCCACTTTGGAGGCAGCTTCCCCATCATGTTTAACTATTACAAAAATGAAGGAAGGGGCATTTTTCCCGAATTCGATCTTCGCCGCATTGAAGAGCTTTATGAATTAGAACAAGAAAAAGAAACAAATCTTTCTGTATTAGTACTTTCTGGTCCAGAAATAGAAAAAATTGGAGCTTCAAGAAAACTTTACAAACAGCTGCGTGCACTCTACGAACAAGGGAACAGACCCGGAATGAAGAAAACCATTCCGATTTTAATAGCCGATCTTATCCTTGCTGAAAATGAAGATCTCCCTGGAGCTATAGAGGCAATTGTGGCAGAAAAAGGGATAGCCGTCCCCGCATTGATTGAACTTCTACGCAACGAAGAATTTTACTCCCCATTCAACCCTGGTTATGGACTAGCCCCCACGATAGCCGCGCAGTGTTTGGGGATGATTGGAGATAAAAGAGCGATTATCTCTCTCTTTGAAGCTATTGGAAATGAAGACTTTTTTAGTGAAGACGTCATCCTATCGGCCTTGCGTAACATTGGAGAACCAGCCAAAAATTTTCTTCTAAACGTGCTTCGTGGACTCCCACTTAATAACGACAATGAACGAGCAGCGATCGCCCTCCTAAACTTTAAAGAAGACCAAGAAGTTGCCGCTACTTGCTTAAAGATGCTCAATGAAATTGATTTAGATAAATACTTGGTATTGGCAACCTACTTGATTTTCGTCTGTGAGGGATTGACCCACCCATCCGATAGAGCTGCCTTTTTAGATTTAAAAAATCGAAGCAACACCCCAAAAGAACTCAAACGGGAAATTGAAGCAATCGCAAAAGAATGGCAATGTACTTGACATTCTTTCTGTTTTTATGTTTCATAACGTATGAGGGTACCCTGATTATAATTTAACGAGCAAACAAACATGTCGACACAATCCATTAATAAACAATGGCAGAGTTTTTTACACTACCTGCTACTCATCTGCATCTGCCTTCCTCTGTTTACAGGATGCGAATCCAGCCGCGTCATTGTCAACGGAATTCCTGACGAACGCGATGCAAACGAAATCCTTGTTTTTCTTTCCTCTAAGGGGATTTCAGCAACGAAACAAGCAAGCGCGGCTGCTAAAGGAGGAGGGACCAAACAGGTACTCTGGGATATTAGCGTTAATAATAGCGAAGCTCTCGATGCGATGTCCTATCTCAATCAAGCAGGGCTGCCGCGAAAGAGAAGTCAAAGCCTCTTGAACATCTTCACAGGAGCTGGTTTGGTCCCTTCCGAAATGGAGCAGAAAATCCGCTACCAAGCGGGTTTAGCAGAACAAATTGCAAGCACTTTAAGAAAGATGGATGGAGTCTTAGATGCTGAGGTACAAATCTCATTTCCACAAGAAGACCCACTCAATCCAACAAAAAAGAAAACTCCAATCACAGCATCTGTTTTCATTAAACATAATGGGATATTAGAAAATCCCAATTCCCATCTTCAAACAAAAATTAAACGCCTCGTCGCAGCAAGCGTCCCTAATTTAGATTTTAACAATGTAACTGTGGTAGGCGAGAGAGCTCGTTATAATGATTTAATGCCCGATTTTGGTATGTCAAGTGACGATGGGATTCTTTACTCTACTGTGTGGGGATTAATCATTGCTAAAGACTCTCTATGGCGCTTTCAAATCATCTTCTTCTCTTTCACCATTGTTCTTTTGCTCACATCGGTATTGCTTGTTTGGATGTTTTGGAAGACCTATCCCCTATTAAAATCGCACGGTGGGATTAAAGAAATATTCCATTTCAAACCTTTTCCTACAGAGAGAAAAGAAGCTCCCAAAGAAAACCCTAAAGAAACTTCTAAAGAGGCCCCTAAAGAACCTTCTCTAGAAAAACCAGACGAAAAGGTTAAGGAAGAAGAAAAACCAAAAAACGACGCTGAAACAAAAACGTAGTGATTATGACGATCAAAAATCCAGCTTTATTTAGAGTATTATTAAATCGCTTCCACCCACATCTGGATGAGAAATTGCTTGCTTGCCTGCCAAAAGAAGAAAGTAAACAAGTTTTAAGTGAAACCATAAATGCGCAAGATCCAATCCCATTTCTCACATGGCCAGAAGATTTGATTGCACATACACATTACTCTTGGCTTGCTCCTATTATAAGAAAGCTACCCTCCTCGCTACGCGCCCTTACAATAGCAGCCCTTCCGGAACCACAATCTTCTAAGCTTCATTCTTTTTTACATGTGGCTTCCCCTCCTTTTCAGCTAGCCTCTTCGATAAAAAAATTTTTCGTTAATGTATTTTTTAGAGAATGGTCCCCTAAGGAAATAAAACCGTTGAGTTATCTACCGGAATCTCAACTGAATCCACTTTTAAAACTATCGAAAGACGACCTTGTCGAATTCATTAATCTGCTTGCCATCTACGACCTTGCTGAAGCTCTTCGCAATATTGTCGATAAAAAACTTTTAGAAAGCATCTACCATTGTCTTTCAGGACAGCAACAGGAGTTCCTCCGTTTTTGCCTACGCAATAGAGAAAAGCCAACAGCTCCCCTGCTAGAACTCAATAAGTGGGATGGTCAACAAGAGTCCTTCCAGCACCTAATGCATCGTAGAGGGCTTCTGCGCTTTGGAAAAGCTCTATGTGGTGAATCGAGGGAATTTATTTGGTATTTAACTCATATTTTAGATACAGGACGAGGGGAAGCTCTTGCTCGCCACTACAAAGAAAAAACGGTCAGCAAAATTCATGAGCAGCTTAATCAACAACTCCTCTCTGTGCTTAACTTCCTCAAAAACAAAGGAACCATATGAGTAATAAATTATTTTCTCTTATGTATGGCGACCACAAAAAAATTGTTGGCAATAAAAAAATCATCCCTGCAAAAGCATTTAGCGAAGCTCTTAGCACTCAAGAACTTGTAAACAAAGTAAAGGAAGACGCCGAACTTTACAAATTAGATATCGTCCAAGAGTGTGAATCTTTAAAAGAAAATGCACAACGAGAAGGCTTCGCCGAAGGATATAGCGTCTGGATGGAACAGCTAGCTAAGCTAGAAGAAGAAATTATTAATGTGCGCGAAGAATTCAAAAAAATGTTGGTCCCAGCAGCTCTCAAAGCGGCCAAAAAAATCGTTGGGAGAGAAATAGAATTATCTGATGATACCGTCCTCGACATCGTATCGAACCAATTAAAATCTGTTGCTCAACACAAAAAAGTGACGATCTATGTCAATAAAAGGGATCTAGAGACGATTGAAAATAATCGACAAAAACTCAAAGATCTTTTTGAGCACCTAGAAACCCTTTCAATTCGAGAGCGTAACGATATTGAGCGTGGAGGATGTGTCATCGAAACTGAAATGGGCATCATCAATGCACAACTTGAAAATCAGTGGAGTGCGCTAGAGCGTGCTTTTACACAACTGATGAAACAAGAAGGTAAATGATGTCCAAAGTGCAAAAAGAATGGAAATTTAACAGGATAGGCAGGATCGGCTGCGCCGGCAGGATGGAAAAACTTCCCTATTATCCTGCCGGCGAAGCCGATCCTGCCTATCCTGTTATTTTATTATATAAATTGTGTAAATAGAGGATGAATTAAGTTCATGTATATATCACGTTTTTGTGTTCATTTATTTCTCCTGTTCTTGATGATGACGGTTGTGCCGAGCGATTCTCTCTTTGCAAGCGTCCGATCGACGACGTCAATACAACCAGGACAACCCGCAACAGAAACCCCAACAAAACCAGCTCCTGGGGGTGGACAAAAAGCCCCTGCTGCAGATCCTCTTCATGCCAAATTCGATAATCTACAAAACCCTTCGATCATTACTCAAGCAGTTGTTCTTTCTTCCTTATCGATGCTTCCATTTGTCATCATGGTTCTATCTTCGTTTCTAAAAATTATCGTCGTTCTTTCGTTACTGAGAAGTGCTCTTGGAGTGCAAAATGCCCCTCCAAACCAGGTTATCAATGGCGTCGCTTTTATGCTTAGCCTATTTATCATGTACCCAACAGCCCTTAAAATGTATGAAGCGGCTCATAAGACAATGGTAGAATCTCAAGCGCCCGATTCCCTCATTGCCCCTAATTCATCGACATATATCATCAATATTGCTAGAGAAGCAAGTGGTCCAATGCGCGATTTTCTTAAACGCAACTCTTCGGTGGCACACCAAACACTTTTCTACCGCATGGCTTATCGGATACTGCCAGAAGATTATCGTCCCGACTTAAAACCGGACGATACAATTATTTTAATCCCCTCTTTTATCACAAGCCAGCTGAAAGACGCATTTGAAATCGGCGTATTGATCTATATTCCGTTTTTCGTCATCGATCTCGTGACCTCCAACATCCTGCTGGCGATGGGAATGATGATGCTTTCTCCTGTAACCATTTCAATGCCGTTAAAACTTTTTCTTTTAGTCATGCTCGACGGATGGACACTGCTCATCCAGGGCCTAGTTACAACTTTTAGGTGAGGTAATACTTATGTTCCAAACGCAGGTCACCCAACTCGCTTATGAGGGGCTCCTACTCATTTTGATTCTTTCCGGTCCGACTATCCTCGTGAGTATGTTTTTTGGTCTTTTGGTCGCTATTTTTCAGGCGGCGACACAAATTCAAGAGCAAAACCTTTCGTTCACGATCAAACTGATCGCCGTGACAGTCACATTGATGCTTTCTGGCGGGTGGGTAGGAGCCCAAATTATGGCATTTGCCAATGGTATCTTCGTCAACTTCCCCGAATGGGCCCTTGCCGGTTAGGAACATTCGATGATGGACCATTATGATGGTAGTTACCTTTACATTTTTCTCACTAGCGCTTTAAAGTCTGAAACGATCGGGGCTGTCTTCTCCCTGCTGTTTGTTTTTCTTGCGCGCATTTTACCTATTATTACTCTTGCTCCATTTCTTGGAGCCAAGGTACTACCTCACCCCATAAAAATGGTGTTAGGACTCTGTTTATTTACAATCATGCTGCCACAACTTCTGTACACGACGACGACACAATTAACTTTCAATCCCTATTTAATTATTCTTGTACTAAAAGAATTTTTCGTAGGGACATTAATAGGGTTTATTATCAGCGTTCCTTTTCTTATCGTACAAAGTACAGGACAGATCATCGATCACCAGCGCGGGGGAGCTAGCTTGATGGTGAACGATCCTTCGACACAGACGCAATCATCACCTCTCGGCGTTTTATTTAATTTAATTTTGATTTATATATTCTTTTTAATTGATGGACCGTTTTTATTTTTAAATGCTCTAGTGACATCCTACGAACTTATTCCTGCGGATCAATTACTTAATCCCCATTTTTTCGATCCCGCCTTTGACATTTGGGATATTATATTAAAACTTTTCAATACAGTGATGGTCATTTCAATTCAGCTAGCAGCTCCGGCCCTTCTTGCAATTTTAATGACTGATGCTTTTTTGGGAGTCGCCAACCGTCTTGCTCCTCAGGTACAAATTACCTTCTTAGGAATGCCTCTCAAATCACTACTTGCTCTTGTCGTCGTTTGCTTTGGATGGAAGCACTTTACAGCTGAGCTTGTCCATCAATCTAAATTATGGCTTGAAGCTGTAAACGATCTTTTATTCAAGATTTCTACCCTACCTTCGTAAAAATACATAGTAAATCGAGAACTTCTTGAATAAATTACCGGGATTCGCTATATTGGTCCCATCTCTTTGGAAGAGTGGCAGAGTGGCCGATTGCGTCTGTCTTGAAAACAGAAGGCCTGAAAGGGTCCGTGGGTTCGAATCCTACCTCTTCCAATTTTAAAGCTTAAATCTTAGAGGAAAAATGGCTAAAGAAAAAGAAGCTGGCAAACAAGTTAAAACAAAGCGTCCTACTCCACTTAAAAGGGACCTTCAAAACGAAAAACGCAGACTGCGCAACAAATCATTCAAGTCAAGCGTGCGCACAGCTGTTCGTGCTTTTGAAGAATCTCTTCCAAAAGGGGATGCAGCTATCGTTCAAAAAAATCTCAGCACTATCTATAGTTTGATGGATAAGGGTGTCAAGCAGGGTGTGTTTACAATCAACAAAGCAAGCCGCACAAAAATGCGCTTAGCAGCCCGCGCCGCCGCAAAATAATAAAGTAAAACAAGTCGCGATAGTGGCAAAAGCATGTAGCCCCACGTGTAAACGTGGGGGATCGTGAATTGAATTGTGAGCCGCGAATGCGGCGACAGAGCCTATATTGCTGTCCTGTCGCCGTGTTCACGGCTCTTGTTTTTAACTGAATCGATCCCCACGTTTACACGTGGGGCTACATGCTTCCGCAGCTTCGCTGCGTCCATTTTTTAATTAATCGTGTCAATTTGTTGCTGAAGAAACGCCTTCTATTGCTCTACCTTAAACTATAGATCTTTTTGCTGTACTAAGGATATCTCGGAAGCCATTAACAACATTAAGATCAAGGCTCTCTCCATCTATTTCAATAGACCTCTTAAGGAGGAGATGTTAAAGGAGCTCCCGCTGCAGACAACTTTTGATTAATCGTGTCAATTTGTTGCTGAAGAAACGCCTTTTGCTGCTCTATCTTAGCTAGCAGATCTTTAGCTGCAGTTTCCTCTTTTTTAGCTTCTGCAACGAGATTCGTAAGTGTTTCGTTTTCTGCGATGAGGCTTGTTTTATCCATTTCAAGGGTTTTAATTTTACCATCAAGCACACCAAGCTGTTGTTTAAGCTCTGCAATCTCGCTCTGGAACTTTGCATTTTCTTGTTTAACAGTATCTAGAGCACTAGTGAACTGCTGGTGATTTTGATTGGCCTGCTCTCTGGTGTTCTGTTCAGACGCTTGTAACTCGCTGATTTGCTGCGATAGGCTCGCCTTATCTCCAGCTAACTCGCTTATTTTTTGTGTCATCTCTTCATTTGCAACTTCAATCTTTCTATAAGTTTCCTTTGCACTGTTAAAAGATTCCGTAATAGTGGCTATCTGTTGAAGAGCATCAGCATATTTCCGTTGTGTTTCGCTATTTGCTGCCTCTAAATCGGCAGAGCGCTTCTGCTCAGCTGCGATTCCGTTTTTTCCTACATCTAAGAATAATTGACCAAAACTAACAACTTTAGTAACGAGGGCGTCATCGCTCTTTGCGATGGAACCTACAGTCGACATAGCGTTCTCGACGTCACCGACAGCTTCGGCTTTTTTCGCCAAACACTGAACGCGGGGATAAGCGACAAAAGCAGCGACCGCGACACCGGCACAAGCTCCGCCCCATCCATTTGATCCGGTAACGAAAAAATAGATAGTACCAGCAACACCAAATCCACCGATCAAAAGAACGAGCCCCTGACTCCAATCGGCTGGTATCCAAGAATAACGCTTGCAGCAGCTACGCTGTGCGGCAGCGATTTGGAGGTTTTGTTCATCCACCCTTCTCTGTAACTCTTCAACGGTGGGCGTTGACTGTTTAGACTCCGTCCCTAGACTTGCCATTTGAACTACTGCTTCCATAATTTTCCCTTTATTGTTTTGGTGGAATTTTTGTTGAAAGAAGGGCTAATCGCCTATTAATAGCATCTATTTGACTCAGCATCCCATTAAATTGTGTCGTTGCCTGAGCAAGCTGATTGGTATTATCGAGATGCGTTGCAACCAATTTCTGGATGTCTGCAGCGTGCTGTTGTGCAGCTACCGGATCGATACCAGGAGTACTCAACACCCTCTTTAGCTCCACTATCTGTTCAGCTAAACGATTATTTTGGGCCGCATAGTTGCCATTCAATTGTTTATATTGAACCAACTGCTGTGAAAGCTCTTGCTGCTGCTGCTGTAACTGATCGATTTCTCCTTTAGTTACCTGTGCAGTATCTCTTAAAGAGGCTATCTGGTCCAAATCAGCTTGAACTTGCTGACGCAACTTTGTTTCTGAGTTAAGATACAACGCGCTTTTTGTCTCGAAATCCGCCGACGCCCGCGCTTGCGCCTGAGAAAACTGATCTGTCGCATTTTGCAGCTTCGTTTGTGCATCGATGAGCTCCGCTTGAAGATGCGCTGCCACATCATTGTTAGTTTTAAGAGCATCAGTATATTTTTTTTGTTGGTCAGTAAACTGGTGACTCAAAGCTTCGACGCGAGTTATCAAAGCCTGGATCTCTTTATTCTTCTTTGCCAAGTCATCATTGAGTGATTCAAATGCCTCATTAAATTCGTCCAAAGTTTTTAAGAATCTATTGGAGTAGGTATAATAAGTACCAACCGCTGAAGAAAGCAGGAAAAAGCTTCCAAGGAATACTAAGCTAAACACGCTAGTAGCGACTCCTGAGATAATCAACACAATGGATACAAGAACTCCTGTACCTGTAACAAAGGTCGACCAGTGAATGGGAGCCGGATAATTTTGAGGACGCGTTTGAGGTTGGTTCAGTATTTGACCTGCAATTGATATAGAAGCAGGTGGATCCGCTGCTGCATTTAGAGATGGTATCTGAGGAAGAGAACTTAAGACTGCCGACGTCACTACACTTGCCATAAATCCCTCTAAATCATTTTATCTAGTTTTACTAACCCGTCAAATTCCGACTCTGTCAAAAAACCCAATTTTACGCAAGCCTCTTTTAAAGAAATATCTTGTTCAAAAGCTTCATGTGCAACTTTAGCTGCTTTATCATATCCAATCTTTGGACTCAAAACAGTCACAAGCATCAGAGAATGTTCCACATAATAAGCAATTTTTTTCTTATTAGCCTCAACTCCTTCAATCAAAAATTTTGTGAAACAAACAGAAGAATCGGTAAGCAAGCGTATCGATTGCAGCAAGTTGTATATAATGACAGGTTTAAAAACATTAAGCTCAAAATTGCCCTGCGAACCAGCAAATGCGATTGTCATGTCATTGCCGATCACCTGAGCTCCCACCATCGTCATCGCCTCGCACTGAGTTGGGTTAACCTTCCCAGGCATAATCGAAGACCCCGGCTCATTGGCGGGCAAAATAAGTTCATTAAATCCACATCGGGGTCCAGAGCCCATCAGACGAAAATCATTGGCAATTTTAACCAAAGAGACCGCAAGAGTCCTTAATGCTCCACTTGTAAAAACCAGAGCATCGTGGGCTGCAAGGCCTGCGAACTTATTCGGAGCAGAGCAAAAAGGCAATTGAGTGTTTTTGGCAATTTCGGCAGCGACATCTTTGGCAAAATGGGGAGGGGTATTGAGTCCTGTCCCAACGGCGCTTCCTCCGATGGCGAGTTCATAAACCATTGGAAGGCAATTTGTTATATTTTCAATATTTTGATCAATTTGAGCCACATACCCTGAAAATTCCTGACCCAATGTCAAAGGGACCGCATCCATCATATGGGTGCGTCCGATTTTAATGATATCGGAGAACTCCAGCACCTTCCGATTAAGGCCATCGCGCATCTCTTTGAGGGCAGGAAGCAAACAATGAACGATCTCTTCAGCAGTAGCGATATGCATCGCTGTCGGGAAAGTATCGTTTGACGATTGGGACATATTGACATCGTCGTTAGGATGGACCGGTGACTTAGAACCAACAACCCCGCCGCTAATTTCAATAGCTCGATTTGCAATCACTTCATTGACGTTCATATTGGTTTGGGTGCCACTGCCCGTTTGCCAGATTTTGAGAGGGAATTCGTCATTCAAACGACCAGAAATCACCTCGTTAGCAGCTTGAACGATGAGATCAGCTTTTTTTCTATCCAATTTGCCTAGGTTGGCATTGACCTCTGCCGCCGATTTTTTGATGATACCAAAGGCGCGTAGAAGAGGATGGGGCATCCTCTCATCACCTATTTTAAAGTGGATTAAGGAACGGGCCGTCTGTGCACCCCAGTAGCGTTTTTTAGGCACTTCAATCGTCCCCATACTATCGCTTTCGACACGCATATCTTCAGAGTTCATAGTTTCCTCTCTCATTCATTCTCCATTTTTCTAGCATTGAAAACACATTAAAAGCAACCTTAGGATTTATTGGGGTCTGGCTTGGTATTCTGATATTTTGGTGTTTGTTGCCTAATTTACAACGATGGACACCAAAATACCAGAATACCAAGCCTGACCCCAATGCTGAATTGCTGATCCAAAACTCGCGTAAAATATTGACAAAATCAAATGTAACACTAAGATATACTGCGGGGCGGTAAATTTTTGCGTTTTCACGCAGCAGAAAACGCAAACATTCACCGCCCCGCAGTATAACCCCAATTCATTACGGCATCATGAAAAAGAAAAACAATACCCTGTTTTACGTACTTCTATCGATCCTTCTTTTTTATCGTCCCCATCTGATGGCTTCTGATTCAGAATCGAAGTACCCTTATCAGTTGTCAATTTGTACTGTATTCAGAGATGATGCACGCTTTCTGAAGGAGTGGATCGAGTTTCATCTTTTAGTCGGTGTAGAACACTTCTATTTATTTAACCATCTCAGCCAAGACAACTATCTATCGGTCTTAAAACCATACATGGACAAAGGAATCGTAGAGCTCTTTGATTGGCCGCTTGAAATTTTAATACCTACACAATGGGATATCATTCAAAGTACCGCCATTCAAGCTGGTATTCACAAAGCAAAATCTAAAACGAAATGGCTTGCCATCATTGACACAGACGAATTTATCATCCCGATGCAATCTGACAACCTTGTAGAGGGCTTACAAGAGTTCGAAGAGTTTGGTGGAATACAAATCAATTGGCAGTGTTATGGGACTTCAAACATAGAACAAATACCCGAAGATGCATTGATAACTGAATTATTAGTAATGAAAGCTCCTTATGATCACGAAAAAAATATCAATGTCAAATCGATTGTAAGACCTCAGCGAGTTCTCTTTTGCAACCACGTCCATTATGTCCATTATCAACCCGGTTATTTTTCCGTCAATGAACAGGGGGAAGAGATTCCACCAAAACAATGGGGTATTAAAAATTTCTCCACAAATAAATTTCGAATCAATCATTATTGGACAAGAGATGAAGAATATTTCAAAAAAGATAAGCTCGACCGCATAGAGAAAAGACAACACCCCACCCTAGAAATGGTCTTGAGACACAAAGAAGAAATGAACACGGTTTTTGATGATGTGATGCTCCGATTCGTTGCCCAAATGAAAAACAGGATGTTTACGCAAAAAAATGATGAAAATTAAGATAGCTGCTATTTTTTTTACACTTTTTCTCTCACGCTATTGTAACGCCACAAGTAACGGTGACGCGTCCTATAGATACAATATTGCCATTTGTTCCATATTTCAAAACGAAGCCCGTTTTTTAAAAGAATGGATTGAATTTCATCAACTTGTTGGAGTCGACCATTTTTATCTCTATAACAATTTAAGCCAGGATGAGTATCAATCTGTGCTGGCTCCTTATATCGAAAATGGCACTGTAGAGCTCTACGACTGGCCATATAAATCCCATTCAAAAAAAACAGCAGCTTATCAAAATTGTTTAAAAAATGCGATGACAACTGTCAAGTGGATGGCATTCATTGACACCGATGAATACCTGCTGCCTGTTCAAGAAAATACGCTTTCATCAGTTCTAGAGGAATTTTCAGACTATGGAGGACTCATCGTCTATTCCATTCCTTTTGGAACCTCTGGAGTAAGTAAAATTCCACAAGACATCCTAATGATTGAAGCCCTTCTGCTAAAGGGCACATATCCTGAATCTCAAAGCAATCAATTCAAAAGTATCGTTCGTCCCAGAAGAGTAAAACAGATCGAGACGCTCTCTTCCATTATTTACACACCCCCTTACTATGCCGTTAACGAAGAAAAAGAAAAATATTCTTCAAAACAATCGACTCTATCACAACCAATAAAAACAATTAGAATCAACCACTACTGGACCCGCGATGAAGATTTTTTTCTCAACCATAAAATGAAACAAAGAACAAGAACAAAACAAACACCTCAGGAGCTTCTCAGCTGGGCAATGAGTTCGAATGCCAAATTCGATACTGCAATTTTACGATTCTGTATGCCCCTCAGAGACTGCATATTCCCAGAACCATAACAATCATGAAAAGAGTTTCACTCATACTTTTGAATCTATTTCAGTACATCATCTTGTACATCTTTTTTTTACATCAACCACACATTCTAGAGGCTTCTGATCCTTCCCTAAATGAAGGACCTGATTTTTTTATCTTAGGAGGTGTAAAATGCGGCACAACATCTCTGTTCTACTATTTGAAAGAGCATCCAAATATTCAGTTACCACAAAAAAAAGAACTCAGATTTTTTAATACACTTTGGAAACAAAATAATCATACAGAAGCAATTCAGTGTTATTTGGAACAATTTCCTAAAAAAAATAGATGTCATGATTTTTTTCTTACTGGAGAGGCATCTCCAAGTTACTTGATTAGAGCACAACCAAAAGAGGTTTCAAGATATTTCCCTCAAGCAAAACTCATTATCTTGCTACGCAATCCCATAGAGTATGCTTTGTCTCATTATAAAATGAGGCTGAGAAAAGGGGAAGAAAAAGACACACGAACGATTGAAGAAATCTTCACCAAAACAATAGAAGACCTTCAAAGCAGCCCCGTCACCGATAATGATTCTTATATCTATAAGGGAATTTATGTCCCTCTAATTCAAAGGTGGCGAGAATTTTATCCAGACAATCAGATCTTCATCATCTGCTCTGAAGATTTTTTTGCCAATCCCCGCAAGATCATGAATGATGTTTTTACTTTTTTAGGATTATCCGCTTTTGACTTAAAAGAGTATAAAATATTTAATAAAGGATTAAATAGCGAAATCACACTATCACCCGATTTGAGAAAACAAATGTCAGAATTTTATGCACCATACAATCAAGAATTGCAAACTCTCTTAAAAGATGAGATGCACATCGACATCGATCTAGCTTCCTTTGGATGGGATGTCGGCCCAGAAACCAACACAAAAAAAGCAAGTAATTTGGAGGGTGAAAAATGAATCGAGATCATGCTCATCATGTAGTAAAAAAGATACTTAATAAAGTATTTGTTTTTGTGGCTATTTTTTCTCAATATTGTTTTTCTACTGGATCAATGACAGTTCCATTAAACCTAGAAACGGCAGTTCAAGGTAATAAAGTGATGCAAGATTTTGAGTTAGAATCACCTCCGATGGGGGTTGATCATTCCCAAAAGGTGAAGGCAACCCCCATCGGAAGTGATTATAGCTCAAAAGATTGTATCAATTTATTGCCTTCAACTGCCGTTTCTAGGTTAAATGAAGGACCAGACTTTCTTATCTTGGGGGCAACAAAATGCGGAACAACATCTTTATATCGTTATTTAAAAGAACATCCAAATATTCAATTAACAAAACCAAAAGAACTGCATTTTTTTGATAAAAACTGGAGTAAAAGCACCTATAATAATGGAATAGATTGGTATCTAGAACAATTCCCCAAAAAGCATCTAGAAGACGACTTCTTTCTCGTAGGAGAAGCAACTCCGGGATATTTAGTGGGAGCAGATCCGAGAGAAGTTTCAGGATACTTTCCCAAAGCAAAACTCATTATTCTAGTACGCAACCCCATAAATCGCGCCCTGTCCCACTACAAAATGCTTTTTAGAAGAAATGTCCTAGGAGATCAACCTCCTCTCGAAGAACTTTTTATTCAAAAAATGACTGAATACAAAAACACGTCCACTCCACAGCCAGACCCCTGCATTTATAATGGAATCTACACCCCCCATATCAAAGCTTGGCGAGAGTTTTATCCCGACAATCAAATTTTTATCATCTGTTCTGAAGAGCTCTTTGCTAGTCCCTGTAAGGTCGTAAACGATGTTTTTACTTTTTTAGGATTATCCGCTTTTGACTTAAAAGAATATAAAATATTTAACAAAGGATCAAATAACGAAATCACATTATCACCCGATTTGAGAAGGCAAATGTCAGAATTTTATGCACCATACAACCAGGAGTTGCAAGTTTTTTTAAGAGATGAGATGCATCTCAACTTCGATCTAGCTTCCTTTGGATGGAATGTCAACTCAGAAACAGACTTAAAAGATTGAAAATGAATAATGTTATTCGACACGTAATTAAAAAACCACTTAACATGCTATTTATTTTTATGAATATTTTTTCTCAATTTTGTTTTTCGACAGAACCGATCACAGTTCCGTTAAATAAAGGACCAGATTTTCTCATATTAGGAGGGGTAAAGTGTGGTACGACATCCTTATTCCACTACTTGAAAGAACATCCAAATATTCGAGTGGGGAAACAAAAAGAACTCAATTTTTTTAATAAACATTTCGAAAAAAGCACTTACACAAAAGGAATTGAGTGGTACCTAGCACAATTTCCTCAAAAAAATCTAGATTCTGACTTCTTTCTTACAGGTGAAGGCACTCCAGGGTATTTGGCTGGGTCGGAAATACAAGAAATTTCAAGTCTCTTCCCTAAGATAAAACTCATTATTTTACTACGCAACCCAATAGATAGAGCTTTATCTAGCTATAAAATGAGAATCAGACAAAATGAAGAACAAGACACAAGGCTTATCGAAGAACTTTTCACCGAAAAATTGATTAATTTTAGGAGTACTACAGTCTCCGAATGGGACCCTTACATCTATGAGGGAGTTTACGTTTCTCTAATTAGATCTTGGAGAAAATTTTATCCCGATAACCAACTTCTCATCATCTGCTCTGAAGAACTCTTTGCCAATCCCAATAAAGTCGTAAACGATGTTTTTGCTTTTTTGGAATTACCTACTTTTGACTTAAAAAAATATAAGATATTTAATAAAGAACCGAATAATGAAATTACATTGCCATCCGATTTAAGAGAGCGGATGTTAGAATTTTATGCGCCGTACAATCAAGAGCTACAAATTCTTTTAAGAAATGAAATGCACATCGATATCGATCTAGCTTTCTTTGGATGGGATGTCAATGCAGAACCTGAAACAGAAAACATACATATTTTAGAGGATTTAAAATGAATAGATTTATTTTTATACATCTAAATATTTTATTTATCTACCATTTATTAAACTTAAACTCAGTTATCGCTTCTCCCTCATCTGAACCCCCAGTCAATCCAATCTCCTGCCCCTTTACGCACGCTACAACGACATTAGAGTATCTATTAAATATGGAATCTCCTGTAAACGGATTTCTGCCGGTCTCTTTCAAAGAGTCTATGAACGTGAATCAGTTAGCAGAAGAATCAGATTTATTTGATGATTTGGATATTTGTCTGATAGAGGAACGATTCGAATCTTTTTGTCAAAATATAAATCAGCCTCTTTCGTCCACTACAACCTACTCCATCCCTCAGATCATTCATCTCATTTGGTTGGGATCTGATCCAACAGAAGCCGTCAGGCTCTGCATGGCATCATGGCAAAAATATCATCCCGGATGGGAAATTCGACTCTGGACAGATAGCGATATAAAAGACTTTCCTTGGCAATTTTCTCGCTCAAAAAGTCTCTTTCTGACTGCGAGAAATTGGGCTGAAAAATCAGATATATTGAGATTTGAAATCCTTTATCAATTCGGTGGAATCTACACAGATATCGACATTATTTGTTTAAAATCTTTTGAGGATTTAATCAAAGAACCTGTATTTTTTGCTTGCTTTGAAGACAACACTAAAAAATTTAATGACAAGCAGTTGATGGGAAGTGCAATCATTGGGACTACAAAAAATAATCCAATAATGGAACGCTGTATTGACTATACACAATCCTTCAGGGAAGCTCCATTAATTCTCCAACACCATCGATCAGGCCCTGGTCCTCTTTCGAAAGCAGCCTACGAAGCTATAAACGGGGGCACAGAAAATATTCTTATCCTTCCCTGCTCCTATTTCTACCCGTTGCCTTGGAAAAGCAGATTAGCCCCTTTCGATGAAATCATTGCAAATATCAGACCAGAATCATTCGCTATCCACCTCTGGGAGTATTCTTGGGCCACTCAACCCAAAGAAACAATCAAAATTCCCGAAGAGATACAAAAACCTGAAGAATCACCTAAATCCCGGCAAACGCATAAAGAACGAAAAAAAATTAAAGGACATCATACATTTGAATAAATTTACACCGAAATTTCTATTTATTTTTATAACTATTTTTTCTCTAAATTGCCTTGATGCGATAAATACAATGCCTTTTTTGCATGAAGGGCCCGATTTTCTGATATTAGGGGGGGTAAAATGTGGCACGACATCCTTATTTCGTTATTTAAAGGAGCATCCCAACATTCGTTTTCCTCAAAACAAAGAGCTTTTCTTCTTTAATAAAGCCTTTGAAAAAAGCACCTATAACAATGGGATTGAATGGTATTTAAAGCAATTTCCTAAAAAACGTCCAGCTGGTGATTTCTTTTTAACCGGGGAAGCGTCGGCTGGATATTTCGCTAGGGCCGATCCAAAGGAGATTTCAAGCTATTTTCCTAATATAAAGTTGATTATTCTACTCAGAAATCCGGTGGATCGGGCACTGTCTCATTATAAAATGAGTTTAAGAAATCGTAATATAAATGGTCATGGATCTATCGAAAAAACTTTCACTACAAATATGATTAATTTTAAAAATACTACAATTCCCTTATGGGACCCTTACATTTATTCTGGAGTTTATGTCTCTCTAATTCGATCTTGGCGAGAATCTTATCCTGATGATCAGATTCTCATTATCTGTTCTGAAGAATTATTTGCCACCCCCAGTAAGGTCGTGAACGATGTGTTTGCTTTTTTGGAATTGCCTGCTTTCACCTTAAAAGAATACAAAATATTTAACAAGGGATCAAATAATGAAATCACATTATCACCCAGTTTAAGAGAGCAAATGTCAGAATTTTTTTCTCCCTACAACCAGGAGCTGCAAACACTTTTGCAAGATGAAATGCACATCGACATCGATTTAGCTTCATTTGGATGGGATCTCAGCGGCGAATAGTCACTTCCAAACTTTTTAGGTTTTCCTGCAATGCTCTGCTGTTCGGATAAACCTCGAGAAGTTCAAGAGTCAATTGACGAGCACGTCCCCAATCTTTATCAGAAAAGGCTTTATGAGCTAAAAATGACTTGGCTTCAATAGAACGCCCTTCTAGACTCAAATAGAGACGGTACGCAGTATCAGTATCTCCTTCCAGAAAGAACGCTCGCGCTAATAACTCCCTCGCAACGACCTCATTTGCCAAAGAAGGCTGATTAAGAATCGCTTCCTTAGCCGCTGTAACATTATCGTTAGCAAGGAAAAATGGGGTAATCAATAATGTTGCTTCAACACCAATATCATTCTTATCATGATAGATAGGAAGCAATGTCTCAAAAGCTGTTTTTATGTCTCCGGAATCTAATGCTAAGTGGGCAGCGAGAAGTGACCTTCTAGGCATTGGGGGATGGTTATCTGAAAAAGAAAAAGCAGCTTCTACCCCTCGATTTGCAGCAATAGCTTTTACTAAACAGCAGGTTACCCACTCTGGAAAATGGTCAGGGATCAAATCCAAAACATGAAGTTGAAGTGCTGCTTCATGCCATCCAAAAGCAAGAAAAGGTAAAGCAAACGCCTCTTCACTAAGCATCATGTCATGAAATTCAGGAGGAACCGAAACTGCAAGCATTGCAAGAAACTTCTTTTCATCCAATAACATATCCGAACTAAAAACCACCTTAATAGGTGCACTAGAGGACTGCCCCTCCGAAGATTCCAAAAGGAATTGCTGACGGTAGGCTAAAATGTTTTTCAAACTCTGTTCAACCTCAGGAGCCCACGAAGAAAATTGAAAAGAATCATTCTCAAGTATCTGTAAAGCCAACCCTTCTCGCTTATCTTTTAATGCAGCGATCAAACGCAACCAGAAAAGCTCCTGTTGATTATAAAGAAAACGATTTCTACCAGAGATATTATCAAATTTCTCCTCATTCCAAAATTCATCCGGACGCAATGAATAAACATAAGAAACAAGAGGATTGAGTGAGTCTGAAGGAACGATCAATGAATGATCAAGTGGATCTGTTTTTTTGGCTACACGACTCAAAAAAAAGGCCTTAAGCCAGATTGCACCCGATGGTGAAATCCCTTTCATCCCATCAGTAAGAACTTGTAATGCCTTGCTATGCTGACTGTCGCGCATATAAAAATCGGCCAATTGCTCTTTAAAATATGGCTCTTGTGGATACTTTTGAATCGCCAATAAATACTCTTTTTCAGCCTCTGTATTTTTATGATTAGACTCTAACAAGCTCGCTTTAAATGTATGTAAATCAGGATTTTGAGGATTTTTTAAACATGCCTCATTAAGACAGTTCCACGCCTCAGCAGGGTTTTCAACGACATGAAATGCTGCAAGACGGACAAGCCTATCAATCTCCTCCTTACCGACTAGAGTGTGCTGGCTAAGAAGATCTATTGCCTCTTTTCTATTTCCTTGTAAAAACAGTTCTTCAGAGTCGAGGAAAAGCCACTTATGGGGAAATTGTTCGTGAGATCTCCATTGATTGCGCAACCGATCATACTCGTCAAATTGACCGCCAGAAAGCAAATAGCCAGCCGTCGTCAAAGCACGCGTTTCTTCATCTTGAGGTTGGTCGACAACGGTCCAACCGTTGCTATTACTTAAAAAACCGAAGATTATAAAAACAACTAAAAACATCACCTTCTGAAACATAAAACAAGTCCCTCTTTGGCACAATTCAATACTTCGCAGTATAGCTTACCCCTATTATTTGTTCGATACAAAAAATAGTTTTCGAAACTGTAATCCCGTGCCTCTGCCCGCTCTTTCCCGATTAAACTTTTAAAGGGCGGGCAAAGGCACGGGATTACAGTTTCGAAAGAAGTCTAATTGACAAAACAATAAAAATATTATATATATTATTTTATAACACTAAGGTACAAATGCCCCATCCACTTTCGATAAACTTACAACAAAAAAATGTACAGACTCTTAAACAGATGCAATGCATCATCATGTCGCCGCAAATGCAACAGGCGATCCACCTTCTTGAAGCTCCTCTCATGGAACTCGTGCCTCTTATTGAATTAGAAATGGAGCAAAATCCCATTTTAGAATACTCTGAAGAAGAGTGCCAAGAAGAAAGAGACGAAGAACCTGCAGAACATCAAGAACCACCTGAAAAAGAACTCTCATTTGACGATCGCGATCTTGCTGTGTTGCGTCAGCTCGATGAGGATTTCCACGACCACTTTTGGCAAAATGAACAACAAAAGTCCCAATATTCATCTGACGAGGAAAAATTACAGACCTTTTTAGAAAGCTCGATTGTCGAAATCCCAAAACTGTTCAACCATTTAATGCTCCAAGCACATGACGCTTTCAGCACCGACAAAGAAATTGCTCTAGCTGAATTAATCATCGGCAACCTCAATGAATTCGGTTTTTTAACAACTCCTTTAGAAGAGATCGCCCTTTTAGAGGGATGTAGTATTGAAGTCTTAAAAAATGTGCTCGCCACAGTCAAAACATTCACCCCTGCCGGCGTTGGAGCTTCCAATCTCAATGAATCACTCCTCATTCAGCTGAAAGCTTATGGCAAACAAAAAACCCTGGCCTATCAAATTATCGACAAACATTTTGATGACCTCCTCCACAACCGCATTTCGAATATAAAAAAAGGGCTTAATTGCACAACAGAAGAAGTTGGAGAAATGATCAAACACATAGCCAAACTCGACCTGCACCCAGGTACCCAACTCTCGACAACCGAAGCTCCCATCGCATTTCCAGATGTGGTCCTAAAACAAGAAGAAGAGACCTTTAAAGCGATTGTCAATGAAGATTCTATTCCTCGCCTACGAATCAATAGTCGCTACCTACGAATGCTTCAAGATGAAAATATAGATAAAGAAACCAAGGACTTTGTGCTACAAAAAATAGACTCGGCAAAATGGTTATTCCGCAATCTAATGGAGCGAAATAACACGTTACAACGGATTGCGGAATCTTTAGCAAAGAGGCATCGAGATTTCTTTTTGAATCCACAAGGGAAACTCGCTCCTCTGACAATGAAAACCATTGCTGAAGAACTAGAACTGCATGAGTCGACAGTCGCACGCGCAGTCTCAAATAAATACATCGACACCCCTCGTGGATTGCTTCCTTTGCGTTTCTTTTTCACCTCTGGATTATCTTCAACTAGTGGTGAAGATGTCTCTGCAAATACAGTTAAAGAACTCATCAAAGAATTGATTCATGCCGAAGATGCTCATCATCCCTTATCTGATGAGGCTCTTTCTCACCTTATCCAGGACAAAGGAATTCAATGTGCTCGCCGTACCGTTGCCAAATACCGTACAATACTAAATATCGGCAACGCTCAACAACGACGCAATTTTCAAAAACTTTAATATCTTTAATTAAACTTTATAAAATCTTAATATTAGTTTGTTAGAATAGGTGAGAAGCAGCGGGATTGACTCGTTGTATGCACACTGCACAGCGTTGAGGTTTTGCGTTTTCCGCTGCGTGAAAGCCCTCGCAGCCGACGATCGCAAACGAATTAATATTAGTAATAAGGAGCCATATGGATCCTATATCTTCATTTTTTCAGTCCCCCTATCAGCCAGAAGAGGATAAAGCACCTCCGTTATCTTTATTTTCTCAGAAAATAGGAAGGCCCTGGACCGAGGAAGAAGATACAATACTAGAACAAATTCTTAAGAATCCACCCGAAAGAGAAGGAACTTCAAATTTTAATTGGATTGAAATCACAAAATTTTATAACGAAGCAACTACAATTTATAACAAAACGATTGCAAATACACAACGTGGCCTAGTAAATCTTCCACAACGCAATATAGGCAGTGTACGCGCGCATTATCATTTTTTAAAAACGAAAGTACAAAAATATATCCAAGAAAAAGACCTGCCTAAAGTGGATCCTATATCTTCATCTTCTCAGAAAAAAAGAAGACAATGGACCAATGAAGAAAAAGAAATACTAAAACAAATTTGTCAGGATCCACCTCAAACAGAAGGAACTTTAAATTTTGATTGGTCTAAAATCACAAAAATTTATAACGAAGCGATTGCAATTTATAACGAAACGATTGCAAATCCACAAGGCCTAGTAAATCTTCCACAACGCTATGCAAAAAGTTTACGTGAGCATTATCGTTCAAATATAAAGAAAGTACACAAATGTATCCAAGAAAAGGACCTGCCTAAAATCGTGGAAACAATTCGCGAAGTATATCTTGATTCTACAAAATTTTTTGATTCTACAAAATTTCCTTCTACAACGATCAGTCTCTGCTTGGTGGATAAAGAGATTTATTATACAGCCGAGCAAATAAGAAATTTACTTAAAAATGCAAAAAACCTTCTTCTTCAAGATCATCCTCCGTTAGAAGATATTCTAGTAGAAGATATTCTAGAAAAAATATTGGAGTACAAGGAAAAGAAAACAAAGAAGAAAGCTATATCGGAAGAATCGCTTAAAAAGCCACCTAAAAGAATAAAACGTTCTGTCACAACCTCTCAAGATCATTCAACAGCTACAACGTCTGCACCACAGTCAATTTCCATGGATCGGCCCCTAAGCATTGATACCAAGCCATTAGATACTCAACTATTTTGTACAGTTTCCCCTGTTCATGCTGCACATCCGTTTACGGAAGCAATCAACAGCCAACTGTCACCGACGAGTCAGACTAGTGCAACGTTTCAATTTCCTTTAGATCCATTACAAGAAGACTTAAAACCAGAATCCTTAGATCTACTCGACTCCGAAAAAGAATTTCTCTCTCTCCCTTTAGAGTAGCCTTATATTAGACCTCTTTCAAAACTAAGAATTCGTCGATATCTTTACAGCAGTTCCCGCTGAAGTATAAAAATAATAGGATAAGCAAGATAGGTAGGATGTTAAAGAAAGAATTGTTAGTTTTTTATCGAAAAACCAAGAAAATTTGCCTTATCCTGCATATCTTGCCTATCTTGTTTTTATTGTTTTAGTATCAGTGTTAAGGCTATTCGTTCCTCAGCGGGAACTGCTGATATCTTTATACAATCTTAATATTATTTTGTTAGGATCGGGGTCAGGGATCGGGATCAGACCTGCAAGTCTGCAAGATGTGTTTGACGTAATATCGACTTGTGGAATTTCTCTTGAAGAAATCGCCAAAGTTTTGGCAAGAGATGATATTACAATAAGTAGCTTAAAGAGTCGATTTCTCGCCAAATACAATCATTGTGATATTTTACAACAACAAGTTAAAAAGTTGAAAGAGAGCGCATCAACTTGCAGACTTGCAGGTCTGACCCCATTTTCCACCCAAAAAAGAAGGGTTTGATTCGCCTGAAATCGCAAACGAATTAATATTAATAATAAGGTAGCCATATGGATCCTGTATCTTCAAATTTCCAGCTCCCTTGGTATCAGTCACAAGAGGATAACGTTGGAGCACCTCCGTTATCTTCATCTTCTCAAAAATCAAGAAAGCGATGGAGCGATGAAGAAGATGAAATACTAGTACAAATTCTTCAGGATCCACCCAAAAAAGAAGGAACTTCAAATTTTGATTGGATTGAAATCACAAACATTTATAACGAAAGAATTGCAAAGTATAATACACAACATAGCCTAGTAATTCTTCCACAACGCCATACAAGCAGTGTATCTGCGCATTATCGCTTAATAACGAGAGTACATGAATGTATCCAAGAAGAGCATCTGCCTAAAATCGTGGAAACAATTCGCAAAGTGTATTCTAATCCTACAAAATATCCTTATGTAGATATTTGTCGCCACTTGGCAGCTGAAGGGATTGATTACACACCAGAGCAAATAAAAAATTTAACTAACAACGCAAAACGCCTTCAAGATAAGCCTCCGTTAGAAGATACTCTAGAAAAAATATTGCAGTATCAGGCAAAGAAAACAAAGAAGAGACCTAAATCGAAAGAATCGCTTGGAGAGCCACCTAAAAGAATAAAGCATTTTTCCATACCCTTCCAAGATCATTCAACAGCTACAACATCTGCACCACAGTCAATTTCCATGGATCGTCCCCTAAGCATTGACACCAAGCCATGTGATGCTGGACCATTTTGTATAACTTCTCCTGTTCATGCAGCGAATCCGTTTACGGAAGCAATCAACAGCCAACTGTCACCGACGAGTCAGACTAGCCTGTCTTCATTGCCAGCGTTTCAATTTCCTTTAGATCTATCACAACCTTCGGATCCATTACAAGGAGACTCAGAACCAGAATCTTTAGAGCTAGTAGGCTCCGAAAAAGAATTTCTCTCTCTCTTAGAGTGACCCCTACCGTTTATTTGTTCTAAAAGTGTATTTGCTTGGTCTAAATCTTCTTGGCGGACAAAAACTTCTGTTCCACCAAGAGCAAAACCAAGATGTGGTAAAACGCCACTCGCATCATTTGTTTTTAAGAAACAATAAATATTTTCATTATCAAAATGAGCTTTTATCAAATTTGCTTCAAAGGAATCATATGTTTGATAAATTGAAATAAGATCGCTCATAAAGTCATGTCCTTAGATTCGGCGAAGCTTGAGCAATGGGAGTCCAGAGGGACTGTGTCCCTTGGGTGGGGGTTTTTAGGGGGCAAGGCCCCCTAAACCCCTAAGTTATTGGCCGACGTTCCAGCGTAGGAATTTGGTCACTTTAAGAGATTGATTGCTCTCTTTTCCGTGCTTATTCACTAAATCTGTAATTGTCAAGCTGTCATCGCGGATATATTTTTGGCAGACGAGACAGGCAGCATCGTAAAAGGCTTTGAGTTTCCCCTCTACAATTTTTTCCATCATGTTGGCCGGTTTGCCCGCCATTTGTCCTTTAGCGATTTCTTTTTCTTGTTCGATGACTGAAGCAGGAACTGTTTCTGGCGATAGGTACTCAGGAGATGCAGCAGCGACATGCATTGCGATGTCTTTAGCAAGAGCCTCTTGAGAAGTACTTCCAGTTATCTCAACGACAGTGACAATTTTGCCGCCAAGGTGAGAATAAACTCCCAGCGATTTGTCTGCAGATTTGTGAAGGATTAACACTCGACGAATTTGAATATTTTCGCCGATTGTTTGAACGATGGTCGCGCGATACTGATCAACTGTCAGAGCGCTGTCTTTCGAGTATTTTTGCGCCAAAAAGGCCTCAAGAGATGCTGGAGCTGTTTTTGCCGCTTCTTGTGCAACGCTTTCAACAAATTCCTTAAAGCGTTCGTTTTTAACCACGAAATCAGTTTCGGCATTGACCTCAACAAGAGCAATCGTATTTCCAGCTTCCGCGATACCAATAAGCCCTTCGTTTGTTGCACGGCCCTCTTTTTTGACAGCAGAAGCCATTCCCGCTTTACGGAGGTTAGCTATCGCTAATTCGATGTCCCCTTTTGCCTCTTCGAGAGCCTCTTTACATTTACCCATCGCGATTCCTGTTCGGTCGCGTAGGTCTTTAATCATAGCAGCAGTTATTGGTTGGGACATAATTATTCCCCCCCTTTTTCTTGAGCTTCTTTTTCAGCAATGACAGCCTCCATATCCACTTCAACTTCATTTTCTTCAGAGTAGTCTTCATCATCTTTCATTGAAGCAATATTCATTTCATTCTTCTGATCGATAATACCCTGAGCTAACGCCTGAAGGATAAGTTTAATGCTTTTCAATGCATCGTCATTACATGCGATGACGTATTGAATAGGATCTGGATCGCAGTTTGTGTCAACTAAGCCCATGACAGGGATACCCAGTTTATTTGCTTCAGCAACAGCCAAGTGCTCTTTACTTGGATCTACGACGATCACCAAACCAGGCAATTTGCGCATTGCACGAACACCAGAAAGGTTTTTATCGAGTTTAATCTGTTCCTTCGATAAGAGAGACATCTCTTTCTTTGTCATTCCCACGCTTCCAGCTGCCGTACGCTTTTCAATTCTTTCCAATTTTTTGACTGACTGACGAAGTGTTGTTAGGTTGGTAAGCATCCCACCAAGCCAACGTTCACACACGTAAAATTCGCCTGTAGCTTCGGCGAATTCACGAAGAACTGTTTTTGCTTGTTTTTTTGTTCCAACAAAAAGAATAGATCTATGGTTTGCCACTGTCTGTTTGACGACTTCAACAGCATTGCGAATCTGTTGGAGTGTTTTAGCTAAGTCGATGATATATAATCCATTACGCGCTTCAAAAATGAAGCGTTTCATTTTTGGATTCCAGCGATGTGTCTGGTGACCAAAATGTGCTCCTGCTTCAAGCAGTTCCTTAATAGTAACTAATTGACTGTTTTGTTCTGTAGTAGCCAAGCCTTGTCCCTTTATATTTTTGACGACGGCATTCTGTTTTCTAAAGAATTAAATTAATTCTTATAACAAAATTTCGGTCTTGGTTGTTATTAAATAAAATGCAAGATTCCACATAGAAAGATGCAAAGCGCCTGATCAGAATCGAACTGACACAAGTAGCTTGGAAGGCTACTGTTCTACCATTGAACTACAGGCGCAGAGAACCCAGTATGCTACAAGTTCCTTTTTTGATGCAAGCTCTCTTTCATTTTTTTTGCTTTTCCCAAAGAAATAAGAAAAAGCTATTATTTCCTTATGTTAGAAATTCCTTTTAAAGCTAATCGCATTTTGAATGTCATTCTCGTAAGTATTCTTTTGATTATCCTAAGAATCTGGTACTTAGCTGTGGTCCAGCACGATAAAAAACTCGATGAATCAAGAAAGCCACAGCGCAAACAAGTGACCGAAGCCGCCAAGCGAGGAACCATCCGCGATAGATTCAATATCCCTTTGGCTTTTAATAAAATGCAGTATAACGTCTCTATCCTCTACTCCCAATTAAAGCAAATTCCAATCACCACTTGGGAAATCAATGAAAAGGGAGATCGGGTGAAACGTTCCAAAAGAAAAGAGTATATCGCAACTCTTTCAAGACTCCTAGGAAATGAACTCTCTCTCGACCCAGAACGTATCGAAGACCTCATCCATGCCAAAGCTTCTTTCTATAACCAACTCCCTTTTATCATCAAAGAAGATGTGAGTGAACGGGAATATTACCGATTAAAAATGCTCGAAAAAGATTGGCTTGGAATCCACGTAGAACGCGTCCCTCGACGTCACTATGCCTACGAAAAGGTCGCTAGCGATATCATCGGTTACATGGGAGCAATTAATAAAAACGAATATGAAGGTATCATCAGGGAAATTAAAGCCTTAGAGAGCTATTTAGAGTCGGTTGAAAGAGGAGAAGAGGTCCCTTTTCCTAAAGGACTCATCACAATAGACGAGGTGAACCAGCGCTTCAATGACTTAAATGAACTCGCCTACACTATTAATGATTCAATCGGAAAAACAGGAATAGAAGCTCGTTTTGAAGACTCCCTGCGCGGTTTTCGTGGCAAAAGAGCTTACTACTCAGATGCTCAAGGTAACTTTTTAAAAGAACTTCCAGGAACCCGCGACCCGATGCCAGGAAAACGGGTTCAGCTGACAATTTCAATCGAACTTCAGCAATATGCCGAAGAACTATTGGTCGCTAATGAAAAAATTCGACAGACAAGACTTTCCCGCCTAAACGTCGTCCCTAAACGAACTATATTAGCTGATAAGGACCCCTGGATCAAAGGAGGAGCAATTGTAGCAATGGATCCCAACACAGGGGAAATTCTAGCTATGGCTTCTCATCCCCGCTTCGATCCTAATGACTTCATAGCAGCTGGAACCCCAGAAGAGCGTAAACAAAAACGTTCTCACGTGCATAAATGGCTCGAAAATGAAACCTATCTCGCTAGCATCTGGGATCAACAGCAACCCTGGGAACGAGAAGTCTTTAATCGCAAAAAGAAAACAACCTATAATGAAGAAATATTCCTTACATGGAACAATTATCTCGAGTTCATTCTCTCTGAAGAGAGTCCGCTAAAATCTAGCATATTAGCCAAAGGAACAGTCAATGATGCAATCATTATTCAAACTCATTTAGAAAAATTAATTGCACTTCTTCCAGGAATCAACATAGCCACTCTTTTTGACATTCTTTATCGAGGAGAAGAGCACATCTCCTTAGGGAAAAAAGCGACAGCAAATGAACTACTAACGATTGAGAATCAACAGCAAGAAATTGAAAAACACAAGCAAGCACTCGACCGTTACATAGGGAGCCTGGATCGCACTTACGATCAAATACTCTTGATCGATCTCATCCGCGTTGCGGTTTCTCCTGAACATTTCGATGATACACTTTTAGGAACGATAGGGAATCAATCCCTTTCAAAATATAAAGAAAATGGCGTGGCACTAGCTGCTATTTACGATTTAGTCAAAGGAATGACTAAAAATTTATTTCACGAATTTAATTTTAAACCATGGCGTAAAATCAATGAAAAAGAATACTTAAAACAAATCCGTGCCGAAGAAAGAGTTACTCATCGCTATGCTAAACCTTATATTGACTATTTCGATTCACTAGAAAACGAGCAATTTCAAGTTTTTTGGGATACTCATAAATGGCAGTTTATCCATCTATTTCTCATTCAGTCCCCATCCCCACAACCTGATCAAGAGCTTTTCTCATACATAGAATATTTTAAAAACTGGCACTCAGAAATTGCTCAGGGAGCCCACCATTCTGCTGAATGGATGAATGCCTATAAAACAATACAAAAAACTCTTCAGGCACTGCCCAACGAAGTTGCAGTTGCCTACATGCAGACATTCCGCAGATTTTCAGACCTCAATAGACCCCTATTCGGCCATTACCGACACCTGCGTAAAAATACCGATTTTACACAAGAAGAAAAACATTTAGCAGCAGCCTTCTACCCTCGCTACGGATATGGCTATGGACGTTCTCAAGCCTATCGGCAAGCAGCCACTCAGGGATCTTTATTTAAACTCGTCACGGCCTACGAAGCTCTTGTGCAGCGCTATCATTACCTAGAGTCATCTGGAAAAGGATTTTCCGATCTTAACCCACTTCAAATGACAGATTATATTTTCTATAAAGGAAAAGACCTTTACCTCGGATATGACGGCAATAATCAGCCATTGCCACGACATTATAAAGGAGGACGCCTTCCAAGAAGCTCTCTATCATCGATTGGTAAAGTCGATCTTTTAAAGGCACTTGAAACATCCAGCAACCCTTATTTCGCCCTCATTGCTGGCGACGTCCTTGAGTCCCCACTCGATTTATCGCGCGCAGCTAAGTTATTTTCTTTTGGCTCTCGCACAGGAATCGATCTCCCAGGAGAAATTTCAGGAAAAGTCCCCGATGATATCGATGTGAACCGCACAGGACTCTACGCATTTGCAATCGGGCAACACACCCTCGTCACAACGCCACTTCAAACAACGGTCATGCTATCAGCAATTGCGAATGGAGGAAAAATCCTAAAGCCAAAAATAGTCAAAATGACCGATGAATCTTGTCCTACTGTACAACGAGAAATTTTCCTTCCCGACATCATACAAAGAACTCTCTTGGATGGAATGTGTCGTGTGGTCGCTCGTACCCATAGAGATGGAATTCGTAGCCTCTCTCGACTTTACCAGACAGATCCCAAGGCTATTGCCGACTACACTGAGCTTAAATATCAGCTGCTAGGAAAAACCAGCACAGCAGAGTCTATAGAATATATAGACCTCGATCCAACCATAGGGACCAATATGTATACTCACGTCTGGTTTGGAGGAATTGTTTATGATGAAAGTGTCGTTGATAAAAATGAAAACCGTTTTCTTTTTCGCGATTCATTTGGCAATCCAGAACTCGTCGTCGTCGTCTATCTGCGCTATGGCGGCTTTGGTAAAGAAGCAGGCCCAATCGCTGCTCAGGTAGCGAAAAAATGGAGAGAAATTAAAAAGTAAACCATATTTTTTCATATACACTAAAAATGATAAGTCCCTATCATGGCAGAAAGGACTATAAGAGGCGATTGGATAAGTGAGAAGTAAATATTTCAGATCACGATATTTTGCTACGCGAAGCGTTTGGAGTGCGAAAGTCCTCTTTCGCTTTTAAATGACAAAGCGAAAGAGGACTTTCGCACTCCAAACGCTTCGCGTAGTAACGAGATTAGGCCTGCCCCGTTTTAAAGGTTCTTTGCGTCCTTTATCCCTTTTACAACAGGTATAATTATGTTTGCTAAAATGCGTATTTTTCAGAAGTCAGCGACGGCAATTTTTGTCATTTTTATGGGGTGTTTAATCGGGGTGACTATTTTTGCCTACACACGTCCTTCGGGATCCACGCGCCAAGATATGTCTCAAGCCCAGTTGATGCGCAAAAATATTGAGTCTGGGCGATAACATATGTCGCTGCTCATTGCCATGCTCCCTCTCTATTTATTCGGCAACTTACACTGTTTAGGAATGTGCGGACCGCTCGTCATGATGATTGGACGTCATCGCTATCGTTATTTTTATTTTTTAGGACGCCTTCTCTCATTTACCCTTGCCGGTGGAATCGCTGGTGGAATGGGTGCCGTTGTCGGAGTTCTCTTCAGTCAGTATCATCTTGCAGAAGCCACAAGCATTATTTTTGGCTGCTTACTCACCCTGCTAGGAATATACACGTTATCAGGTTGGTCTTATCCCGGCCATGCATGGCTAGGAAAGCGTTTAGCAAGTGTTAATCGGACCCTATCTTTGTTGATGCTCCGCGATCAGGTGTGGCCCACATTTCTATTTGGTTTCTTTACATTAACGTTACCTTGCGGCCAAACGTTAATCGTGTTTTCAGCCTGTGCGTTATCTGGAAATTTTTATGTAGGATTACTTAACGGATTTGCATTTGCCCTTTTAACCTCCCCATCTCTTTTCCTCGCGATGCAAGCTCATCTCTTTTTAAATCGATTTAAGCCCTACTATCAATCTGTTATCGGTATTTCGGCCATTTTTGTTGGAGGAGTATCAATCTTAAGAGGGTTAGCAGAAGCTGGTCTCATTGCCCATTGGATCATTTACCCTTTTGGAAATCCCGAGTATCACCTTGCGATTTTTTAAACATTCACGTTCATTAGTTAGTTAATTTCGTGTCCGTGTGCGCATCCTATTTTACCCATAAGTCCATTTTTCTTCTTTTAGCATAGACCAAAAGAAAATAGCAAGTATGTAACTATGCATAAGCACGGAAACGCAAAGACGCAGAGACGCAAAGCCTTCGGCCCCTCAGAGCAAAAAAGTATTATTTCAGGTTAAGCCTTTTAAGTTCCTCACAAGCTCGGATCTTAACAATACCCACTCACTCTGCTCTTTTGCTCTGAGGGGCCGAAGGCTTTGCGTCTCTGCGTCTTTGCGCCTTTGCGTTTCCGTGCTTATGCATAGCAGTATGGTTTTTATACTTATGCACGGCTACAAAGTAGCTATATGCCTAATTTAAAGACTTATGGGTAATAGGATACGGGCACGGGCACGCACGCGGGCACGAAATTAGCTAACTAATAAACACGCACTTGCACCCTGATTGACTTTCGAGTAGTATTAGGTCCATATCAGAAAGGATACCAAGTAATGAACAAAGAACCCATCGGACTATATATTCTTCGTTTTTTTCTAGCAGTAGGGCTTCTTGCCTTTATGTGCATGCTTTATTGGTCTTCCACGCTTATAGAAAACGACATGAAAGCCCTACGTATTGAAGTAGGGCAGCTTAAAAACGAGGTTACCTGTATCCGCAACGGAACAATATTTCCACTACGCCCTGTTCAAACAACACTGCATCACCAACCAACACACTCCGACACCTCAGTCGCAACCTCTACAAGCAAATTCCCAAATCTTCTAGAACCCGATCCTTTCATGCTCGATGTACTCCCTAAAATGCTTGGACAAGATTTTACCCCTCACGGCACCTTCCACGATGCAAACATCGCTAAACCAGACAATCTCCACCCATTTAGCGGATGGGCTTACATACAAAACTGGATCCGTCTTTGCGGAGCCTCCGTCGCCCAACCGCAGTTCGGTAAATATGGCACACTTGCTCCCGACCTAGCCATTAGAATGGAAGAACGACCAACCCTTGATGGGGAATTCGTTGAATTTTGGGTTTACCTCCGCGATGGAGTCTATTGGCAACCCCTTAAACAAGATTTTTTTTCCAACAACATCACTTTAGCGCCACAATTTCTCGAAAAAAATCAAGTGACAGCAGAAGACTTTAAATTTTGTTTCGATGCGATAAAAAATCCATATGTCCAAGGAATGCAAGCAATGACAATGCGCCCTCTTTATGAACTTCTTGAAGAGGTAAGAGTCATTGATAAGCTCACATTTGTAGCTCGATGGAAAACAGACACCGTAAAAGAAGCAAACGGCAAAGAAGTCAAAAAAGTTAAATATGTCGCTAGGCAACTCACAGGGCAATTAACCCCTCTTCCTGCTTTTGTTTATAAATACTTTGCCAATGGACAAAAAATCGTTCTACAAGATGAGGCTGAAGACACCTACCGTTCGAACTCTGTTTGGGCAGAAAACTTTGCCAATCACTGGGCAAAAAATGTCATTGTCAGCTGCGGAGCATGGGTTTTTGACGGACTGAATGAAAGACAAATTAAGTTTAGACGCAATGCCGACTTTTATTCTCAAGATGAAGCCTTAGCCCTATTTAGAGAAGTGGACTTTAAAGAAAGCACCGATACGATCTGGCAGTCATTTAAAAATGGGGATCTCGACACTTGCAATTTACAACCTGAACAACTGATGGAATTTGAAGCTTTCCTTCAAACCCCAGCTTATGAAAAACAAGTTGCAAAGGGATTGGCTATCAAACGTCTCGACTATTTAGCACGGATGTATTTTTATATTGGATGGAACCAGGCGACTCCGTTTTTTCAATCGACCAAAGTACGCCAGGCGATGACGATGGCTATTGATAGAAGTCGTCTTATCGAACAAAATCTAAATGGATTGGGAATTGAAACCACCGGTACCTTCCATCGCAACTCTCCTGCATATGACCCCTCAATAACCCCTTGGCCATTTAGTCCTCAACAGGCTCGTCGTTTTCTTGAAGAGGAAGGGTGGTATGACAGCGATGGAGATGGCATCATCGACAAACTCATCGATGGCAAACGGGTTCCATTTCGCTTTTCCCTCACCTATTATGTTAAAAATCCAACAACGAAATCTATCTGTGAATATGTTTCCAAAGCATTAAAAGCAATTAACATTGACTGCCGCCTCAAAGCCGTCGATGTTGCTGATCTTTCTGCCACCTTTGAAGATAAATCCTTTGAAGCTCTTTGTTTAGGATGGACCCTTGGAAACCCGCCAGAAGACCCACGTCAACTGTGGCACTCTGCCGGAGCTAAAGAAAAAGGATCTTCCAATGCCGTCAGTTTTGTAAATAAAGACGTCGACTCTATTATTGACCAACTTGACTATGAATCAAATCAAGAGAAACGCATTGAATTGTACCACAAATTTGATGCCATTCTTCATCATGAGCAACCCTACACTTTTCTCTATAGTCCTAACATTGTTCTTCTTTACAGGGAGTACCTAGAAAATGTCTTTATCCCCGCAAAACGACAAGATTTGATTCCTGGAGCCAATGTAGGGGAGCCTAATTCGAGCATTTATTGGATTAATAAGAATTAGATTATGTTTGATTATTTAATGCGTCGTCTTTTACTTCTGCCTCTTACTCTATTTTGCATCATTTTGGTCAACTTCATTATGATCAATTTGGCTCCCGGTGATCCTGTAACAATCACAGAAATCTCCCCGGAAGGTGGCGCCAGCCGCAGTGCCGACCGTGCTGTTGCCTTCGGAAGCGATGAACGTTATCTGCAGTTTCGCGAAAGGTATGGATTGACGTTGCCAATAATACTTAATTTTTGGCCATGGACCTCTCAGTCGACTGTTGATAAAGAATTGGATATATTATTGACCAGGAAGGCAACGCCAAATGCAACAGAAGAAATACCTGTAAAAGAATACAGCGCATTGAAAGTCCTTTTTGGCGACCGTTCTCGCTATGTGATGCCCAAGCTATTAAAAATTATTCAGGACGATCACACCCCGATAGAAATGCGAGTTATGGCTTCCCGTTTTTTTATGAGAGGAGGATCACAACAAGCTTTTGTAGGTTCTAAAATTACCGAACAAGAATCTATTGCCAATAGAAAAATAGCGGCAGACAATAACCTCCTTAGACGTCTAGTCATTACCAATAAAGACACCCCGAAAGATATTACAGCCAAAGTGCAGCAGCTCACTGACTGGTATGAAAATAATCGACTCCAATATTTCTATGAGCCAACAACAACGGAAAAAATTCGGATCGTTTTTTTTGAAACTCGATTTTATCGCTACATGAGTCGTATATTAACTCTCGATTTTGGTACCATGCGCAATGACGATGATAAAACAGTGATCAGCGAAGTCACTAGACGTTTTAAATACTCACTCACACTTTCTATCTTGCCAATGCTCATCACATTTGTCCTTTGCCAAGTGTTCGGTTGTCTTATGGCCTACCGTCATCACCGTTGGCAGGATCGTTCTCTCAGTCTATTTTTCTTGATACTCTATGCCTTGCCGATCTTCGTTGTCGCTCCCTTTCTAATCGAAGAAGTCGCCTTTAACCACAATTTCCCCTTCACCAACGTCCCCATTCCTATGAGTGGTTTTACCAGCCCGGATAGTGTATATAATCGTTTGAACTCCTACCAGCAACTATTGGATATTTTGAAACATATCTGTTTGCCTCTCATTGCTGTCATGTATGGTGGATTAGCCGTGCAAACACGTCTTTCGCGCACTGCTGTATTGGAAATTCTTAAACAGGACTATGTGAGAACAGCTTGGAGCAATGGAGTCCCCCCGCTCACTATTCTAATGAAGCACGTCGGACGCAACGCAGGTATTACCATTGTCACGTCCATTGCTGGATCTCTCGGAATAGTACTCGGAGGATCTTTAATCGTAGAGACACTATTTGAAATTCACGGTTTTGGCAAGTTTTTTTATGACGCTGTCATCAATCGCGATTATAATGTCATTATGTTTTCCTCTTTTGCAGGCTCTTTGCTGTCGTTAGCAGGGTATCTGGTGGCCGATTTTGCTTATACTATACTGGATCCTAGGGTGAATCTATGATCTGGAAGCAATTTTACAGCAGATTTTTAGGTAGAATTGCACTCTACATTGTGTTTCTCTTTTGCCTTGTAGCGATCTACGCACCATTCCTAGCAGCAAGTAAACCTTTTGTCGTACAGTATGACGGCACATGGTACTTCCCTTTGTTTCGCTACCTATGCTTTAAAGGATATTACACAAAAGGTCTCGACATCTTCTTCAACCTTCTTATCTTTACCGCACCCCTAACTGCATTTTTTATTTACCTATCTCGCAATAATCTCCGTGCAATTCTAAAGGTCATCATCTCTTTTATCATTCTTCAACTCTCCCTTTTTCTTTTTTTTCTTTATGGTCCTATCACAGATCCTGCTTCTAATCGACAACTCAATAAAGAACGACAAGAAGCATTAGTCTCCCACCCTCTTCCAGACTGGAATTTCGATCTCCAATACATGACCGATTACGCTAAGCTCAATTTAATCCTGAACTACCAACAACGCCTAATACAACAAAAAAAATTGGAAAAATATCTAGGCGATACCCATCTTTCAACACTATGGCAACAAGCCAAGGACAACGAAAATAAAGAACTTGTACGATTTAAAAAAATTCTCGATTCCACTCCCGAAAGCTCCATCGAACATCAAGAAGCCAAGGCATTCTCTGACTACATTGTGCAAAAACGGCAATGGATCGAAAAAGAAATTCTCAAACTCCATCACGAAATCATGCCTCTCATCCGCCCCTTCCACTGGGAAGATGATGCCGGCGGAAACCAATCCCTCAACAGCAAAGTACATTTTCTAGAACTGACTCGCATCAACCGCGGCGATTTCATCGCTGCCCTTATCTTCGGTGTTCGCATCTCCCTCGTAGTCGGTATTTTAGCTGTTATGCTTTCACTACTCATTGGACTGCCTATCGGAGCCCTTGCTGGTTTCTATGGGGGCACCTTCGACATCATCGTCAGTCGCCTTCTCGAGGTATGGGAAGCCATGCCAACATTCTTCATTCTACTCATGGTAGTGGCCTTAATGGAGAGTAAATCAATCTTTCTGGTCATTGCCGTCATCGGACTCTTCAGCTGGACCTCCTTCAGTCGCTATTTAAGAGGCGAATTTTTTAAACAACGCAACCTTCCCTATATCGAAGCGTGCCGTGCCTTGGGTTTTAACGATTCTCGTATCATTTTTTCCCACATTCTACCTAATGCAATTCCTCCTGTTTTAACACTCCTCCCCTTTGCAATCATGGGAGCAATCACAAGCGAAGCTGGACTCTCCTTTCTTGGTCTAGGAGAGGAAGGATCTTGTTCCTGGGGTGTTTTAATGGATGAAGGACGATTGGGTTTTCCTAATGCGAGCTACTTACTTTGGCCTCCTGCTATCCTTCTCACAATCTTACTCGTCGCCATCGCACTGATCGGAGATGCCCTCCGCGATGCTCTCGATCCTAAAATGAAAATTTAACTCAATTCATTCACAGCAATTTCTTTACCCATCCATGCTAAATCTAAAAATAAATCAGCAGCATTTTCGGGGTGTTTTTTGTGCAATTTAGAAATTATATCTTTATTAAATATATATCCTTGATCGATCATAGATTTTGCTAACGTGCGTGCGCTAATCCTATTTGTTTCTACTAATTCAACAAGTAAAGTCTCAGCGAACTGTGAGTTTTTATTAAATAATTTAATAGCAACAGTTTCTGCGGTTTTAGGAAAGCGTCCTGAGTTGATCAGGATTCTAAACAGACTCATTGCTTCCATTGCTTTCATTGGATTTTCATCTAAGAATTTGAAGGCAATAGCTTCAGCATTCGCAATATATTCATCAGTTAAATCTCTAAACAACTTTTTCCCTTTAAAAAAATCGACAACAAATAGTTTATTGATAGCGTCCTCAACAAGCGTTATTTCATGTTTTGTATCAATTAATAGCTCGAATAATGGAGAAGCAAAATCATAATGACCTTTCATTAATAATTTCATAGCAACATCGCCCACTTTTGGAGCGATAGATTTACATCCATTATTCATTAAATTTTTAATCAATTTAAAGCCGTTCGAATGGCGTTCATTCATAAGTCTGATGGCTATAGTTTCAATATCAGGGGTAAAATATTTTGCATTGATTAATTCTTCAATCACCATCATTGCTTCAAGAGGAAAGCTGTCTATAAATTTAATAGCACCAGCTGCAGCTTTAGCAAAAGAATATCCGTGTCTAACTAAAACGCCTAATAGTTTAAGTGCTGTCTCTGAGTTTAAATTTAATAATTTATCAATAACAGCTTCCGCTTGAATGACTGCATACCCTCCAGCTATCAAGCTTCCGAAAAGTATAACTGCAGTTTCTGGTTGTTGTTCTAGAAGATCATTAGCTGTAGTTTTAATAATATCAATAGAATGTCCTTTTTCTACCAATTGTTTGAATATTGTTTCTGCTTCAACCGGAAATTTATTTATAAATTGAAAAGCGGCAATTTCTGCTCTATTAAAAGAATACCCGTTAGCAACTAAAATACTTAATAACACTAGCATCATTTTTGGATTTAAATTTAACAATTTATCGACAGTAGCCTCCACTTCAGTAATTGCATATCCACCAGTTATTAAATTTCTGAGAAGCATGTTTGCAATTGTCGGTTGTTGATCTAAAAGCTTAATGGCAGTAGTTATGATTTTAGGAGCAAGAACGTTGATATCGCCGTCTGGAATCAATGTACTAAATTGTTGATCAGATATTTTTTTCCGAGTATAAGTCGATGCAACAAATCTTTCACGTATGGCTATTGCATCAATAACCGCCTTTTTATTGGGAATATCCCAACTGAAAGAGACCCCTCGAGTCATTTCTTTAATCGATCCGACAATTTTCAGATAGTCAAGATCATCCAGAAGACTAGCCCACGTGGCTATAATATTCCAACGCTCCATTTCTCCTTCACCGAAGAATGAATAGGTAAATATCACACGGTCACTCATTCGATCGTATTTCACTTCAAGTTGGAGACTGTGATTCCGTAGAGGAAAGTTGTATTTAATGTTCACGCCTTTGCTATTAATACTGACACCAGAAATTTCCTTTTCTTTAAACTCATCGATTTCGAGAATCTCTTTAAGACGTGAATTCCAGACTATATCCGATAGAAATTTTTGATTTTCCCATTCGACGAATTGAATTAAATTTTGATGTATTAAAGTAAAAACATCTTCCAGTGTCTCTGGCAAATGGTCATAAAAATGTGCGTCGCTTCCAAACAAGGCAGCATTAACAAAAAAATCTCTTGATGGTAATAACTGATTTGGGTTGTCATCTAATTGTCCGAAAATTTTTTCAATCACGCGAACATAGGCTTTAATTTCTTTATTCGAATCTAGTCTCATTTGATCTTCACGCGCAATAACCCAGTCTGAAAAAATATTTTTGTAAATAGCGATCATTTCTTTAAAAATTTTAACTTTTGGCTCCTCAAATGCCTGTCCACTCTTCATGCTTTTGATGGCAGCATCTCCAAAGGCCGCTAATAGTTCCATTGATTGCAGTGTCACAATCTGTACAATTGATGAAGACTGATCAAGATATTCATTAATCATTGCATGATCTGAGAAATGCTTTACTATTTCTTTAAACCTCTCTAAAACTTTGAAGAATAGTTTTGGATCAGCAAATTGCTCTATCTGGCTCATCTCCTCACGGATCAGTCGTTGTTCATTCAGCATTCTTTTGAGTTTAATCTTTTCGTCAGCAGAAAGTTGGGCAATGAACGCCTTCAAAATAATTTGTGGCGCTGCTCCATCTACCTTTAATTGAGGTTGGAACGTCGTCAACAACCATGTTGGAAGTACATTTGATTGTTTCAATATGGAAATGAGCTCTTTAAATTCATTGATATCGGCTTCTGGAATTGATTGATCGTGGATAGAAAGTTCCAGGCTTAATAAAAATCCTTTCCATCCATCGGCGATTTCGGCAAAGGGAGCCTGCTGCACCCCATCTAATAAGAGCGAAGAGAGATGGGCGGGATGATCGAGCTGCTTTTGGTAGTCGATCAGTGTTTGAAGGGAATTCGCTAATGACTTGGCATGAATTAATGCATGTTGTCCAAGCCCCAGGGATTTTTCATTGCCAATGAGGGTGGCTTCTAGAGTCTTTTGCCAGAAGAGAGGGTGGAGTCGTTTGCCAGAATTTAGGCTTAGGCGTACCTCTTCAAAAGCGCGTATGCGCTGTCTTTCGATCAATTCTAAAATAGCTAGAAGAGGAAGTCCCCCTTCAACAGGAGTCGCCGCAAGCTGATCTGTGAGCGTCGCGATACGTGGTGCCAGTTGCGTCACCCAAGGGTGGCTTTCAAGGGCATTAAGAGCCTGAATTGCCTCTTCTTTGTTTTGAGAGCGCACTTGAACGATAAGCTCTTTGACCTCTGTTGGAGTTTCTTCTTCGACGATTAAAGGATGTGAGGCTGCAGCTGCAACAGGAAGTGAAAGAGCGATTTTTGCAGGATGGACTGCAAATCCCTCTGAAAAGTAGTTTTGCGGTTCAGCGACTTCTAGCTCCCATAAATTGAGGGTAGCAGTCTGCACACATGCAACGACTTGGTAGGTCGCGGAAATTTGGTCGGCAAAGCTTTTGGCTTCTTCATGATTTTTCATAAAGAGACAAGGGATCCCCTGGCTGCTAAAGTTGACGACGGGGTGAGAGTTGGCAGGTTCTTCAGTTCCGACGACAACAAGCCGTACACTGCCCGGTGGGCTTGCTAGATAGAGACGTTCAGCCTCTTCGAGGGTGTTGGCGACGATCATTTGGCTTTTGTCTGCAATTGCAATTGCAGAGGCCTTTCCAGGGACGATGATCTCCCCTTGTATTTTTTTAATCACTGGGGATTTCGGTAGGCTCTCAGCTTTTTGCATATCGACATAAGTAGGGAGAAGGGAAGGACGGTTAACAGGACGTGCTTGGACAATATAAATATTTCCTTTTTTGACGACGATTTCTAAATCGCTTGCCGAGTGTCCAAAATACTTTTCAACGGTGAGTCCGACGTGATACAACCGCGCAATCATTTCATGAGAAAGGGCTGGCATTGCCGCCATTTGTGGAGTGTTGGGAAGCTTTTCCAGGCGGACCATTTCATCGATAGCAACCGGGGCCATTCGCAATGGCTTAAGCTGGTTGTCGTACAGAATGTAAAGTTTATCGGGATGTGCTACCGATTGAACGACTAAAACGCTATCGGTCACAATGCCGAGGTTGCCGACGACAGCTTCCCCATGCCCTGGAGCAGCTGTGATTCTCATTAACCGAAATTCTTCTCCTCCAACGAAGAGAGGCTCATTGCTAAACACAACCATACTGACTGGAATGTCTGTTGGCAGTAGGGATCCTCCAATCGTCTCTCCAATCAATTCTTGTGCTGTGACGGAAAGTTGTAACTTATCCGTGAATGGATTTTCATCGGCATTGATCCGGTTTTGTAGGGATCCCGAACTCGAATATGAGCGGACTACTTCTCCGATGGCTTTGGCGATATCTTTGAGGTTGGGTTTGACATAGGCTTTGCTGACATTGCCCCCGGCATTCGCAACTGTAGAGTCTTCTGCTCCAGTGCTGCGCACCATCAGATATTCCCCGCGGGCAGCGACATTTTGAACCCAAAGGATAAATTCTTCTGTGAAAAGTTCTCGTAGCTCCTCTTCGCCCCCTTCAAATGCTCGAGCTATTGCTGCATCAATGGAGGCAAGCAGTGCTTGCGCCTCTTCCGTTTGCAAAAAAGCCTCTCTTCCTTCATAGTTGGCATAAAGTTTTCCGAGCCTATTCCAATCTTCAAAGATCTGTGAAGACCTTCTGGCTAAGAAGGCATGGACCTGATTGCTAGAGATCCCTTGAGGAAGAGGGACAATCACTCCAGGAGTCTCCAACGTCGTAAAAAGGGTCGACAGTTTTAAGAGATTGGTGTGTTTATTCCCAAACAAAGCACGCACCTCTTCCACTTTCTGAGTCATCAAAGCGCTTGCTGCAGGAGCTAAATCCGCGACTCGGCCTTCTAAGACTTTTAGATCGTAACAGAGCTCATCGACGCGCTGCGTCCAAGAGAAAAGCTCAGATGCTGGACAGTGTTCATCAGGAGTATCAGCAACAGCCAGTAAAACTTGACGACGTAAAAATTCGACTTCTTCTTTAAATTTAAAGATTTTAGCTTTTTCACTTAAATCTTCTCGGACTTGTTTTAACTCCTCGCGAGCTTCTTCGATGATCGTTTTAGAGTCGGTATTGGCAACCTTCCAGAAGCTACTGATGTATTTGAAGAAAGTTGGGATGATTCCATCTTCTGTTCTAGAAGCAGAAGAAGTGCTTAGATAAGGAGAGGCGTGAAAGTTTTCAACCCGATTAATCGCATGTTCTCCTCCAACAAGAGCAATTAAAACAGCCCCGGTGACTTGTTGTGTCGACGGACGCCACCTCTCCGGGATGTACCCCAATGGATTGAGAAAAGAGGTCGTCTTATTCCAAATTTTTCTCTTGAGACTTTCTGGCGGTTCTATAGAGGAAAGACGTTCCCACTCTTCATCTCCATACGTCATGTTGGCAATTGTAGAGAGATCTTTGTCCTTAAGCTCTTTAGTGCATTTTGCAAGAGCGCGCTTTGCTTTTTTTATCACTTCTTTTAATTCACATGCTGCTGCGAGGTAATTTTCCTTATCGCTTTGCCTTGAAGCTAGTTTGCTTTCTCTAAGCAACATCGTTTTTGATTGCTTGCATGCGAGGATAACTTGCTCTAGCTGTTTTTTTAGTGCTAAACAAAGAGGAGCTGCATGGGCAACGAGTGGCTGGTGAGACGTAAGTCTCTTTATATGACGTAAATGGTCATCGATTTCATTGGAGGCATCTCCACTCCACATCTCAACTATAGAGGCAACTGTAGCACTCTCTTCACTACACCGATTTAGCATGGGAGCCAAAGAAGCATTTTTAGGTAAATCCTCAACGAGATCGTTGACCTCACCTACCTGCACTAACATCGCCTTTAATGCAGAAGCTCCACCTAAGGAACGATTCCCATTCGGACCTTTACAGCTGTCCGTGAGTTCCCATTCATATTCCTCAAGCTGATCGAAAGCTTCATGACATTCCTCGATCTCAGGGGGTAAGATTACAGGAACATCTGTGTCGATCTCATCCATCGACTCCTGATTTCCCAGAAATAAACTCTGGTTACTGAATGATGGCAGAAAAGTGTTACCCACACTGAGTTGAGGTAATCCTGCAAAATGATTTGTGTGATTATAAATCGACATTTAATTATTTATTTTAAATTTATTAAGCATCCGAATAAATTATATAATAAATAAATTTAAAACTCAACGAAAATATTAAAAAAATAATTTAAAAAAACACATCAAAACTACAGACCCATTAAATACTGTTCCCAATCAATCATCTTTCCTTTAATCCCTAACTCCTTTTCTGCAGATTTAAGAGCTCTTTCTTCTCTTTCAAAAGTTAAGGGATCGCTTTTATCCCAAACCACTTGAATCATCTCATAATGTCCTTTCTGATCTTTGGTGACAAAATCAACCTCATAACCTTCAGAGGTATGATAATAAAAAATCTCCTTTTTCTGACGACGCAAATCCAAATAGACTTGATTTTCTAACAATTTCCCGAAATTAAATGACAAATTAAATGTATTTGCATTTATCATCCCATTGTCAACAGCATAAATTTTTTTCGGAGTTGTCTCTGAAACTCGCAAAGACTCTGTAAAAAGAGGAACTGTATAGATAAGAAAGGCATCTTCCAAGTGCTCTAAATACCCATACAGAGTATCTTTCCCTACCTTATATCCCTGACTATTAATATCTTTATGAAATTTGTTAATGGAAAATCGCGAAGCGATATTTTTCAAAAGAATATTAACGAAATACTTCAACAACTTTATATTAGAAACTTTATGGCGTTCTACAATATCTCTAAAGACAACCACCTCAACATAAGCTTGCAGTGTCTCAAGCCTTTCTTGTTCCGACAGTAGCTGAACACCGGGGAACCCTCCTCTCTGAAAAAAATCTAATAAATGTAAGCGATATTGATCTAGGACTTTCCTTCCAAATGGCTTTGTAGGCAAAGGAAGCTCTCTAGATTTTAAATACTCTTCAAAACTATAAGGTTGAATTTCTATAGATAACGAACGTCCTCGCAAAGATGTAGCAATCTCTTTGCTTAATAACTTTGCAGATGATCCTGTAATGTAAATTTCTACATCTTTTGTGTCTAAAAGACGACGAATAACTAGAGGCCATCCTTCTACATTTTGTACTTCATCAAGAAAAAGAAAACACCGATGGTTGTGGAGATCGGGATTCAAGGTATATAAAGCATCTACCATCTCACCCATTTTCTTTTGATCTACCGGTAATAATCGGTCATCTTCAAAATTAAGATAGAGCAATCGATCGATGATGATATCCTGAGAAAGAAGCTCTCTCATCGTTTGAAATAAAAAATAGGTTTTTCCTGAACGTCTAATTCCAATCGCCACCTTAGCAAGGTCTTTACCTTTAGGAAATTGGTAAGAACGTACAACACTACCCGCTGTAGCACTTAAATTTTTTCTAAATTCTTCCTGTAACACAGATAGAAACTTTTCCATATTATATCCTCCCCATAAAGATAGAAATATCATATCCTATCATTTTAAACAAGCACAGAAATAAATTTTCTTTCCTTATGCACAAGGACAGAATAAGGTATTGGATACTTATGATGTAAAAAAATCTATTGCATTAGAAATTGTTATGCTTTATAATCGCCCTTATGTCTTATTAAAAAAATAATTAATTAGAGAAGAAATGAACCCAATAGCAACAACTAATAGAGACAAGTGTAATTGCTGCCTTGAGGATTTTACTGATGAAAATCCACGAGGACTATATGGCATCCATGATCAATGTTTGAAAATATTTGCGACGGGATTACCTCAACCTATTCATCCTGTTCATGTTGTAACACCCCTATTGACCCGAGTTCTTCGATCAATCGAACTGGTTGGAGGCATGGCAGCAAGAATTTTATTGCTAATAAGAAGATAATTATTTTTTATGGAATGTTTATCAAGAGCCACAGCCTGTATGATCGATACAACTTTAAATGGTTGTTTTCACGTAACACGTGCTGCACGAATGTGTTCTTTAACATTACTTGCTTTTTCTTTTGGACTCGCATTCACAAATGATTCTTTAAATTATCTACAAAAAAGAAATATATTTTACGAATTAAATTATAAAAACCGCTTTAACATCCTTTATTTAGCCCTAGCCTCGACAGTTTCTTTGCTTTTTTTTGAGAAAATTTCGGATCGTATAGGTGCGTGTATCAAAAATCGCAATAACGCCCGCGATATAGCACGCCGTATTGCGAAGAGTCGAGAGTATTGGCGTAGTATTAATTATTACAAACTAAATAAAGAAATTTTGCCTCATCAAAATTCTTTACAGCAGCAACAGCAAGCAGACCTCTCTAATTGGCTTACTGCCCCTGGTATTGGAGTGGATAGCCAGCAATTAGAAGTGGCACGTAGCATAAATGACTGAATGCGATGAAAGCGTGGGTTGTATTGGACTGCGTTTCAACATTTTTTGTAGCTACGCGAAGCGTTTGGAGTGCGAAAGCCCTCTTTCGCTTTGTGATTTAAGGTAAAGCGAAAGAGGACTTTCGCACTCCAAACGCTTCGCGTAGCAACAGAAAATGTTATAATGCTTTTCTGCCTGCTTTAAATGCGATATTAGATTTCTTTCGAAACTGCAATCCCGTGCCTCTGCCTGTGCCCGCCCTTCCCCGATTAAGCTTTAAATGGCGGGTAGAGGCATGGGATTACAGTTTCGAGAGAAGTCTAATTATGGACCGGCAACAGTTGGTACATGTTCACGGAGTCTATTCACTATATCTCAGGCTGAAGGCCTGAATTATAATAAATAGCCCCCGTGAACATGTACTTATGTTGGCTGTTTGGCTTTTTGTATTAAGGAACTTACAGCTCAAAGTCACGAGGGAAGGGACGTTGATGATCTGCGCATCTACGAAAGCCATCCGGAAGAAACTCGCAAGTATTATCATAAGCGATGGGGACATTAGGATCCATCCTAAGAAATTGAGATTTAAAAGGTATATCCATAGAAAATACAACGTCTTCTACGATTGTTTTTCCCATTGGAGCCCATACAGTTCTTTTTGATAATTTAGCAATTGCATATGCTATGCTTGTTTCAAACGCTCCAGTCTCGCAGGCAATAAGAGAAAATGTAAAGTCCGAAGATAATCCAGAAAAACAGTGTTCATCGATCTTAATTGGTCTATCAGTTGTAGTATAGTTCCAAGCAGCTAACACCTCTGGTTTCTGTGGATAGTTTATAATCATTTGTGTTTTAGAAAGTAATATGCGGTTTGCGCCTGCGTGCGCGTCTGCATGCGCATTGAGAATCAATGCTTTGAAGTTGCTAATCTTAGATGCAGCTGCTATTTCTTTGCAGATTTCATCAGCTGTCGAAACAACTTTAAACCGGAGGTCAAATTTTTCGTCTAGACTTTTAATTATTTTTCCAATTCCATAATCCACCATTTGGCTTTTCAAGTAATTAATTGACTGTTGATTCCCTTTGGCAGCCTTTCTCTGGTGGCTTCTGAAACTTCGGGCAAGATCAGATTTGGGATCCGTTTTTAGCGTGTGCTCAACAATGTCTGAAGTCCGAGTGATTGCAAAAGCGCCCTCCTCATCCTCTTCAGCCATTAAATAAAGCAATTTCGGTCTTGGATCCATCGGATTGAACTGCAAAGCCTCTGGACTTACTAGTGATTGTACATCCATTTCTCTGCTATACATTCCCTGTGGTTGATGAAGAAAAATTGGTAAATTAGACGCATTTGCAAGAGTAGGGGTGTAACAGAGAGCTAATAAGACCAGGGCTACTAGGGCGATTCGAGTGATGATGCCAGCCTTAAAAGTAGCTGGTTTTTTATGTTTTTTAG
>Ga0207113_1022_pt1 | contig 64646 bp, 49 predicted proteins | sample Alteio_BWMinHeat_69_FD_153559 | JGI IMG/M metagenome (GOLD analysis project Ga0207113, IMG submission 153559) | Enriched cells from forest soil in Barre Woods Harvard Forest LTER site, Petersham, Massachusetts, United States -... | ecosystem: Environmental > Terrestrial > Soil > Temperate forest >... | reverse complement strand
TTAAATCTAAAAACAGATGATTTTTCCGAGGAAATATTGATATATTTAATAATGCCTAACAAAAACCATACCATACTGACCAGCGAAAAAACAAGATAAGCGACAATGATCCAAGGCGTATTCAAAGGCAAATGGTGATGATACACCAAAAAAGTGCCTGTTAAGATTTGTATGAGAATAATAGGAAAAATAACGCAATCCGCTAATAAACTCGTTTTGATGGTGTACTGCAATAACGCCGGCTCATTTTGCCGAATGCTTTTGGCAATATACACAAACGACGCAATCATCACGCCAAAAAAACTGACGCCACAGAGCAAATGTATAAATAAAATAATGTGGGACACAGGATTTCCTACTGTTTTTCAATCAACTATATTTTTTGGGATTCTGGACATGACGATTATTTTTGCAAAAATCTTTATCAAAGCTTGCGATCCATGGAGCATTATGGGATGCGCCTTCTGCTAAAATTAAATAATCTTCAAAATCTGCTTTGCCTTTGATATACATCTCCAGCGCATCAACAATCACTTCACGCTGCCCGATCACAATGCCTGCGGAGTCTAATAAATCAAGCACGGATTCGTAAATCTCACGTCGCGTTCTTTTTTTTACTTTTAAAACCCATACCATTTCAAGAATAGCATAAGATGAAATAAATAATTTTTTTTCATCGGAAATTTTTTTTAAAAATTGTTTGGCAAGCTTAGACTCATCAGGATGATCATCCAACACGGCATAAATCAATACATTCGTATCACAACCAATCATTTTGAATCCCTACTTTTCTGAATCTGACACTGCATCCATAATAGCCTCATCCATTTCCTTGATAGACATTGGCTTTTTGTGAGGACGTTTGCAACGACCAAAAAACATTTCTATCGATCGTTTTACTGGTCTCATTTCAAGAATGTTATCCGTGGCGCGGATTATAAACAATAATTCATTTCCTGCATGAATACCCAGTTTTTCACGCAGCAATTTTGGAATAACGACCTGCCCTTTTGACGAGACAATCGCTTTATTATTGATTGTAATAGCACATTTCATCACCATCCCCTGAATGTAAGTTATTATGACTTACAGTGTTAACTATAGCAGAATAAAGGCAATGTGCAACCACAGCTTGATCTTCGATGATGTAACTTATAATTTAGTTGGCGCACTAAATATTCGGTTAACCTGTATTTTTATTAAATGATCCATGATAACAAGTGTTGATTCAATGCGCTGGACGGAGCCGCGCGTGAAGTTTTCACGCCATACATCATGTTTGATATTAATTAATTTCGACGTTATTTAACGTGGAAATAAGTGTGAAAGTTGTGTCACGTGAAAACGGAACAAGCGATCCTGGGTTTTGATTTTCCTCATTCTCGAAAAATACTGGATTACAATACCCACGCCATTTTTTCGCCTTGCTGCTCAATAATATATTTCATCCGCATGCACCCAACTTCCGTAAGTAGTGAAAGTAATAAAATAAGCAGATGGGAAGGTATCGTTACTCATGTGCACACGATATCAGTACGCACTATTATTTCAATACCGGGTTTTTGTATCGGATCGCTTGTTCCGTTTTCACGTGACACAACTTTCACACTTATTTCCACGTTAAATAACGTCGAAATTAATTAATATCAAACATGATGTATGGCGTGAAAACTTCACGCGCGGCTCCGTCCAGCGCATTGAATCAACACTTGTTATCATGGATCATTTAATAAAAATACAGGTTTACCGAATATTTACTTGAGGGTTGCCCCGGGTTTTTGAGAAGTTACATTTCTGCTTTGGTAATAAAGGGACATTTTCAATTTGGTACCACACGCATTCGTTCGCATTAATGCAAATTTAATGTGTATGCACTATAATTGCCGGATTAAAATGACAGAGTGGAGTTAAAAAAATGCCTGAAGGTACAGAACCAACAGATAATGCCAAAAGTACGGAGATCCTATCAAAAACAATTCCTATAGGCACCGTTCCTATTGAGGTGTTGTCACAGAAGTCATTATGTACATTACTTGGGATTGTTGGAGCATCACCAGAAAAAAGTGGCCCTATTGTTGTTATAGAAAACATTCTTAATACACTTAATTCTGATGAGCTAAAAGAAACGTTATCCTCACGATCAAAATCAAATGATGATGCTGGTAGCGCTAATTCCGTTTTTTGGTTAATGAGCATATTAAATTGCGCTGTCGGACAACGACGAAGCTATACCGACAGTATTATTAGCTTGATAAACATTATCCTTAAGAAACTTGATTCTAATACGCTAAATAAACTGTTATTTGAAACAAAATCAATGCGTCCTGATATAGACAGTCATGCCGTTGAGCAATTAATGCTGGCATTATCTGTATCTACGATTACCGGTCGTGAAACTGAGGCTATTGCTTCCTTGGTACAAACAATCCTTGAAAAACTTGATATTGAGGCACTTAAAACAAAGCTATTCGAAAAAAAAAGCATTATTGACATTTTTGTGAGTGTAGTAAAAACACGCCCACATATCAACACGAACAAACTTTCTGACGCATTTTTTCGCCTACTTTCGGATTTAACGCCGACTGAAATTCCTGTCATAAAAAGCTCAAACTCGTTTCTGGATGGAGCTGGGCTGAGAAAGTATATACATCAACAAATTGAGAGATCGACATTGAAACCGCAAAACGGGGAAACTCCTTCAACGCTGATTGCTCGGCTCAGTAAGCATCAAGAGGCATTAGAAAAGCAGAAATCCGCTAATACCACGGTACCGGAAACTTGTGCTGCAGTAGCAGTTACCGCATCAAGTTCAGTCAGCGAGGCATGGAATGATCTTGCTTCTGTGTTTGGTTTATACCCACCACTGCCTAGTTATGAGCAAGCGATGCAAGAAATAACGGTTGAAGAAATAACTCGTATAATCAACCAAATGATCACCGAAAACAAATCATTTGAAGAGGTAAAAGATAAATTTCTCGAGTTAATGAAGGTTCATGGGTTCAATAAAAATAAAACTAACCCTGCTCTATTGCCATTAATTGCTTGCATTCAAGAATATTTTGAAGAGATGGAAAGAATAGATGCTAATAAATTAATGGGTGGTGCGACGCAGAATTTTTTTACTATAAAATATGATCCTTTAACAACTACGTCTGAATCTCAACGGAATCGGCAACCCGGACGATAAAGCTAATCTATTAACATCAAAACACACTATGACACAACACAAACAACCCACTCGGAAAAATACCCAAGAATAAAATAGCCAGTCCATTGATGCTCATCGCAATAATCAAATTATTCGAACAAACAATTTTTTCAGGATTTTTAATATCTTCGAAATACATGACTTTAACAACACGAATATAATAATAGGCACCGATAATGGAAAAAAGAATCGCGACAACAGCAAGCCAAATAGAATGATTTTTAATTAACGCTTCTAAAATACCTAATTTTGCGATAAATCCAACGAGTGGCGGAATGCCAGCTAATGAAAACATCATCAACAACATCATAAATGCTAACCACGGTTGACGTTGCCCCAATCCTGAAAAATCACTTAATTCATTGGCTTCAAAACCGGTTTTGGATAATAACGCAATCATACCAAACACACCTAAGCTTGTCAGCGCATAGGTAATGATATAAAAAAATGCGGCAGCGTCACCGCGTTCAGTACCACACGCCAATCCTAAAAACACAAAACCCATTTGCGCAATCGATGAATAAGCCAACAAACGCTTAATATTAGTTTGAATAACCGCAACCATATTGCCAATACAAAGCGATAACAAGGCAATCACAATCAACACATGATCCCATTGCACATGCAAACCCGGTACCGCATACACTAAAAATCGAATCGCCAAACCAAATGCCGCTAATTTCGGTGCTGCAGAAATTAATAACGTCACAGAATTCGGCGCGCCGTCATACACATCTGGCACCCACGAATGAAAAGGTGCAGCTCCTAATTTAAAAGCAATGCCAGCAATCACAAATATCAAACCAACATATAAAATTAAATCTTGATTCGCCGGCATTTTTGCAATCGCCGCTGCTATCGTCGATAAATTTAAACTGTGGGTTGCACCAAAAAATAAGGAAATGCCGTATAAAAACATACCGGAGGCAACCGCACCAATAATAAAATATTTCATCGCCGCTTCAATACAGCGTGACTGTCCGCGCATCAATGCCACCATCGCATAAATCGGCAACGCCATTAATTCTAATCCTAGAAATAATGTTATAAAATTAACACTCGATACAATAATCATCATGCCTAACGTTGCTAATAATCCCAGCACATAAAATTCATTCGCTGGAATAAAATTATTTTGATTATACAAATGCGAATACCAAAATGTAAAAAACATCGCGATTAACATTAATATATCTAATACAACCGCTAATTTATCGAAAATAACCATATTGGAAAATACATAAATAGTCTGGCCGTCTAGCAACGAAAAAATATGCCATGTCAAAAATGCCGTGATTAATAGGGTTATTTGTGCATAATAAAAAGATTTGCGCGGTGCGCCGTCTTTTGAAAATACGCCGTTTAATAAAATTAAGCAGGACATCAGAAGTAGGAAGATCTCCGGCGTGGTGATAATTAAGCTTATGAGAGTGAACATGATAGTAACCTCTTTTTGGTGCGGATGTAGGCGTGAGTGTGAGTGTGAGTGTGAGAAAATATCAGAGGTACACTCACACTCACACTCATTCGCTCACCCTACCTATTAGCCAAAGCCAACAAATTCCCAATCGACGCATGAAACATAGTCATCATCGGATTCGGATCAACACCAATCCATAAAACGGGAATGGCTAATAATATAAATATCCATAAATCAACACCGCGCACATCGTGTAATCGCGCAACTGCATCATGCGTAATTTTCCCAAAGAAAACACGTTTATACATCCACAACGTATAAGCAGCGCCAATCACTAAAATCGATGCAGCAATTAACGTCACCCAAAAACTGGCTTTAAACGTACTAACTAAAATCATAAATTCGCCGACAAAACCCGATGTGCCTGGCAATCCCACATTCGACATGGCAAATAACATAAAAAAAGCCGCAAAAACAGGCATTGTTTTTGCAATACCGCCAAAATCAATAATTTTGCGCGAATGCAATTGTTCGTACAAAACACCGAATGCCAAGAACATCGCGCCCGCACCAAATGCATGCGAGATCATTTGCGTCATCGCGCCTTCTAAGCTGATATACGCATCTTTTAAATTACCCGTGCGTTCAATAATGATTAACGCCATGTATGAACCTAACGTCACAAAACCCATATGTGAAATAGAAGAATAGGCAATCAGTTTTTTCATATCCGTTTGTGCAATCGCAATAAATCCAATATAAACAATGGCAATCAACGACAAAATAATCATTAACCAGGCTAACGTGTGGCTCGCATCCGGTGTGATCGGCAAACTAAATCGTAAAAATCCATACGCGCCTAATTTCAACATTAAAGCAGCCAAGACAACAGAACCACCGGTTGGTGCTTCGGTGTGCGCATCTGGCAACCAAGTGTGAAACGGCCACATCGGTACTTTGATGGCAAAAGCCAATAAAAAAGCGATGAAAATAAAAATTTGCACCGTGTGTGATAAATGCATGTGATAAAAATGCAAAATATTAAAACTGTTTGCATGCAATCCCAAATATAAAAATGCAACAAGCAATAAAGCTGAGCCGAAAAAAGTATAAATAAAAAACTTAATCGCCGCGTACGAACGATTCGCACCACCCCAAATACCGATACTCAAATACATGGGAATCAACATGCCTTCCCAGAAAAAATAAAATAGAATCGCATCAATCGATGCAAATACACCGACGACCATGCCTTGCATCACTAAAAATGCCGCCAAATATTCTGCCACTTTGTGATTCACCATCGTCCAGGATGCTAAGACAATAATAAAAGTTGTAAAACACGTTAAAATAATGAGCGGCAATGAAATACCATCAACGCCAATATCATAATTAATATGCAACACGGGGATCCAATCAAAACGTTCACGAAATTGCATGCCGACTGTGTTGTCATTAAATTTCAAAACGAGTAATGCACAAATCACCAATGAAACAAACGCAATCAATAAAGACAGCCAACGCGCTTTGTTTTCATTTTTTTCGCCGCGCAGCATGAGCACGGGAATCGCGCCAATCAAAGGTAGCCAAATTAAAAAACTTAATATACCAACCATATTAAAAATCCAAGTAAGCCCACAATCATAATAAACACATAATGATATAAATAACCGGATTGTAATTTTCGCAACAGACGTGAAACAACAGTGACGCCACGACCAGATCCATCAACCATCCCTGCGTCAATAATTTTTAAATCGCCCGTATGAAAAAAGAATTCACTCATCTTTCGACCACCGCGCACAAACAGCCAGTTATTAAAAATATCGAATCCGTATTGCGCAACCAGAAATTTTTGAATCCATGAAAAATAGTTTGCAAAAAATGCGGCTAATTTAGGTGCGACAATCACCATAAACCACGCGCCAAAAATGCCGGCAAGTGAAAACCAAAATGGCAATGTGTAAATACAATTTTCAATATCATTCGCAACACCATGAAAACGCGCACTCATCATCGCAAGCACATTATATTGCGGTAACACAGCAACACTATTGCCCAAAAATCCCGGTGAATCGAATAACATCGGTTTTACCACGAAAATACCGAGTAATAAGGAAGGAATGGCCAATAAAATAAGGGGAAATAACATCACCCAATGTTCTTTTAAGTGTGATCGTGTGTGTTCATCCATGCGCTCTTTGGTGTGAAACGCCATAAAAAATGCACGAAAAATATAATACGCTGTGACGAATGCGCCGATTAATAAAACAATGTAACAATACTGTGCGCCATAAATCGTGCTGGAATGCACGGCTTCAATCACGGCATCTTTTGAAAAAAATCCTGCGGTCGGTGGAATGGCTGCGAGCGCTAATGCACCGATTAAAAAAGTAACGTAGGTAATGGGTAAATATTTTTTTAGATTGCCCATTTTTCGCAAATCTTGTTCGTGATGCATCGCAATAATCACGGAACCCGCTGCCAAAAATAACAATGCTTTAAAACACGCGTGCGTCATCAAATGAAAAATCGCGACGTTAAAGGCAGATGCACCATTCGCTGCCATCATATAACCCAATTGCGACATCGTGGAATAGGCAATCACGCGTTTAATATCAAATTCTACAAAAGCCAATAAACCCAGCAATAATGCACCGGTCGCACCCACAATCATCACAACACTTAACGCTGTTGAGGATAATTCAAAAATCGGTGACATGCGCGCTACCATAAATACACCGGCCGTTACCATCGTTGCTGCATGAATTAAAGCAGAAATCGGTGTGGGACCTTCCATCGATTCAGGCAGCCACACATGCAACGGCATTTGCGCTGATTTTCCCATGGCGCCAATAAACAACAAAATACAGATCACGGTAATAATCGACCAGGGATGATGAGGAAAAATAGAAATCGTGGTTTGCGTGAGCGTTGCTATTTTTGCAAATACGGTTGAATAATTTAAGCTGCCGCAATAATCTAAAATGGCTGCAATACCCAGCAAAAATCCAAAATCACCGACACGATTCACCAAAAATGCTTTTAGACTGCCGACCGCTGCGGATTCTTTTTCATACCAAAAACCAATGAGTAAATAAGAAACTAAACCAACCCCTTCCCATCCAAAAAATAACTGTAGAAAATTATTCGCAGTCACTAACATGAGCATCGCAAACGTAAAACCCGACATATAAGAAAAAAAACGTTGATTGCCGGAATCGCTTTTCATATATCCAATACTATAAATATGCACAATCGTTGCAACAAAAGTGACAATCACCATCATCACTGCCGTTAACCGATCAATTAAAAATCCGATATCAAAGTGGTGTGTGCCACTGTCTACCCAGGTATAAATCGGTCCATCAAAAGAATTGCCATTCAATACCACGGCATTAAAAATAAATAACGTGCAGACAAATGATGCGCACATTAAAAATATGGTGATCGCTTGTGTGGCACGAATGCCGATTTTTTTGCCTAACAAACCAGCGATTAAACTGCCTAATAAAGGCAGTAAAACTACTAGTAAAGATAATGCTTCAATCATGTATCCAACCTTCTTTTACAAAGTGTGAGTGTGGGTGTGAGTGTGAGAAAAAATATAAGTTTTTAATGGCACCTCTGATGCTCACACTCACACCCACACTCACACCCAATCAACCTTTCAATATATTTAAATCCTGCACATTAATACTATTTTTACGTCGATATAATAAAACCAAAATCGCCAAACCAATCGCCGCTTCAACCGCTGCCACGGTTAAAATAAAAAATACAAATATTTCTCCGGACGGATCTTTAAAATACTGCGCAAATGCAATGAAATTGGTATTCACGGCAAGCAACATCAATTCAATACACAACAACAACATAATTAAATTTCGACGATTAATAATAATGCCGACGAAGCTGAGACCAAAAAGAATAGCGCCGATCATTAAGTAATTTATTAAGGGGATCATAATGTTTGCTCTATCCGAGTGTGAGTGTGAGTGTGAGAAAATATTAGATACATAAAAATTATTCCAAAAAAAAATAAAATAAAATAAAATAAAATAAAATAAAAAAATTTAAATACAAAAAATTCTACAAAACACAAATGACTAAACCAAACCTCTGATGCTCACACTCACACCCATACTCACCCTACTTCAAATCAATCACGCGCAAGCGATCTTTTTTATTTGCCGCCAGTTGCTCTGAAATAATTTGTGCTTTTGTATCCGCTTTTCTACCATGAAACACCAATGCAATCGCAGAAATCATTCCAACCAATAACAACACCGCGGCGATTTCGAAAGGATATAAATACTTCGTAAACAATAACATTCCCATCGCTTGCACATTGTTGTAGTTGGCGCCGTAATGCGTGGGTAATGTATTCGCGAGCGCCCAATGTTTTGCGGAAAAAGCATACAGCGCGGTACCCACTAAAATCACCAACACTAACAATGCTAAAGGATAATAGCGTGCAAAATTGACGGTTGACTCTTCAGGATCGGTTCGTAACATCATCACCACAAATAAAAATAAGGTCATCACAGCACCGACATAAACAAAAATTAATACGAGCGATAAAAATTCCGCTTGCATCAACATCCACAAAACCGCACTCGCAAAAAAAGCAACCACTAAAAATAACACGGCTTTTACTGGGTTTTTTGAGGTAATCACGGCCGTTGCTGAGGCGATCAGCAGGACGGTGAAGACATAGAAAATAATTTCGTGAGTAGGAATAAGCATTGAGTTAATTACCTGTGTGTTTTTCTGTTTCCTGTTCTCTTATATTTTGACAACGTTTCTCAATATATTGTAAAAAATACACCAATACTTACACTAGTCATAACAAAACCTGTTCCAATCAACCATTTTATTAATCTCAATTCTAGGTCTTTAAAATCAAGATGTACTTGGTTAAACCGCATATCTACTTTTTTAAAGCCATCCACAACGGTTGTCTCTAATTTTTTAAACTCATCAATTAAAGCTTCTTGCTGCGTTACCTGCATTTCAGCTTGTTCATCGTTAAAGCCAACTTTTTTTAAATCATGTAAATACTGTACGCTTGAAATGGTCATATTTATGCTCCTATTCTTTCCCAGACATTTCGGCGTGTATTATATTCCTATCTTTTGCAATTTGAACCTCGTAGATATCACCAATTGCTAATAATTTTTCTTTGGTTAAAATATTTTGTCCGCGTTCTGAAATGGAATAATGCATTTCGGGTGTTAATACGATTGCATCAACCGGACACGCTTCTTCACAAAAGCCGCAATTAATGCATTTAAATACATCAATATCGTAACGGGTTGTGCGGCGAGAACCATCTTTTTCTCGCGGACCAGCGTCAATTTGAATCGCTAATGCCGGGCAAACCGCTTCGCATAATTTGCAAGCAATACAACGTTCTTCACCATTCGGATAACGACGCAATGCTAACATCCCACGAAAGCGCGGTGAACTGGGTGTTTCTTCTTCAGGATATTGAATGGTTGTTTTTTTCTTGAAAAAATATTTTAGGGTAATATAAAAACCTTTGAGTAATTCCCATAGGGTGAAACTTTTAATTAATTGAATAAATTTTTTCATAAATACTCTATCTTCATAATACACTGCAAATCAGGCTCATTGCGCTCACCCTGCCGGGATGAGCTACTGAGTAGCTTTGTAGTTAGCTACGAAGATACTCAGTAGCTCATCCCGGTAGGGTGAGCGCATCTATCAATACAATTGCACCGCCACTGCCACAACAATGATCCACACCAACGTCACCGGAATTAATACTTTCCATCCCAAATGCATAATTTGATCGTAACGATATCGCGGAAACGTTGCGCGCATCCAAAAATATAAAAAAATAAAAAAGGACATTTTTAATAACAACCAAAAAATGCCTGGCACAAAGGCAAATACATGTCCTAATACGGGAATACCTTGAAACGGTGATAACCAACCACCAAAGAAAATAATCGAGGCAACGGCAGAAACCAAAATCATATTCGCATATTCAGCTAAAAAGAAAATGGCGAATGCCATGCCAGAATATTCCACGTGAAATCCCGCCACAATTTCCGATTCACCTTCCGCAACATCAAACGGCGCACGATTGGTTTCAGCAACACTCGCAATCCAGTACACAACAAATAACGGGAATAGCGGCAACCAATACCAATGCCAAAAACCACCACTTTGTTTTAAAATTAAATCTGACAAATTCATCGTGCCTGATGCCAAAATCACGCCGACCAATGCAAAACCCAGTGCAATTTCATAAGAAACCACTTGTGCTGCTGAACGCAGTGCACCAAACAAAGCATATTTAGAATTCGATGCCCAACCACCGACTAAAATGCCATACACACCCAGTGATGTCATCGCAAACAAGTACAAAATTCCTGCGTTAATATTCGCGAGAACCCAGCCTTTCATAAAAGGGATGACAGCCCATGCAGCGAGTGCCGGCATAATCGCTAACATCGGCGCAATCACAAATAGATAAGGATTGGCGCGTGTGGGCACAATCACTTCTTTAAATAATAATTTCACGACATCGGCAATCGGTTGCAAAAGACCGTGAAAACCAACACGATTAGGGCCAATTCGGCCTTGCATATAACTAATCACTTTGCGTTCTGCCATGGTGACATAGGCAACGGTGAGAAATAAGGGGATCAAAATGCAAATGATTTTGATGATGATCCAGAGTAATGTTTCTAACTGTACGAGCATTTTTTACTCCGCTCTTTGTACAAATAGGTGTGAGTGTGAGGTGTGAGTGTGAGTGTCTGAGGTATGGTGAAGTAATTTATATATATATTTAAAATATATATAGCAATTTTCATTTGCTCACACTCATACCTCACACTCACACTCATGCCATACCTCACACTTCCTGCAACGCTTTCGCTCTGCGCACCAACGCATTATCTTGATACATTTCCCATGTTTTCACGGTACTATTTTTGTCAAATACTGGCAGAGTGACATCCACCCATTTTTTACACTCATCACAACACGTCACTTGATCAAGCTGCAATTTAATTTCATCGCGAATTTGATTGGCTGATTCGTATGAAAACCCCTTTAATTGCAGCATATTCGCTAGTGCACGAATGACTTTCCATGCCGGTTTTGATTCACCGTGCGCAGGACCTGCTGAAGTAAACGATTGCCAAACCGCATTCACATTCACATAGGTGCCCTCATTTTCAGAATACGGCGTGATGGGTAAAATAAAATCGGCGTAGTCACGCATTTTTTCGGTTACAAACGTATTCAAGCACACGACTAATTTTGCTTTCGATACTGTTTCTAATGCTTGTTCTGCAAATGCAGAATCATTTTCTAATTCGGTATTTAAAATAAAATAAACGGAGACAGGATCTGTCGTTAATAATGATTTAGCCTCTTTTCCGATTGTGTTGACAACAGCACCTGCAGTGGCACGATGCGGAATACATCCCGCAATCCATGCACCTGCTGTGTTGGCACCATCGGTTAATAACCCCACAGTCGCTTTTGATAATGCAGCAATTTGATGACATAGATCGCGAATAATGGCGGCATGGGGATGATGTTGAGCGTAAGCGCCCAAGAATATTGCAGCGCGTTTGGAGGACATTAATCGTTGGGCGATGTGAGCGCTTGTTTCGTTCGCGCGCTCAGGCTGCTGAAGTGCTTCTACAATTTTCGATAATGATCGAATGATATTTTTATCAATTATTTTTTCAGTGAGTGGATAAACAAAATCATATTCTTCTGGATTCACTGCCATGACTGTTAATCCATCTTGCGTCGCTTTAAAAATACGTGTGCTGATAATCGGTTGTTCAAAACGCACATGAGATCCCACTAATAAAATCGTGTCACATTGTTCGATATCCGCAATCGGTGTATTTAATTGCGGAAATAAGGGGCGACGCAGTTGATCAGAAAAATCCGATTCACGAATACGATGATCAACATGCGGTGAACCTAATTCTCGAATCATTTTTTGAAATAAATAATATTCTTCTAGTGTTGCAGAATAATCAGCAATTCCTGCAATTTTTTCAGCACCTTCTTCACTTTTAATATGCGATGTTAAATGCGCGATAGCCTCTAATGCATACTGCCATTCTACTTCGACCCATTTGCCCTTTTTTTTCATTTGAGGCTTATAAATACGATCTTCGTGATACAAACCTTCAACCGCAAAACGATCACGATCACTCATCCACATTTCATTTATTTTTTCATTTTCACGCGGCACAGAACGAAAAATAATACGCTCTTTAGAAAATTCTTGTCCGCGTGAATGTAAAAATACATGGGTGCCGACACAATCGTGCATGGATATCGACGCATGTTCTTTCACTTCCCATCCGCGTACGGCATAACGCGCGGGTTTATTCGTCAATGCACCCACAGGACAAATATCAATAATATTTCCCGACATTTCGGATTTTAAAAAATGCTGCACGTATGTGCCGATTTCTTCTTTTTCACCGCGATTCACAACACCCAATTCACGCAAGCCTGCAACTTCTTCACCAAAGCGAACACAGCGTGTGCATTGAATACAACGCGTCATTTCGGTTTCAATTAATGGGCCAATGTCTTGACTGTAAACCGCGCGTTTCGGTTCGTGATAATCGGATGTGCCGCGACCAAATCCCATCGACAAATCTTGTAATTCACATTCGCCACCTTGATCGCAGATCGGGCAATCGAGCGGATGATTAATCAATAAAAATTCCATGACGTCGCGTTGCGCTTTTAATGCCATCTCAGATTTTGTTTTGACTTTCATGTCTTTTGTGATGGGTGTTGCGCAGGCAGGCAAAGGTTTTCCTGATTTTTCAACTTCAATTAAACACATGCGACAATTGGCAGCGATCGATAATTTTTTGTGGTAACAAAAACGCGGAATGTAAACACCGGCATCATCGGCGGCTTCGATAATGGTGGTGCCTTCAGGCACTTGTAGTACTTTTCCATCGAGTTCGAATTCAATCATAGTGCTGCTCTTTCGTTATTGGCGTGTGAGTGTGGGATGAGTGTGAGTGTGAGTGTGAGTGTCGGAGGCACTGTTTAATGTTTTTTTCACACTCGCACTCATCTCACACTCACACTCACACTCATCCCACACTCATCTCACACCAAGCACTTCCCCTGCTCAACATGATACCTAAACTCATCATAAAAATGCTTCAAAAACCCATTCACTGGCCACGCCGCTGCTTCGCCGAATGCGCAAATCGTACGCCCTTCAATTTTTTTCGCAACTTTGCCGAGCTGTTCTAAATCTTGCATCGAAGCACCACCGTCTTCAATTTTTTTCACCAATCGATATATCCATCCTGTTCCTTCACGACACGGTGTGCATTGTCCGCAGGATTCATGCATATAAAATTTAGAAATACGTTTTAATGCACGCACCATGCACGTTTTTTCGTTCATCACAATCACAGCACCTGAACCCAATGCCGATCCTGCTTTCGCTAAACTGTCGTAATCCATATTCGTTTTCATCATGATTTCTGCGGGTAAAACAGGCATGGAACTGCCGCCAGGAATGACTGCTTTGAGTGGAATATTATCTAACATTCCGCCGGCTAAATTTAATAATGCTGAAAACGGTGTGCCCAGTGGAATTTCATAATTACCGGGTTTATTGACGTGACCACTGACGCTAAAAATTTTTGTCCCACCACTTTTTTCAGGACCTAAATCGGCAAACCATTTCGCTCCTTTTTCTAAAATCACCGGAATAGAAGCGTAGGATTCTGTATTATTAATATTGGTTGGGCGACCATACAATCCATAATTCGCTGGAAATGGTGGTTTAAATCGCGGCCAACCGCGTTTACCTTCCAGTGAATTCATTAATGCTGTTTCTTCACCGCAAATATAAGCGCCGGCGCTGTAATGATTATAAATATTAAAATTAATGCCAGAACCTAAAACATTATCGCCTGCTAATCCAGCGTCATACATCTCTTTTAATGCCGCTTCGCAGCGTAAAAATGGCTCGTAAAATTCACCGCGTAAAAAATTATATGCAACGGATGCGCCCATGGTGTAACACGCAATCGCTAATCCTTCTAATAATTGATGCGGATTAAAGCGTAAAATATCGCGATCTTTGAATGTGCCAGGCTCACTTTCATCTGAATTACACAACACATATTTTTGACCGGGAATATTAGGAGAGACAAAACTCCATTTCAAACCCGTTGGAAATCCAGCGCCGCCACGACCACGCAATGCAGAGGCTTTAATGGTTTCGACAATTTCTGTGGAGGGTGTTTTTTCTTTTAAAATTTTTCGCAGCATTTGATAGCCGCCGACAGATTCGTAGGATTTTAAGGTCCACGGTTCGGGGAGATGTAGTGTTCTGTAACAAACTTGGTTTAATTGCATAAATACCTACAACGTTCGTATGGGTGAGTGGGAATAAGAGTGTGAGTGTGAGTGTGAGTGTGAGAAAATATTAGACACATAAAAATCATTCCAAAAAAAATTTAAATACAAAAAAATTCTACAAAGATACAAGAGACTAACCCAAACCTCTGATACTCACACCCACACTCACACTCCTACTCACACTCAGCCCAATCTATCCAATATCTCATCAATCCTATTAACCGTAAGATTCTCTACGTAGTCCCGGTCATCAATCTGACACATTGGCGCGCCGCCACACGCAGCCATACATTCCACTTCGCACACTGTAAATTTTCCGTCGGCAGTGGTTTCATTGATGTCTATTTTTAAGCGGTTTTTTAAATGTTTTATAATGTCGTCGCTACCGCGCAACATACAGGAAATATTCGTGCACACGGCGATTTTATGTTTGCCAATCGGTTTGAGATTATACATGTCATAAAACGTGGCAACTTCGTAAGTTTCGATGTGTGGGATTTTTAAATAATCAGCGACAGCATTCATGGCTGCATCGGTTAAATGCCCACCATTTTGCTCTTGCGCTGCCAATAGTGCTGCAACAACGGCGGAGCGACGCTGGTCTTTGGGATATTTTGTCAACCAATGGTCGATGTGATGTTTGGTATTCTCTGAAAGTTCAAAAGTCATTTAACAACCTACCTATCAATTTCCCCAAACACCACATCAATACTCGAAATGACCGCTACTAAATCCGCAATCATATGCCCGCGACACAATTCATCCATCGCCGCCAAATGTGAAAATCCTGCGGCACGCACTTTTAATCGATAGGGTTTATTGCCGCCATCCGATATTAAATACACACCAAATTCCCCTTTCGGATGTTCAATTGCCGTATAGACTTCACCCGCCGGCACAGTATAACCTTCCGTCATGTATTTAAAATGATGAATTAATCCTTCCATGCTTTCTTTCATGATTTCACGTGACGGTGGCGATACTTTAAAATCATCTGATTTAATTGGGCCAGGATTTTTCCGCAACCAATCGACACATTGTTTAATAATTTTATTGGATTGACGCATCTCTTCGACGCGCACCAAATATCGATCATAACAATCGCCATTCTTTCCAATCGGAATTTTAAAATCCAAATGCTCGTACGCTGCATAGGGTTGCTTGCGACGCAAATCCCATTCCACACCCGATCCACGCAACATGGGTCCTGTAAATCCCAATTGCAATGCGAGTGATGGTGAAACAGCGGCAATACCTACGGTTCTTTGTTTGAAAATTCTATTATCGGTTAATAATGTTTCATACTCGTCAATTAATGAGGGAAAACGATTTGTAAAATCTTCAATAAAATCGAGTAAAGAACCTTCGCGATTGGAATTTTTTCGTTTTAGTTCACGAAGCTCGCGCCTGGTCGCTGGCGCTCCCAGTTCTTCACCATTTTTATGCCAACGCGATGCTTTATATTTCGGCATCGTGTCTGGCAAATCTCGTGCAACACCGCCGGGGCGATAATACGTTGCGTGCATACGCGTGCCCGAAACTGCTTCGTAACAATCCATTAAATCTTCACGTTCGCGAAAACAATATAAAAACACAGACATTGCGCCGCAATCGAGTGCGTGCGCACCCAGCCATAATAAATGATTTAAAATACGCGTGATTTCATCGAACATCGTGCGAATATATTGCGCGCGAATCGGTGCGGTAATTTTTAATAATTTTTCAATCGCCAAAACATAACCATGTTCGTTACACATCATCGAAACATAATCGAGACGATCCATATAACCAATCGATTGATTAAACGGTTTTGATTCGGCTAATTTTTCCGTTGCGCGATGCAGCAATCCAATATGCGGATCAATTTTTTGAATCACTTCGCCATCGGTTTCTAAAATTAAACGCAATACACCGTGCGCGGCGGGATGTTGAGGGCCGAAGTTGAAGGTGTAATTTTTAATCTCTGACATAGGTTGCTCTTAATAACTTTAATGCTGCATTGTTGTTTTGCACTATTTTGAAAGTAAGTATTAGTGTGAGGCATGAGTGTGAGTAATTGTACCTCAGACACTCACACTCATGTCTCACGCTGATACCTATTATCCTCTCGAATCACTTTCGGCACCAAAGTTCTCGACTCAATGCTCACCGGTTCATACACGCAACGTTGTAATTTTGCATCATAACGCATTTCCACTTCACCAATAAGCGGAAAATCTTTTCTAAACGGATGACCTTTGAAACCATAATCCGTCAAAATGCGGCGTAAATCAGGATGACCTTCATACACAATGCCAAATAAATCATACGATTCTCGTTCAAACCAATTCGCTGATTTCCAAATATCAATCACGGATGGCACTATTGGTTCTTCTTCCAAATATACTTTTATTCTGATGCGATAATTTTTGGAAACAGAGAGTAAATGATAAACCGATGCAAAACGTGCTTTATTCCAAGGGATTTTACGCTCGCCCAAATCATCAACGCCACGGCTAAAACCATTGTTCGTCGTTTCTTCTGTGCGCCAATGTGAAATACCATAATCGGCATAATCCACACCGCAAACATCGAGTAAAATTTCAAAATGAAAATGGTCGCGAAGCGATTTTGCGATCAATAATAAATTCTCAGGAAGAACTTCGATGGTCACGCAATCAGATTCAACAGCTGAAATAAGTTTATCAGCGAAATGATTTTGTAATTCGTTAAGCAATGTCGTCATGTTTTACTCTCATTCGAGCGCCTGATTATCTGTTTCCGATTGATTTTATTCTGCAGCTGAATAATGCCATACAACAATGCCTCCGCCGTTGGCGGACACCCAGGAACATACACGTCAACTGGAACTATGCGATCACAACCGCGCACAACAGAATAGGAATAATGATAATATCCGCCACCATTGGCGCATGAACCCATTGAAATGACCCAGCGCGGTTCAGCCATTTGATCGTATACTTTGCGCAGTGCTGGCGCCATTTTATTACATAACGTACCCGCTACAATCATCACATCGGATTGACGCGGACTGGGACGAAAAATTAATCCGAAACGATCAATATCATAACGCGACGCAGCGCATTGCATCATTTCAACCGCACAACACGCTAAACCAAATGTCATCGGCCACATCGAACCTGAACGCGCCCAGTTAGTGAGATCATCGAATTTGGCTAATAAAAAACCGTCTTTTTTTAGTATGTTTTGTAGTGACATATTATATTCTCTGTAATACGCTCATGCTCATTGTGCTCACGCTACCGCATGAGCTACTGAGTATCTTCGCAACAACTATCATTCCCACTCCAACGCACCTTTGCGCCACTCGTAAATAAACCCCACAATTAATATTCCCAAAAAAACCATCATCGACCAAAAGGAAATCCAGCCGACTTTACGAATAATCATCGCCCACGGAAATAAAAATGCGGTTTCTAAATCGAAAATAATAAATAAGATTGCGACCAAATAAAAACGAACATCGAAAGGCATGCGCGAATCTTCTAGCGCATCAAAACCACATTCATAGGGAGAATTTTTAGCAGGATTTGGACGACGTGGACCCAAAAACCATCCCAAACCAACGGGCAGCAAACCGATGATCAAGCCGATGCCGATGAAAACTAAGATCGGGAAATAGTTTGTAAGCATGTCACTCCTAAAAAATACCGGCGGACGGACTCGAACCGTCACGGCTTGCGCCACAGCCACCTCAAGGCTGCGTGTCTACCAATTCCACCACGTCGGCAACTGTTATTACTTATCTTCGTAGTAAAAAAACGTTCATTTTTGGGTGATCTTGAACGAAAAATTAATTTTAAATGCTCGACATACGGTCAAGTATGCCTGCGCTTTAAAATCAATTTTTCATTCAACCTCGCCTCAAAACTGAACGTTTCGGTATAATCATCACATCATTTTTTGGCTGGCAACGCACTCGGCGTAAATGAAATTCCTGCCGCATCATTTTTATTTGTTGTTGTTGCTGGCGTCACTGGCATTGCTGGCATATGAATGACTTGCGCTTTATGCGCACTACGCGCTGCAAGATAGCTCAACGAAATACTGGTGAGAAAAAAGATCGTGACGCACACCACGGTTACTTTCATCAAAAAAGGTAATGCACCTGCGCTACCAAACATGGTATTTGACGAGCCACTGCCAAATGAAGCACCGACATCAGCACCTCGTCCATGTTGCATTAAAACCAATGCGATGATCGCGAGAGCAACTAGCACGTGTAAAATTAAAATGAATTGTTGCATAACTTTGCAATCTCCAAAAAACTGTTCGCATCTAACGATGCACCGCCAACCAATGCGCCATCAATATCCGGCATGGAAAATAATGCTTTTGCATTATCAGATTTTACACTGCCGCCATAAATAATTCTCGATTGAGGCAGTTGTTTTCGTATGGCTGCATGTACCGCTTGTGCTTGTTCCGGCGTTGCTGATTTTCCAGTGCCAATCGCCCAAATGGGTTCATAGGCAATCACTATATCAGCAAAATCGGTGCAATTATCTTTCAATACCGACACAACTGCAAGTTGTTCTTGCACAACAGATAATGTTAACTCTTTTTCGCGCTCTTCTAACGTTTCACCGACACATAAAATCGGTATTATTCCCGCTTGACAAGCGGCAATACATTTTTTGGCAATTTGTGCATTTGTTTCGCCATAGATTTTTCGACGTTCAGAATGTCCAATAATCACGTAATGACAACCTAAGTCTTTTAACATTGTTGCTGAAATTTCGCCGGTGTAAGCGCCATCTGAATATTCTGAAATAGTTTGCGCGCCGTAATGAACAGTTGAATTTGCCAACAAAACAGGGCATTGAGAAAGATGCACAAACGGTGGAAAAACAGCTAATTCAATATCGTCAACAGTATTCGCATTTTTTGCGATCGTACGCAGCAATTCCTCAGCACTTTTTTGCGTGCCATGCATTTTCCAATTGCCAGCGATCAAGGGTCGGCGCATGTGATTTACTCCATCTGGAAAAGACACATCATAAATGAAAATGTATTTGCTTTATAGTGGAGCTGGAGGTGGAGGTGATGTCAATAGAGCTCTCGTGCTGGACGCTTGTCCCGGACTTGCAAACCTTAGTTGCCCTCTTCTTCTTGAAAAAAAACGCGGTTGAGCGTCTCCAGGTGGCGGTGTTTCTGGTTCTATTGCTGTTTCAGTTTCTGTTTGCGCTGTTGCTATCGGTACAGTATTCGTTTGTGTTTCTTCATCAATTGATGACCTGTACATCAACTCATCCCAGATTACCACGGCTTGCCGCCAAAACAATATCTTCAGTGAATCGCGACAGTCAGGAAAACGGTCAATGAGTTTCCGAAATGCGCGCAAATTGAGCTTAAACGTGGGTGGCGCTTCACACAAAGAGTCGAGAAACCAAATGCGATATTGTGATTGAAGGTGATCATCTGCACAATTAATTGTACTTAAAAGAATGCCAAGATCCGTTTCACTTTTTATAATCCGAGAAACGATATCGCTCCCCAACAAGGAAAACATGATCCTCCATACAGAAGGATCAAAGATATATATCAACTGTGACAAATCAATTTCTATCTCTCTCAAAAATGGAATGATTACTTGAAAAAACGATAACCTCCTAAATTCCCAGAAATTTAGGAATCTAGGCTCAAGAACTGGAAAAGTCTTTAACATTTTTTTCAAGCCATCTGCTTTAGATAAATGTTTTTGAATCACTTCGTCCAAAACCGACGCTAATGCGGGAAAATTCTCTACATCAGAATTCAAAAAAACACTTGCTAATGCGGCAGGTTGATCGACAATAACTGCGTCTATTGCTTCTTGAAAAACATAGTATTGTGCATACCATAATTCAGACGATGTACTCTTAAAAAAACAGGCGATATCGAACGGTTTCACAAATAGACAAGTTGAAATATTTTCTGTGACCGATTTCAATAAATCGAATTGCGCTTTCGGAAATTCACCAACCAAATGGGCTAAATCATTTACTGTCACTATTTTTTCGATATCCGTCGATTGAGACAAGAGATCAAAAAATAGCCGCCAATGCTGTGTTGGTAATTGTTTTAAAATACAAGCAATGGCATCCCAGGATTTACCATCAGGTGCGATAATTACTTTCATCCGATCAGCTAACTGACTAATCAGCAATTCCCACAAAGGATGAGGTAATAACAACAATACATGACCGAAATCTTCTGCTGAGATAATCATTTGTGATACTTCTTGAATCAGCGCGGGCATATTTGCCGGATCAAACGATTGGTTGGTGAGTATTTTAAACCATGGAATAAAGGCAAGAAAACGATGATCATTCACGCCGCTCAATGGCAGGCGAGATTGCAATGCTGTCTTAAAAGCAGCTGATAATGCTGTTAATTGTTCAGCATTAGGCAATGTGTCTAGCACAAACTCATTTCCTTTTCTCGGTAAAGGGATATCGCACAAATCAGGATGTGCGCCTAATAGGCTATGTAAAGTACCAGCAATAAGATAAGTGCATTCAAATACTTTTTCTGTTTCAACGCGTGATCGTTCGGCCACTGTTAATGTCAGATGCGCCCGAGAAAATAAGCACAATAACTGACTTTCCAAACAATCTATTTTGTGTGTATTATTGAGTGGCTTATAATTTTTTATTTTATTAATCACCTCATCGTTCAATTCACTCCATAATAAATAAAAACTACAGATAGGTTCAAAACATGCCGAAAAATTCGCAGTCATTTCCGAACCATCACCAGCATTTGAACTGTTCACTAACGCATCAATCAAATCCTGAAGCGCATGCCCAACCGAGGGTTTTTTACCCTGCCTAACGCGATGTATTTTTTGCAATGCATCAAAATAGTTTGCACTTGCACTACCGCATAAGTCACGAATGCGAATAAGATCGGGTGGGTTACATTGAAACAAGACATCAGGATTTAACTGTGCTCGTTCCATAAGGTCTGGCAAGTATGTAATAGCTCGACCATTGTCAGACATTAAAAAATGCTGGGGTACAAATTTGTGATCTATCTCACTAAAAAATCCCTGCATTTTTTCAGGAAATGCGATCCCAATAATTTTTTGAACGTTGGGCATTAAAATTTCAATGATCGTTTCATCTTCTTTGCGAATCGCTGTTGCAACCGCAATACAAGCTTGATTGGAAGGTAACTCAGGATTAAGCGTGAAATCCACACTGCTATCTGGATTCATTGCTGTATAGCTTACTAACAAATAACGCAGGCGTTTTTCTTTTTCGGCATCATCCACTGTTAAACACAGTACAGTATGGAGCGATTCCAATAGTGACCGATTAAAGTCCTGTAGCGCTGTCTGAATATTTGGCTCTAGTGTAGATGCATAGACAGGCGGCTTTGATTGTAATAAATGAATTTGTTCCGCAAGCGCAGTCCAGTTTGGCATACACGCTCCTTCCGTGACGTTTTGATTGTTTGTTCGTAACAGATCACTCCGTAGATAGAAACGCCGATTTTGGATGCTTTTTTGCAGTAAATCTCGTTGAAATGCTCGATGTACGATCAAGTACACCTGCGCTTTCAACTCAATTTACTACAAAAAATCATCTCAAACTCGACGTTTTACTAAATCAGACAACGAGGCCTGATCTGTTACGTTTGTTCAGGGTAAACTGGAATTGAGGTTGGAGCAAGAGTGTATCTATCAGCGTTAGAATGCGAATTAAGAGCTGAACTTTTTGCATCCGCTCGGAATGTTGTGGTGAGCGATCGACATTACTGTTTACTGATCACCACATGCGCACCAGCAATCACGCTATCCACAAAACAGCGCTGCATTAATTGCCCCCATAACGTAGACAATTGAAGGGCTAGTTTTTGATGATCGGCAACAGACGCTTGTTTGGGATCTGCATTTTTCACTTGCGTAACGGCGATGACAGCATAATCATGTTGATTCACTGAAATAGCTTGGCTACCCATCTCTTTATTTTTTGCTGTTGTTGAAACAGGAATTGAAAATGCTGCTTTTAAAATAGCAGGCGGTGTTGATTTTTCTTTATTATCGGTAAGCGATACAGCATGCCATGCCAATCCATTTTGTTTTGCAGTGATTTCAGGATTATCGCCATTCGATATTTTCTTCTGTAATTGATACGCGAGCAATCCCGCTTGTGCTTCGGCTCTTTTTTCCGTTAATTGTTGCTTGATTTGTGCGCTTTCAGTGGCTAATGGAATCGGCTGACTCGGTTCTTTTTTCTGAATGCGTAGCACAATTTGACTACCATCCGGCAGGGTGATCGGATTGCTGTTGTTATCCGATTTAAAAACAGAATCGCTGAAAATAGTAGCTAACACTTTAGGATTAGCAAAAATACCTGTTTTTTCGCCTGTTTTTGAGATCATTGGACTCATCTGAATCGGTAAATTTAATGCTTTTGCAGCAATGGCCAATGAATCTGGATTCGTATACGTTAAATCCGCCAATGCATTGCTCTTCTTTGTTAGTAATTGGTTGACACGTTGATGTTGCATCAATGTTATTATTTTATTTTTCACAGAATCGAATGTCTGTTTTTTAGAAAAATTTTCTGGATGTGATTCATAATACGCTTTGGCTTCAGCATCAGTCACTGTCACTGTTTTCGCAATATCGGTTGGCGATAATACAATATAAGCGACACTCACTTGCGCAGGCGTTTCGAATGTCGATTGATTGTCGGTGTAATAATTTTTGATATCAGCATCCGACACAGTCACTTTAGACATAAACGATTGCATCGGCACGATTAAATAACCAAAAGCACGTTGCTGATGTTCTAATCCATACCACTGATTGACTTCACTCGGTAATGCAAAACCACTGAGCGCAACACTTTGCGTTACTTGATTAACAACCCAACGTGTTTGCATCTGTTGAAAAAACGCTTGTGGTGTGTAACCCATGACGTACAGCGTTTCCATCATTTTTTGTTCTGAAAATTTTCCTTTATCTTGAAACTGCGGTGCTTGCATGACCATCGCTTTAATTTGAGGCATGCCAACGTGAAATCCATCTTTCGTTAACGTAGTGTATAACGCAGTTTGTGTAACGAGCGATTGTAGCGCATACGCTTTCAATTGTTCCGTCATTGCTTCGGTCAATGGCTGACCGTGCAATTCCATCATGATTTTTCGTTGAATTTGTGTAAAAGCGTTGCTGACTTCTGTGCTGGTGATAGCAACACCGTCCACAGTGGCTGCTGTGTTTTGATTATTAGGGTTTTGATCGAAATAATATTCAACACCGAAAAGTATAAATGCCCCACCAACCAGAACGATAACAACACCGGCGATCCAGCCTGAAACTCTATCCCTGATTTTCTGTAGCATGCGCAACTCGACTTGACTTGATTTAAAGATGGCGGAGCGGACGGGACTCGAACCCGCGACCCCCAGCGTGACAGGCCGGTATTCTAACCAGCTGAACTACCGCTCCAATAAACACTCACTTCGTAGCATAGAAACGTCCGCTTTTGGGTGCTTTTTTGTGATAACTTTCGTTGAAATGCTCGATGTACCAATCAAGTACACCTGCGCTTTCAACTCAACTTATCGCAAAAAATCACCTCAAAATCAGACGTTTTCATTCATCATACAAAAACGCTCAATATGTCAAAACGTGGTGGGTGCTGAGGGATTCGAACCCCCGACATTCGCCTTGTAAGGGCGACGCTCTACCAACTGAGCTAAGCACCCAATCCGTTATGACGCCGACAATAGTACCTAAAATTGAAAAAGAAGCAAGTGTGAGAAATAGGTATCTGAAATTTGGAGGCAGTGTGAGTCAATAGAAATAATCTACACTGCATCTCTGACGCTCACACTGATACCGACTTATTCAGTCTTATTCACGGCATCCTTTAATCGTTTACCCGCTCTAAATTTAGCAATCTTAGCGGCTGGAATTTTCATCTCAACACCCGTGCGTGGATTACGACCCGTTCTTGCTTTGCGTTTGGATACTTTAAAAGAACCAAAATTGACAATCGCGACTTCACCCCCTGTTGCGAGCGTATTGGTCACTGCATCGAGAAATGTCGTTAATGCTGTTTCTGCTGCCGCTTTTGAAATATCAGCCTGCGTTGCCATCAAATCAACTAAATCTTGTCTATTCATGCTTGCTCCTTGAAAACGAACCGAATTAATATCACGAGAATCGAAATTTATATCAATTGCGTGATACCTATGTCAAGGAATCTCTCAAAAAATCAAGTAAATCGCAGCGTTATCGCGTCTCGGAACCGCCCACGGTCATCGATTCAATTTTTAATGTGGGTTGACCAACACCCACAGGAACGGTTTGTCCTGCTTTTCCGCAAGTACCAATACCGGAATCTAATTTTAAATCATTACCCACCATCGAAATTTTTTTCAGGACTTCGTGACCACTCCCAATCAATGTCGCCCCTTTAATCGGCCGCGTTATTTTTCCGTGTTCAATTAAATACGCTTCACTCGCGGTAAATACGAATTTCCCAGACGTAATATCGACTTGTCCACCCGAAAAATCCGCCGCATAAATTCCTTTTTCAACCGACGCAATAATGTCTTCTGGTGTGCTTTTCCCTGGTAATAAATACGTGTTGGTCATGCGTGGCATAGGCAAACTAGAATAGGATTCGCGTCGACCATTGCCAGTGGATTTCATTTTCATTAACCGTGCATTTAAATTATCTTGTAAATAATTTTTTAAAATACCGTTTTCAATTAACACTGTTTTTTGTGACGGTGTGCCTTCATCATCAACCGTGAGTGAACCACGACGTCCTGGAATCGTTCCATCATCCACAACCGTGCATAATTCGGAGGCGACTTTTTCGCCCATTTTTCCGGTAAAAACAGAGGTTTTTTTGCGATTGAAATCACCTTCCAAACCATGCCCAACCGCTTCATGAAATAAAACAGCAGGCCAACCAGGACCCAATACAACCGGAAAGGATCCGGCCGGTGCGGGAATCGCTGTTAAATTTTGCAATGCTTGTTTTACGGCGCGTTTGACTTGATTGGCAGCAATATCATTTTTGATAACACAATCATAACTATCGCGCCCACCGCAACCGGCACTCGCTGATTCAAATCGTCCATTTTCTTCAACGACAATACGCACCGAAAAATGCACCAATGGCCTGATATCTGACGATACATGTCCCATTGTATTCATCACCACCATGGCATCATAGGAACCTGATAAGCTTAACATCACTTGTTTGACACGCGGATCAATTTTCCTTGCCAATAAATCCATTTCTTTTAAAAAAATAACTTTGTCGGCATCTTTGGTAATAATTAAGGGGTTTATTGCGGGATATAATTGTGGCACCACTAATTCAGAATGTGATTTTATAATGGCATTTCCGCCAGAATTCACAATACTGCGCGCTGATTTTGCGGCTTCTAAAATTGAAGGCAATGCAATTTGATCGGCATATGCAAATCCCGTTTTTTCACCACTCATCACACGCAAACCAAATCCACGATCAATGCTAAAACCACCCTCTTTAACAATGCCATCTTCCAATATCCAACTTTCCTCAAGCGATTGCTGTAAATACAAATCTGCCGCATCAATATTCGGCCCACAGGCTTTTCCCAATGCGGATTCTAATTGTGTTTCTGAAATCGATAACCAGTCTTTGTTCATGGTGTTTTTGCCCGAGAGAAAATAAGTTTAGACACAGGGCATTTTAGGCTATACTCGTGGAAATTATCAATTTTTATATCTACGACATTATGAACACACTCAGCACCAAAGCATTGGAACAAGCGCTGGCTTCGCTAAACCAAAGCATTACGGTAACAAAACAATTATTGCAGGATAAAAACACAACGACTGCACACAAGCAAATACTGCAAGCGGGTGTTATTCAAAATTTTGAATTTTGTTTTGAGTTGTCGTGGAAAACACTCAAAAGAAAATTAGAACAAGAAACATCGGACGCAGCACTGATTGGTACTATGCTTTACCAAGAGCTGATACGTGAAGGGGCGCAAAAAGGATTTATTGTCAACGCGGAAAAATGGTTTGAATATCGCCGTGATCGCAATCTCACTTCTCATACCTATCACGCAGAAAACGCAGAAAAAGTATACCGCACTGCCATTGAATTTTATCCGGATGCACTCGATTTGTTGCATAAATTAAAAGAAAAAGAAAAATGATTAATCTTGAAAAAAGACATCTTGAATTTGTGCAATCCACTTTAAAAAAATATATTCCCAATGACACCATTTGGTTATTTGGATCGCGTGTGACAGAAAAAATTAAACCTTATTCCGATATTGATTTAGCCATTATTGCCAACCAAGAAATTCCCTCAAAAATCATGAGTCAATTATCACTGGCATTTGCAGAAAGTGATTTGCCGTATAAAGTAGATTTAATTGATTGGTCAATGATCGATGACGAATTTAAAGCAATTGTTCGAGCGAAGTATGAAATTATCCAGCAAGGGAAACTTCACCGATCAAAACTAGAATAAACATCTACTAGAAAGATGCTGGAAGCATAAAGTCTAAAATTAAAAGCGCTGAAATAATATGTCAAACTACAATGAAAACAATCTTATTTGGATAGACCTTGAAATGACGGGTTTAAATCCCGATGAAGATCGCATTCTTGAAATCGCGAGTGTCATCACTGATGCAGAATTAAATATTCTGGCTGATGGACCCGTATTTGCGATTCATCAAGCGCAAACGGTTTTGGATGGTATGAATCATTGGTGCACCGAACAACATGGTAAATCGGGCTTAACGGAACGAGTGCAACAAAGTAATGTTTCAGAAGCAAAAGCCGAAATAGAAACACTCGCCTTTATTCGACGATACGTTCCCGAAAAATCATCACCGATTTGCGGTAATACAATTTATCAAGATCGTCGATTTTTACTAAAATTTATGCCAACCCTCGAAAATTATTTTCATTATCGACAATTGGATGTCAGCACGCTCAAAATTCTCGCGCAAAAATGGGCGCCTGAGATTATAAAAGGATTTAAAAAAGAATCGACGCATACGGCATTACAAGATATTTACGATTCCATTGAGGAATTACGCTATTATCGGTCGAATTTTTTGAAGTAGTACAGGTGTGAGCGCGTAAAGTCCGAACGAACGAGCGATCGAATATAAAAATTATCGTGTACAATGTGGTATTTGTTATAGAATAAGACCTCTGTACACGACAAAAAATATGAAATAGCGAGTGATGATATGGCCGCTAAATAAAAACTTGCTTGTGAGTGGGAAATTGGGCGTGCCTGTTTTTGTGGCGTGTTCACGAAAAAGAGGCATGCCCAAGTCACCCACGAGCAGGAAGAAATTTCAGCAGTCGTATCATCCAACGAGCGGTTGAATATAAAAATGGTCGTGTACAAAGGAATAAGACATATTTTCAACGAAAGGGAAATTCACTATGACTGCACTAATAGCTATTATTATTGCTTATTTGCTCGGCTCAATCTCAACAGCCATTGTCGCTTCCAAACTATTTAAAACCGCTGACCCACGAACAGAAGGTTCTGGTAATGCCGGCGCTACGAATGTCTTACGCATCGCAGGCAAACAACAAGCCGCTATTGTGTTGGCGGGTGATCTTTTAAAGGGGGTGATCGCCGTTTGGATCGGTCATCTTTTTCATCTGCACGGATTTATATTGGGGCTTGTGGCTTTTGCAGCAGTCGTCGGACATGTTTTCCCGCTGTATTTTGGCTTTAAAGGCGGCAAAGGCGTTGCAACGGCAATCGGTGTCGTGTTGGGATTATCGCTTATTTCAGGTATTTTAATGGCTGCCGTTTGGGGTGCAATTGCATTTACATTGCGTTATGCATCACTGGCTTCCATTATTGCCGTTATTTTAGCGCCTGTTTTTTTATTGATATTCGCGAAAGCCGCGTTCTTTTTTCCAACCGCTTTGATCGCTGCATTGGTCGTTTGGAAACATAAAGAAAATATGACGCGATTACAGAATAAAACGGAAAGTAAAATAGCTTAGAAGCTTTCGCGTCAGCGAATGCGAAAGTAAAAGTGACTATCTAAATATTCTCTTTCGTACTTGCTAACGCAAGCACTTCTAAACTATGTCACCAGCGCTCAATACATCCAGTGCAACACACTTCAATCATTCACAGATGCGATGATCTACTATGCCATCCATGATGCGCTAGTGATATAGCTTAGAAGCTTTCGCGTCAGCGAATGCGAAAGTAAAAGTGACTATCTAAATATTCTCTTTCGTACTTGCTAACGCAAGCACTTCTAAACTATGTCACCAGCGCTCAATACATCCAGTGCAACACACTTCAATCATTCACAGATGCGATGATCTACTATGCCATCCATGATGCGCTAGTGATATAGCTTAGAAGCTTTCGCGTCAGCGAATGCGAATATTTTTAATCTGCTGTTTGGTAAGAGGATAAACAAGCATTTTTTGTTTTTGCTTATTTGCATAAATCACTTTCACAAAATAACCAATCGGTTTTTTATAAATGATATACGTACTATATTGTTGATAATGACCCCAATGCTTCGCAAATGCAGCGCAAGTTATTTTCCCTTTCATCACACGCGATTGTCCATGAATTACTTTTCCATTCGGAAAAATATAGCTTTCGTTAGAAATACCATGATGAAAATGTCTTTTCACAAAAAATGTTTGATGACTGGTTAAATTAATCACATGCGCATACTTGGTTTCTGTCAGATACGCAGAACACGCAACACTATTGTCGGCATAAATAACAGGAGATAATGCGAATCCAAAAGCCACTGTTGTAAATAATATTTTTTTGATCATGATAATTTTCTCACTCCCGCTAATTATCCAACACAAAATCAATTTGCCTGTCATCCAAATTAACTCTGGCAACTTGAACACGAATCGGATCACCCAACCGATACGTCGTATTACCCGATCTTCCGCGCAATAAATGATGCATGGAATCGAATTGATAATAATCATTTTTCAATGCAGTCACATGCACTAACCCTTGTACATAAATATCTTTTAATTCGACAAATAAACCAAAGCCTGTGACATCCGCAATAAATCCATCAAATGATTGCCCGACTTTATCCTGCATATAATCGCATTTCAGCCAATCCGTTGCATCGCGTGATGCACGATCTGCACGCCGTTCGGTCATCGAACAATGCTCACCCACCAATTCTACTTTTTCAGCAGCCAACGTAAATTTCGATGCTTTCTTTTTTTGAATCGTGTGTTTGAGCGCGCGATGAATTAACAAATCCGGATAACGACGAATCGGTGATGTGAAATGACAATAACTTTCATACGACAAACCAAAATGCCCGCGATTATCGGTTGAATAAATCGCTTGACGCAATGAACGCAGCATGACGGTTTGAATTAAATGCGCATCCGGTCTTTTGGCAACACGTTCTAATAATTTTGCATATTCTTTGGGCGCTGGATTATCACCGCCCGCTAATCGCAATCCAAAGGCTTTGAGAAAATCACGCAAGCCTAATAATTTATCGGGTTGCGGCAAATCATGCACGCGATAAAGTACGGGAATCTCAGCCTTTTCAAGATGTTTTGATGTCGTTTCATTGGCAAGCAACATCAACTCTTCAATTATTTGATGCGCAACATTTCGTTTGCGCGCCACAATGCGATCAATTTTTCCGCCACTTCCAAATAAAATTTGTGTTTCGGTGGTTTCAAATTCAATCGCGCCACGCTGTTTGCGTTGATGTAATAATTGGTTAAACACCTGATGTAAATTTTTTAAATGCCCATTTAATTTGGCATCGCCTTTTTCTTTTCCGTCTAAAATAGCGGCGACTTTTGTATACGTTAATCGCGCTTTGGAATGAATGACGGCATCGTCAATACGATACGTTTGTACAATACCGTCTGCATTTAATTCCATTTCACAGACCATCGTTAAACGATCGACATTCGGTCGCAACGAACATAACTCATTCGATAATTTTTCAGGTAACATCGGAATCACGCGCGCGGGAAAATACACAGAATTGCCGCGTAATTTTGCTTCAATATCCAATGCAGAATCCGGTTTTACATAATGCGCCACATCGGCAATAGCAATATAGACTTTCCAACCGCCCTGTTTTAGCGGTTCACAATAAACCGCATCATCAAAATCTTTTGCATCTTCGCCGTCAATGGTGACAAAAAATAAATCGCGTAAATCGTGGCGATTTTTTAGATCTTCTGCAACAACGGTAGCTGGTAATTGTTTTGCTTCACTCATCACAGTCGATGGAAATTGATACGGCAAATTGTGCGCACGAATGGCTAATTCAACTTCCATGCCTGGCGTTAATTGATCACCCAGTATTTCAACGACTTCGCCCATCGCTTGCCGGCGCGTGGTCGGTTGAGAAATAATTTTAACAACAACAAATTGCCCTGGTTTTGCAGCGCCTTCAGCGCCTTTGGAAATAATAATTTCTTGCGTAATGACCTTGCTGTCGGGATCAACAAAAGCAACGCCATTTTCAACCAGAAACCGCCCTGCCAGTTGCTCTGTATTTCGTTCTAGCACTTCAACGATCACGCCTTCCGGTTTTCGACCAGATTTTGAAATCACACGAACCAATACACGATCATTATTAAATACTTGACGCATTTGACGCGCATGCAGAAAAATATCTTGTCCACCCGCTTCAGGAATTAACCAACCAAATCCATCACGATGCGCTTGTACAAAACCCGCAACCAACGACATTCGATCCACTAAACCATACAAATCACCGCGATTTAAAATTAATTGTCCGTCACGCAACATGGCTTTTAATCGACGTTGCAAACCATCACGTTCAGGCTCAACTTTCAATCCAAACGCACTGAATAAATGATCAAAATTGGCTGGTTTTTTACGTTCTCTGAGATAACTCAAAATAAATTCGCGACTCGGCACGGGATATTCATACGTTTGCACTTCGCGCGCATAGTAAGGATCTTTTTTGGGAAATTTTTTGATTTCTTTGGATCGTGTAGCGGATCGGTCGGTTTTTTTTATTTTATTGGTTTTTTTCGATTTTTTAGGCACTTTATTACTTACTCAAATGAACATATCAATATTGATTTACTTATTATCCATTGAATTGATGTGTTATGCATCAATTTTTTTAGGCAACCAAAATCCCCTAGCGCGTATTTTCGGTTCTAATGCATGAAATAACACATTTTCAACCACCCAATATCCGCCACCTATTGGATTTTTTGCATAAAATTCGCTGAATTGACAAGCGCGTATTACCCGATGACAGGGAATTTTAAACAGTCTGCCCGCTTTATTTTGAAAATGACATTGAAAATTAAAACGACGACGCGTGACTAAAATAGCAGACCAATGTTTAGGAAATAAGGGCGAATCCCAACCCGCACCCACACCGCGATTATTTTTTCGCTCATGCGTTAGCCATATCGGGTGCGCTGAAATATTGTTAAATACATATAATCGCGGCTTTGCCGTATGTTGCGAAAATAATAAAATAGACTCGTGTGAATAGTGAAGACCTGAAATGCGGCAGCGATGTGGAAATTTTTCTGAGGCAAAAATAAGGGCTGGAAAAATCAATAAACATAAAAATAATTTTTGTTTCATAAAAAATCAAACCCAATTTTCGATTTTTAATTCTGCAATACGTTTAAATTCTTTTTGATTGTTTGTCACTAAAATAATATCGAGTGATAACGCGTGTGCAGCAATCCAAAGATCATTGTTACCTATTGGTTTTCCCTTTTTTGCGAGAAGTGCGCGTATCTTTGCGTAATATTCGGCGACATCCATAGGTAATGTTAACGGCGGAATAAGCTCGATCACCTGGTGTAACTTTTGAATCGCTTTTTGATGAGAGTGACTCTTGTGTGCGCCATAAAGCAACTCTCCATAAGTGATCATAGACATAGCCATTTCACCTAACGCTGTTTTTTCAAAATGTTGTTTCACGCTTTCTGGCTTTTCTTTTGAAATATAGATACAAATATTAGTATCCAATAAATATTTTAATCCCATTTGAAATTCCTTTCTTGTGGCGGCAAATCATTCCGACCTTCAGGCATAAAATCACCTGGCAATTCAGTTAACAATCTAAAGGCTTCACCTAAATTGGTCGGCTTTTTACGAATAATCAAATCATTACCCTGCCAAAAAATCAACACCGGTCCTGATTCAAAATGAAAATCTTTAGGCAAACGAACAGCCCATGAATTACCCGATTTAAAAACCCTGGTTTTTCGCATTCTCATACTAACCTCACTCACGGTCGATTCATTGTATATACCTTAAGTATATACAATAGGGGAGAAATGTCAAATTTTGATTTTAAGTAAAGATATCTGCATAATTGCGGTTTCGCTAACGCTTGTAACAGATCAAGCCTCGCTGTCTGATTTGGTAAAATGTCGAGTTTCTATCTACGGAGTGATCTGTTACGAACGCTTGCCCCGGTAGCTCAGCTGGATAGAGCAGTCCCCTCCTAAGGGACAGGTCGGCCGTTCAAATCGGCCCTGGGGCACAACCTCTTGTACTGTTTTCCGAAAGTTTTTCTGTCGCTTCCGAAAATAATTTAAATCCATAGGGGTTAAAAGAGAAGCGAAAATTATCATTTTTTAACTCAGAAATAGGATGTAGCAAGCCTGCGTTTTTTTGGAAGCAGAGTAGTGCTAGCTCAGAATAATACTCTTCATCAGGATCATTATTTTCTCTGCAGAGAGTGGCGTGCCTCTCATATACACATCCAAGAGTCAAAAAATCCTTTTTCAGCTCGGCTTTTTTTTGTAACCTATCCAGTTGAGAAATTGTCACGGATGCACAGTGTTGTTGAATCCGAACCAAAAGATCTGAATTTTCAGAATGTGTTAAGTTTTTCCTCCTAGTGAGTTCCATACGCACACAGCCAGAAACAAATAGTTCTGGAGCCTTCAACCCTTCAATATAGTCAGCCAGTAACGAAAGTTGTGTTTTGCTTTTCTCGCCACACCAGAGCATAACACCCATAAAATCCATTGCGCATAACTCTTGATAATCAATTTCCTGATAATCAATTTCCGGAATCGTTGGCTGCGGCATTTTGAACTCCAAAATAGTGCTTTAATAACCCTAACATCACTCTCAAAAAAAGTTATAATGACGCCATTCTCAACTTAATTAACTGAACGTGAAAGGAGCTACGCGCGTAAGTTAGGAGTGATTTGACCGACATTGATTATAAGCTTTCCACTCCCTTATGGTCGCGGCTCCTGTCACGTACATAAAAAAGTTGAGAATGGCGTTATAATGCTTTAAATCCGCCTATCAAATCAAGTAAGGAATGACTATGTCCATCAAAACCCGCATTGAAAAAGACAGCTTCGGCGACATTGCAGTGCCGGCGACTATGTACGGGGGTGCGCAAACGGTACGATCTATGCATAATTTTGCAATCGGTCGCGAAACGATGCCACCAGAATTAATTCGTGCTTTTGGAATATTAAAAAAAGCGGCGGCGTTAGCCAATTGTCACCTTAAAAAATTATCCAAAGACAAATGTGATTTGATTGTCAACGCAGCGGATGAAGTGATTGCCAATAAATTAGATGCGCATTTTCCCTTAAAAATATGGCAAACGGGAAGTGGCACGCAAACGAATATGAATACCAATGAAGTGATTTCCAATCGCGCGATTGAAATGGCGGGCGGAAAAATGGGGAGCAAAGAACCGATTCATCCAAATGATCATGTGAATATGTCGCAATCATCGAATGATACGTTCCCTACCGCGATGCATATTGCAGCCAGTGAAATGATTGAACATCAATTAATTCCATCAGTAAAAATGCTGCGAGATGCTTTATTAAAAAAACAGCATGAATTTAAGGATATTATCAAAATTGGTCGCACGCATTTGCAAGATGCTGTGCCTTTAACGTTAGGCCAAGAATTTTCAGGGTATGTGGCACAATTGAATACGTGCTTAGAAGAAATTAATCACACGAAAAAATTATTATTGCGTTTGGCGATTGGCGGAACGGCGGTGGGTACAGGTATTAATTCTTCTCAAGAATTTGCTGAGCTAGCGGCAAAAGAAATGTCAACCATCACGGGATTACCTTTCACGTCTGCTGAAAATAAATTCGAAGCGCTGTCGGCACACAATGAAATTGTATTAATGAGTGGTGTTTTAAAAACAGTGGCGTGCGCTTTGATGAAAATTGCCAACGATATTCGCTGGCTTGCATCAGGACCTCGTTGTGGTTTGGGCGAAATTACGATTCCTGAAAATGAACCCGGTTCATCGATTATGCCAGGCAAAGTAAATCCCACACAATCGGAAGCAATGACGATGGTGTGCATCCAAGTTTTTGGTAATGATGCATCGATTGGTTTTGCAGGATCGCAAGGCAATTTTGAATTAAACGTTTTTAAACCGTTGATGATTTATAATTTGATTCAATCGATTTATTTATTATCCGATACGTGTCGCTCATTCACCGAGCATTGCGCGAATGGCATTGCAGCCAATCGCACGGTCATTGAAGGTTACGTAAAAAATTCGTTGATGTTAGTCACTGCGTTAAATCCAGTGATTGGTTACGATAAGGCTGCAAAAATAGCGAAAAAAGCGTATCTCGAAAATACATCGCTCAAAGAAGCCTGTCTCGCACTGGGTTATTTAAGTGCGGAAGAATTTGATAAGGCGGTGGATGTGGGGAAGATGGTTTGATTTAGACGGGTAGATTATAACCCTAAGCGTTTCCCGCGATCACGTTGTTTTTCTGTTATTTGAGGTTTAAGAAAAAAAGAGGAATTTTTTTTATTTCTACCAAAACTGGGTTCTTGCACGCACGATCTCTGTGACACATCGACAACAGGAGGGTAACTTCTTGTGTTTGAAATAGGAGATGTTAATGCCCGTGACGATCCGCTCACTTCTGGAAAGTCTAATGCTTCTGGCGCAATTGGAAAAGGTGACGGTGATTGTATCAGTGGACTGGGTGTTAGTGGGTTTGGCGTTCCCTCTAATGGGCTAGGAGAGGAAGATGCTTGGAGTGTGTCATATATGTTTTTTAGGTAAGCATTTCTCGATTTTATATCTACAGCAGACCTCACTGGCGGATCATTCATTATTGCATCGTAAACTTCAGGCTGCTTGACCCTTTGCAAACCGTTTCGAGCGATTGCATTTTTCAAACCTATATCTAACCAACTTAATTTTTTTTCACATTTATTTTCCCAAAAAAAGAATTCATTAAAATTGTTGCTCACTTTAGCTTTATTTAATAAATCTAGAGTTATATTAAAATTTTTATAACTTGCATTTCTGAACCCTTGAATGGCAGATTGAAGAGGATCAGAAAGTTCGTTTAAAAACGAATCGTAGGCCTTGTACAGCCTATCTCGTTTTTCAATTAATTTTTCAAAAATTTTTTCGCGATTCACTATAATAATCCTCACCCAAAAATTCATTTAATTTCAATGCAGAAATTGTACACGCTCAATATTAAGCCAATATTAAGCTTCATTGGCGCTCGCCCTGCCGGGCGAGCTACTGAAAGTTTCTTTTTGTGTTTACGGAAGTTTCATGGGGATGTTGTATCTTTGCATTATTGAGGACTAAAGGTGGATGGTTGAATAAGAGGGTCTGAATTAGCTTCTTTCGTTCTTTTTCTTTCTTCTTCTTCCCGCACTAGAGAATCAGCAATGGAACCTAAAGGGCCGCGAGGTTGTGGAAAACGATACTTATTAGAAGTATGTTGTGGCGTGGTAGGGCGTTTTTTTGCGTCATCAAGCGCAAGATATTCAACAACGAGTGGATTACCATGAAATTTCTTGAGTTCCTCCCGCGCCAAAACTTTTGCGTCATTTAATGTCATGCCTGACAAAGAGTAGCGATCAGGTGAAGATTCATTAGAGGAACTAGCGTTAACAAAGTCGAATTGGCGTTTCTGAAAATCCTCTTCCGCGTTTTCTAAAAACGTTTCAAGCGTCCGAAGACATAAAGTATACTGAATATTAACACGGTTAGAAAACGCTTCATTCGTTTCGTTTGACATTTTTTTTAACTCTCTTAATGTCTTAATCGCATCACACAAACCACTTTCGATGCTCAGCTTTTTACCTAGAAAATTATAGAGCTCATTCCTAGACTGAAGAGTTACAGACGTTCTGTATGTCTTTTTAATAAGGTCTCTTTTAAATTCGTCAATCTTATCATTCAATATATTGCAATACTGTTTGATCGTTAATTCCTGAGGGGATGGAGTGGTTGTTCTGCGTGGTGGGGATATATCTCTGGGCATCAGATTTTACCTGCTTCAATTCGTGTATCACAGAATAACACAACAACATTAAAAAAATCTTAAGTCCAAATCGCCACAACGGCCATGATCACAAACCCCAGAATGACAAAATAAAAATGCCTTAAATCGCAGCATTTTTTGATTAAGGTTGCGTTTTCGAGACCGTGTAAGGTGCCTAAATATAAAAATGTTCCTGCTGCCAATGAACTGAAAATAGGCTCTAATAAAGGATAATTACTTAAGGTGGTTGTTGCGGTTGCACCTAAAACAATACCGAGCGGCGTCATCAAAGAAAAAATGCAAAATAACAGCATATTCATTCTAAAACTAAAATGACTTTTATTAATTTGAATGGCGAGTGAAAAACTTTCCGCCCATTTATGCGCTAAAATAGCGAATAAAATCACTATGGCGATAGACAATGAAGCGCTTAAACCCAGTGCGGCGCCCATTAAAAATGCATGAAGAGATAACATCACTGTTGCTAAAATCGCAAATGATCCACTGGAATCACCTTTGTGTACCACAATTTCTCGACCAATATGTTCGAGCAATAATAAAAATAAAAAAGTAATTCCTGCTAATAAAAATGCAAAGGGATAATGATACGATAATTTATAAAATTCATCGGACGCCGTGCCTAACATATGAATTAATGCAACGCTTAAAAACACGCCGGCGGCTAATGATTCGGCAATCGGGAAACTTTGTTCTTGGTGAGAGGTGAATTTTTTAAAAAATGGATAAAAGCCCGACAACACGGTGACGCTTAAAATCAGCAAAATGCTGGTGAATTTAAACGTCCACATTGGGTTATATTCCGTTTCTAATTATTCATTACACCTTATGCAACACAGCATAAATCTGCCTTGCTAATGCACGACTCATTCCTTTCACCTGAGTTATTTCTTCCGTACTGGCGTTTTTTAATTCCTGTAATCCGCCAAAGTGTTTTAATAAATCCATTTTTCTTTTTTTACCGACACCGGTAATGGTATCTAATATTGACTGCAATCTATTTTTACCACGTTTTTTACGATGCGCGGTGATTGCAAAACGATGTGCTTCGTCGCGAATCCATTGTAATAAATGTGAAACAGGATCATCCGGCTGCAGAATAATATCTGATTCTCGTCCAAAAATAAATATTTTTTCATGTCCAGGTTTACGTTCTGGACCTTTCGCCATTCCCATTAACATCACACCGCTAACTTGCAGCGATTCTAAAACAGTGGCGGCTATTTTTAACTGTCCTTTTCCGCCATCAATAATAATTAAATCAGGAAGCAATTGATTATTGATTTTTAATTGGGTGTAGCGACGCGTCAACACTTGTTGCATGGCCGCATAATCATCACCCGGCGTTATGTTTTCAATATTAAATTGGCGATACGCTTTTTTGATAGGACCTTCAACACCAAACACGACGCACGATGCTTTGGTGGCTTCACCCATCGTATGACTGATGTCAAAACACTCTATTTTTTCCGGTAAATTCGCTAAATTTAATTTTTTCTGCAAGAGCTCTAATTTAATGAGAATATTATTTTTTTCGGTTTGATAGTGTTTTAAGGCTTCTTCTGCGTTTGAGACGGCAATGGAAATCCATTCACGAAATGCCGGTGTTTTTTGATCAACCATTTTAATATCCGAATGAAAAAATTCTTGCAAGGCATTTTGTATCCATTGACGATCTTCAATAACATGACTTAATACGATGCGATCGATTTTTTCGGATTCGCGAATGGGGTTTAGGTAATATTGCGGAATAAAAGCTGAGAGCGTGTCGGTGTGAGTGTGAGTGTGAGTGTGAGTGTGAGTGTGAGTGTGAGTGTGAGTGTGAGTGTGAGCAAAAGTAGGGAAAAATGTTTTGTGCCCAATCAGTTGTCCATGACGAATATAAACAATAGCGACTGCCGTTTGTCCTCTGTTTTCAGCAACGCCAAACACATCGCTATTTCCTTTGCCACCCGTCACAAATTGTTGCGCTTGTAATTTTCGCAATCGAATTAAGACATCACGCCAATGCGCTGCATTTTCGTAGTCTAATTTTTCAGAAGCCGCTTCCATTTGTTTTTCAACAGACTGCATCACTTCATTATTTTTTCCTTCTAGAAAATCAATGGCATTTTTCACTTGCGCTTGATAAGCGTCTATTGAAACATAATTCACGCACGGTGCTGTACAACGATTAATTTGATATTGCAAACACGGGCGCGAACGGTGATTGAAAAAACTGTCACGACATTGTCGTAATTTAAATAATTTTTGAATAAAAGCGAGATTATCGCGAACCGATCCTGCATTCGGATAAGGCCCAAAATAGCGGCCTTTTTCTTTTTTTGCGCCGCGGTGATAATCCAATCGCGGAAAAGTATGCTCGGATAAAAATAAATACGGGTAGGATTTATCATCGCGCAATAAAATATTATATTTTGGATGCAATTCTTTAATTAAATTCGATTCGAGCAAAAGCGCTTGATTTTCGTTTTCGGTGATCGTGATTTCGAAATCGGCAACATGAGCCATTAAGGCAGCGGTTTTTTTATCGGTAAGGTTTTTTCGAAAGTATTGTGAGACGCGTTTTTTAAGATTTTTAGCTTTGCCGATGTATAAAACTTTATGTTGAGAATCGAGAAAGCGGTAGATGCCGGGTTTTTGAGATACTTTTTGAAGTTTATTTTTCATTAACGATATTCATTTTTGCACAAACAACCAGTCATTGCGTGTTGCTTCGCAACACTCCATTCCTGGCTCCGCTCCCACCCTCACTCACACTCACACTCACACTCACACTCACACTCACACTCACACTCACACCACAACCGCTTCTGATTCCACAACACCATATTTAATAGCCAATAATGTTAATTCAACGTCATTTTTTACTTTTAATTTTGAAAAAATGCGATAGCGATAACTGTTCACTGTTTTGGCGCTTAAATGCAGACTTTCTGCGATCACTTGCACGCTCGTGCCACGCGTAATCATCATCATTACTTGTAATTCACGCTCAGATAATAAATCAAACGGCGAATTTTCTTGATCGGTTACGTGACGAAATGCCAAACGATTCGCAATTTCAGGGCTAATATAGCGCTGACCGGCATGCACCGTTTTAATCGCGCGCACCATTTCATCCATCGATGAGCCTTTGGTGATATAACCCGCAGCTCCGGCTTGTAATAATCGCGCGGGATATAAATCATTATCACAAATGGTAAGGACTAACACTTTAATATCAGAATCAATACGAACTAATTTACGGGTTGCTTCAAATCCACCGATGCCAGGCATTTTAACATCCATCAACACCACATTCGGATGCGATTTTCGTGCGATTTTTATCGCTTCTTCGCCTGAATTTGCTTCACCGATCACTTTGATACCGGAAACATCGTCGAGAATTTTTTTAATTCCTGCTCTAACCAGATCGTGATCGTCAACAAGCAATACATTGATCATGTGATGGCACTTCCCGTCGTCGCCTGTGGCGTTGGCGGAGAGACAGAGATTCGAACTCTGGGAGGGAGTTACCCTCAACGGTTTTCAAGACCGCCGCATTAAACCACTCTGCCATCTCTCCGTTAATGGCAAATCATACGATGCTATAGTTCACGTGTCACTGATTTTTTGTTAGAATACCCACAATCTTAATCACGCCATTCTCAACTTAATTAACTGAACATGAAAGGAGCCACGCGCGTAAGCAAGTTTGGAGTTATTTTCGGTTGATAATATGCTTTCCCACTCCCTTACGGTCGCGGCTCCTGTCACGTACAGAAAAAAGTTGAGAATGGCGTTTAATCAACAGAGGTTATGTGATATGCGTCCATTCAACACCAGTACAGTTACAGCAAGACCCACCTATCAATCTGAAATCGCAAGACATACAGTATTGCGAAATACGTATTTTCTATTGAGCTTAACATTGCTATTTAGCGCAGCGATGGCCGTTCTTTCTATGAAAGCCGGTGCGCCACCGTTAAATTGGCTTGTTCAGATCGTTGGAATGTTTGGGTTGTTATTCTTAACCATGTGGTTGCGCAATAGCGTGTGGGGCTTGCTTTCTATTTTTGCTTTTACGGGTTTCTGCGGCTATACACTCGGCCCGATCATGAATATGTATCTCACTGAGTTTACGAATGGCTCACAATTAATTTTCACTGCTTTGGGCGCAACCGGCGTTATTTTTGTAGGGTTATCAGGCTATGTTTTAACGACTAAAAAAGATTTCAGCTACATGGGTGGATTTTTAACGATTGCTTTGCTTGCAGCAATTTTAATGAGTCTTGCGGGCGCCATATTTCATTTGCCCATGATGCAAATTGTTATGTCGGGTGCTTTTGTGGTGATTTTCTCGGGTTATATTCTCTATAACACCAGCCAAATCTTAAATAATGGCGAAACTAACTACATTATGGCGACGATTAGTTTATATCTGGATATTCTCAACTTGTTCTTGGCGCTACTGCGTATCTTGAGTTATTTTTCAGGGAATCGCAGGTAAGTTATCAGTGTGAGTGTGAGTGTGAGTGTGAGTGTGAGTGTGAGTGATCAGTGTCCGTTCTTTTCTGACACTGATCACTGACACCAAAACTGTCGCATGTAAAATAACAAATAGTTAAGTTACCTCATAACTTGAAACGGATACAAAATATTACCCCAAAATGTGGTCATTTTACATAGAATTTTACCATTAATTATGGTATACTTTTTGCCTCATATATGTACATCACGAGGTAAAATTTTTTGAAAATCAAGATGTTAGTCAGTATGTTGGTTTCAGGTCTGATAGCCTGTGTTCTGTGTGCCGCCTTATTCATTCCCACTGCACGTGCGGATGCCAAAGCGCCCGCCCCTGGTCTTACAGCGACCGCATTGAAATATGCTATTAACGGCTATCGTTGGGCCGTTAAACACCATGAAGTGAAGAATCCCACCATTTTAACCGTCGTTAATTTTAACGAACCTTCGTACAAAAAACGCTTATTTGTAATCAATTTAAAAGATGACCGCGTCGTGATGAAAATGCATGTCGCACAAGGTAAAAATTCGGGTGCTGTGTATGCAACCCGTTTCTCCAATCAACCCGGTTCTTTAGAATCATCGCCTGGCATTTTCACCACCAGCAACAACAAATATTACGGTGAACATGGCGAATCATTACGCGTTCGAGGCTTAGAACAAGGCATTAATAACAATGTCTACGATCGCGCTGTGGTGATTCATCCTGCTTGGTATGTCACGCCCAGTTTTATTAAAGAAAATGGTTATGCGGGTAGAAGTTGGGGATGTTTTGCAGTTAATCCTGCGCAGGCAGATCGATTTATTCATGTCGTTAAAGGTGGCTCAGTATTATTTGCTTATGCAAAACCTGAGAAATATGATCCTCGCGTAGATCATCGCTTATCGTCGAAAGGCGAAAAATTATATAATGCGATTATGCATCAACACTCGCATTGGTTTTTGTGATTTATGTCAAATGAATAAATTTGTTTAAATAATCCATCAAGTAAAATGGCACATTTAAAATTGCACCGTTGTGTTTTAAATTCATGGGTGAGCATCTGATTGACAATCTCGGTTTGTATTTATCCGTATAAACCAAGAGGCTTCTTTTTTTAGATGATTCACCTGACTTTACTTCAATGGGATAAATGTATTGTTCTTGCTGAATAATAAAATCTAATTCAGCCTTTCCTTCGCTGCTCCAGTAATATAATTCTTTGTGATCACTTGCTAAAACCTGCGCAACATAATTTTCAGCTATCGATCCACGAAATTCTTGAAATAACTGATCGCCGTGAATGACTGTTTGTACTGATAAGTTTGTCATCGCGCCAAGTAATCCAGCATCTAATAAATACAATTTAAAAATATCAAAATGCATATAAGCTTTTATCGGGACTTTTGGCACTGAAATATTAAATGTTTTATGAATTAAACCCGCTTCAAATAACCATTGAATCGCGATTTCAAATTCATTGGCTCGTGCGCCTTTTCGCATCACAGAATAAATAAATTTTTTATTTTCTTTTGCTAATTGGCTTGGGATACATTGCCATACTTGATTAATACGCATAATCTGATTCTCTGGTGCATGTTTTGCAAAATCCAGTTGATAGGCATCTAGTAGAGTATGATGTATATTTCGCACCCCGTTTAAGTCTTCAGATTTGATGTAGTTAGCAACCACTTCTGGTAAACCGCCAACATAAAGATAAATTTTAAAAAAATTCATTAATTTATCATGAAATATTTCTGGCAGAGGTTCAATTTTTTCCATTTCATTAATATATTTTTTCAAACGAGATTCATTCAATGCGTCCAGAAATTCTGAAAAACTTAAAGGATATAAATGTAAAAAGTTCACTTTACCCACAGGAAATCCCTTGGTATGCGACATTTTTACACCTAATAATGAACCAGCGGCACAAATATGATAGTCAGTCGCGTTTTCACAAAAATACTTCAGGCTATTAAGTGCACGCGGACATTCTTGCACTTCATCAAAAATAATTAAGGTCTTGCCAGGTTCAATTTGCACACCCTTTTCAATAGATAACAACTTAATAATTTCATGTGGATCAAGACTTCTTGAAAATAACGAACAGAATTCTGGTGTGTCATCAAAATCTACATAGACATAATTGGAATATTCGGTGCGACCAAACTCATGCAGAATATGTGATTTTCCCACTTGACGCGCACCCATCAGCAACAAAGGTTTTCGTTGGGGATCGTTTTTCCATTTTTTAAGTGAGGTGAGTATGGTACGTTTCAAATTAAATTCAAAGCCTATTTTCAATGATAATGGGAAGATTATAACTCATAAAAACAGAAATAGGTACCTAAAAGTGTGTGAATTCACATTTTTAGGAACCTTAATGTGTATTAAATGCCAAAAATACGCACCAAAAAATGTGTTTATTGCCACAAATACGCACCTAAAAGTGTAAAAGTAGATAAAATCAATGGGTTATATATATGTAAAAATTAAATAAAAACACTGACAGACCAAGCGCCAATAGCTGTTGCGAATAAACAAATCACAACACTGATAAATACATTTGAAATCGCCGAGAAAAATTCACCGCGTAATAAAAAATGAAAAGTATCCAAAGTAAAACTCGAAAACGTGGTAAATCCACCTAAAATACCAATCATTAATCCTGCACGCCATAGTGGGCTCATGATCATACGAAATTCAAATAAACCGTACAAAATACCGATTAAAAAACAGCCGAGAATATTGACCGTAATAATTCCCCAGGGCAAACTTTCATAGGGAATTAAGAGCTGTACAAAACGAGATAATAGTAAGCGCGCAACTGATCCAAATGCGCCACCTAACGCAACGACGGTTATTTCTTTTGATAACAAATTCATCTGCGCAACCAACGCTATTGGTAATATTAACTAATACTAACGTGATCATATCAAGCCCACAATCAATTCATTATCTTGAACAACCCTGTTTTTTATGCAAAAATGAATAGAAATTACCTTGTTTTTTCAACATTTTTTACTTAAAGCAACCCTGTATTTTGTGCAAAATTATATAACATTATGAAAAGATTGATAAAATACGATTTAGCGCAATGGAAGGTATCTCGTATCAGAAAATCTCTTGTGATACGTGGCGCTCGCCAGGTCGGAAAAACTTACGCTGTACGCGAATTTGGAAAAAGTTTTACCTATTTTGTAGAAATCAATTTTGAAAAAAATCCTGAATTTATCTCCGTATTTGAAAAGAATTTAGATCCGATAAGAATCATCAATACGCTAGTTGCTATGACAAAGAAAATAATCATTCCTGGTGAAACATTATTATTTTTTGATGAAATTCAAGCGTGCCCAAAGGCAATGATTGCATTGCGTTATTTTTATGAAGAAATGTTTGCATTGCATGTCATTGCTGCAGGCTCATTACTTGATTTTGCTATTGAAAAGGTGGGCGTACCTGTGGGTCGCGTTCAATTTTACTACCTCTATCCAATGTCTTTTATGGAATATCTTGCCTCCTGCGGAAATACAGCATTATTTGAAATGATTTTAATGCAGCCCACTGAAAAGGCATTGGATACTATTTTTCACAACCTGTTATTCGAGTTACTCGGACGCTACATGCTGCTCGGTGGAATGCCAGCTGTCATTGCCGAATCATTAAAAAAGGATAATTTATCGGATGCTTATCGTTTGCATCATATGATTATTGATTCTTATCGTGATGATTTTCCAAAATATGCGAATAAATTTCAAATTAAATATGTCGAAACGTTGTTTAATCGAATTCCACACTGCATTGCACAACCATTTAAATTTAGCCATATTCAAGGGAATTATCAAAAACGGGAATTGGAACCAGCTTTGTCTCTATTAGAAAAAGCCGGGGTTATTCACAAGGTGTATCAAACAGCAGGAAACGGGATTCCGATTGGAGCTGAAGCTAATTTTGAAAAATTTAAATTATTATTTTTGGATGTCGCATTAAATCAGGCCATGTTGGGAAACAATGTAGATATATCGACATGGCTATTAAATCCGCTAGAAGCGTTTGTCAATAAAGGTGCGCTCACTGAAGCTTTTGTGGGTCAAGAGTTATTAGCTTATTCACCCGATTATTTGCAAACTAAGTTATATTATTGGCATCGAGAAAAACAAGGTAGTAATGCGGAAGTGGATTATGTCATTCAATTAAACGAAAAAATTATCCCTGTTGAAGTAAAAAGCGGGAAAGGCACGACCCTGAAAAGCTTGCATTTATTTTTAGAAAATAAACCACAATCCCCTTTTGGAATACGATTTTCAATACAGAATTATTCTATCGAAAACAAGTTACACTCATATCCGCTCTATGCCATTGCAGGTTTTTTATCAAAAAACAATGTGGAATTGCGTGAAAGATTACATTCTCTGCTGGAGTGAAAGATCTCACGCTTGCTTACGCGCGCGTCTCCCTGGCGAGTTCGTGATGCGTTACCTTTCTCTGAATGATGAATCTAATGCGCGGGTAATGGGTTTTAAAATATAAGCCATAATGGATTTCTTATTTGTCACAATATCGGCTTGGACAGTCATCCCGGGTTTTAGGATGTTTTTCTTAGGGTCACCACCGACATAATTTTTCTCCAAAGAGATACGGGTTTGATAATACGGCAATCCTTCTTTGCTGGTAAAAGTAGAAGCAGAAATTTCAATCACGTGACCTTTAATGCTGCCGTAACGTGCAAAATCGTAGGCCGTCACTTTCACATCAACAGGATCGCCCACATGAATATAACCGACATCACGTGTATTTAATTTGGTTTGTGCGAGCATTTCGCCTTCTGTCGGAATAATTTCCATCAGTTTTTCACCGGGAGAAAGAACCGTACCGGGCAATGCGCTCATTCCTTTTACAATACCGGCAATAGGTGTTCTAATCGTTAACCGTTTATTAATATCGGATAAACGTTCCACCGTGTGTCGTGATTCTAACAACTGCTCAGAAATTTTATTTAATTCTTTTAAGGCAAGCTCATTCAGCGTGCTATTTAATTGTGCGAGCTCAACCTTAGATTCTTGTAATCCACTTTTGGCACCATCAATTTGACTGATCAGTTGCATAATCAAAGAACGTGCTTCAACCACATTACGTTGCACAGCAAGATAATCACGCTGTGATACATAACCCTTACCCACTAAACTGCCGAGCATCGCTTCTTCTTTTAAATGTAGGGCTAATGTTTGTTCTGATTCTGTTTTATTGGAAACCAGTTGCGTTAATTGCGCTTCCTTTTGTATTACTTTTTCTTTTAACGATTCTTCCTGTTGTTTGCGCCCTTCATTTTGCTGTTTGAGTAAAGACACTTCCGCTAAAATTAATTCTAAAATTTGTTTCGAATTCTCGGGTGTGTTGTAAAGTGAATGAGTAACGGCAGCAGACCAATCCACTTTGTCGTCAGGAATATGATCGATAAAAGCATTATATCGCACGGCATCCAACTCTAAGGCCAACGCCTTTCCTTCTTCTTTATGTAATTCTGCTTGCACTTGATCGGCCTTTAACTGAAGTAAGGTTTGATTTTCGTTTACTTCATCACCATTTTTCACAAACACTTGGGTAACAATCCCACCTTCTAAATGCTGAATCACTTGCACTTCTTTGACCGGTTGAATATCACCGAAAGTCACTGCCACTTCATCCACTGACGTAAAAATAGCCCATAAAATAAATAAAAAAATCGTCGCTGAAATAAACATAACACTGCCGCGAACCAAGCGAGAATTGCTTTTTTCTTCGATCGCATTCGCCTCAGAGAAATTTAATAACTCTAGGTTTTCATCTTTATCTTTGTCCCAGAGCTCTTTACTCATTTCAATCCTTTAGCCATCTTTTCTAATACTTCGTCTGGTGTGCCGCTGACAGCGACTTTTCCTTCCTGCAATACCAGTGCCGTATCAGCCATTCGAATTTGCGAGGGACGCTGCGAAATAAAAACAACGGTTTTCTTTCCTTTCGCGTTAGTCAACATTTGCAACAGCATTGCCGAACTTTCGTCATCTAATGCTGTGGAGGGTTCATCCATAATTAAAATAGAGGCATTACGCAAATAAGCACGCGCCAACGATATTTTCTGGCGAAAACTAGCACTCAAAGAACGTTCACTAAAATTTTGTATGCGCGTATCAAAACCATTGGGCAACGTCAGCACATCTTTCAATAAATTAGCCTCTTTGGCAGCTTGAATGATTTGTTCATCGGTCGCTGTGGGTTCTGACAATCTTAAATTTTGCGCAATAGTACCATAAAATAATTCCACTTTTTGCGGCACATAAGCGATTTGTGTACGCAACAACGAAACATCATATTGCTGTATATCCTGTCCATCCAACAAAATATGGCCGATTTGTGGCGTATACATTCCTAAAATTAATTTCAGAACCGTACTTTTTCCTGCGGAGCTTGTTCCAATTAATGCGAGCATTTGACCGGGTTTGAGCACAAAACTCACTCCCGACAGCGTCGTCATAGTCGCGCCCGGATAACGAAAATTCACCTGAGAAAAAACAATGTCGCCCGCTAAACGCAGCGGCATATTTTTATGTTCTCTGCCAATATCTTGTTCGCGTTGAAATTGCATCAGATTATTAATTTGTGTAATGCTTCGCTTAAGTTGCGTTAACTTTGTGATTTGCACGCCGATAGCTTTAAACGGTGTTAAGATACGCCAAATAATAAACATGACGCCGATTAATGCGCCCACTTGCAAATGTTCTCCTGGTGCGTCTGATAGCATCGATATCACACCGACCGTTAACAGTGATAATCCAGCGAGCATGGTCAATACATCAAACACGGCATCGCCTGTATTGTTAATCAGCGCCAATCTTTGACTTAACACACCCGCTTGATTATTTAAGCGCGCATAACGTTCGCGCCATTTTTTTCGCATATCTGCAAATTGCAACGAGTGCATATGTTGTAACGTTTCTACCAAAAATTCGTCGCGACGCACTTTAATCGAGGAACCTTCTTGAATTTTTTTTTGCATAATATTCCAGAGAATGTACGATGCTAAAGCAAAAATAACGGCATATATCAAGGGAACCAATATCAACCAACCTCCGATAACCCAAATGGTCACAAAATAAATAAATAAAAATGGCAACTCAATCAGCGTTCCCAATAAGGGGCTACTAAAAAATTCTCGCACACTTTGAAAATCATTTAAGCGCGCAATATGCATACCGGTCGTTGCAGATTCTGCGTAGCTAGAAGGTAATTTTAAAATTTGAGCAAAGATGGCGTCACCCACACGACGTTGCACAAAACTCGCTAAATGCGCCAGTATTCGCGCACGTGCCATCATCACAACGGTCAATGCCGCCATGGCCATGAGAATACCGATAAAAAATAAAACCAGCATTTGAATGGAACCGGTCGTCACCACTTTGTCATACACATTGATAACAAAAAAGGGCGAAGCCAGCATCAAAAGAGTTTGTACCGCTGTTAAAAATCCAACGAAATAAAGCGATTTAATTTTTGGTGCTATTGCATTTCTAAACCACTGCTTGGGATTTTCAGCTTCTTTTACTTTATCGAATCTTCTAAAAACAATAATAATCCCTGTTTCATCAACAGGTTTTAGTCGAACAGTCACGTCTGATTGTTCTTGCGCGCTGTCGTAAAGCACAATACCTTCAGCGTCTGCTTTTAATAATACTTTGGGCGAACCTTCTTCTGGAATAAAAAGACAGGGCAATAATCGCGTGTCTACGGTTTTGAGATGCATTTTCGCCGCTTTGGATTCGAATCCCAGATTGTGTAGCGCAGCACACAAATCTTTGACAAAGATAATAGGCGTAAAATGCGGTAAGCTTTCGTACAATGTGCGAGGACTGCCACGCCAAAATAACGCTTTTAATAACGGCTCTAAACAACGTCTTAATAACGCTGGATCAACGGATTTGATGCGCATGGTTTTATTGAGCATTCTGTTGCACCTGTACCAATCGACCTTCCTTCAATTCATACACAATAGCGGCCAGAGATAACATGGAGGAACGGTGTGAAACAATAATCACCGTTGAAATTTTAGCGAGCAAGCTCATTAAATTTCGCAAACGTAAATCGCTGATCGGATCTAAATTCATATTAGTTTCATCGAACAAAACAATGCGAGGTTCGTGCACTAAGGTTCGTATGATGACAATATTTCGTATCATGCCACGCGAAAAACTATCTGATGCACGATCGCCGACCAACGTATCAAAACCATTAGGTAATCTCGAAATCGTTTCATTAAGGCCTAATAAATCTGCCAAACGACGCGCGATCGGTATCAGACTTTCTTCAAACGCGGACAGATTATCCATGATAGTCCCGCGAAATAATTCACCTGATTGGTGTAAATAGGCAATTTTGTGCCGCAAATCCTCAGGACGATATTGACTGACATCACGACCATCAATGAAATATTGACCCAAAGTGGGTTGCAACATCAGCGCCAAAATATTCAGTAAAGTTGTTTTACCTGTTTGTTCTTTTCCGGTAATACCGATGATCTGATGCGCAGATATGGTTAAATTTAAATTATTTAAAATCCATTTTTCATCGGCAGAATGACGAAAACAAATTTCTTTTAATGCAATGTCACCCGTCATCTCGCCAAAAACGGCTGTTGTCGTCTTTTCATCGGTCGGTGCACGCATCAATTCTTCCAATGCTTCTTGCACGATATTAATCGTGTGCCAACGACTCAGTACACCCAGCCCCTTATTCATCGGCTGAATGATACGTCCTGCAAGCAAACTACACGCGGTTAAACCACCCAAGGTCATTTCACCGTGAATCACATAAATCGCACCAAAGACAACAATTAAGGCAACGACGAGTTGACTCGCAACCAGTTTAATCGTGGCTAAATCAGTGGATTCGATAGTCGAATCATAATTCACCTGAATACCACTGGTTTGTAATTTTTCATAACGACGCAGTAATAAATTTTCCATGCCCATGGATTTTACGGTATGAATATTTTCAATCACCTCCATTAAAAAATTATTTTCACGGGCGTCATGATTAAATTTTTTGTGTAGATTTTTTTTCGTCGAGTCGTAATAAAAATAAGTGCAATACACCAAACAGGCCATCACAAATAAAGGCGCCAGTACCAATAAACCGCCGATATAAGCAACGACCAATAAAAATATGACCACAAAGGGGACGTCAAAAAGTGTCGTCAATAACTGATAATTATAAAATCCTTTTATCTGATCCAATAAATTGATCTGTTGTAATCGCAAACCAGCACCCATTTTTTGATACTCGTGCAATGGGATATTAATTAATTTATCGAACGCATCTTTGCCCAACTGGTATTCGTATTTTGTGTCACTCCAAATGTTGACGGAAGCACGCAATATCCGCAAAAACATTTCAATGAGCAAAATAACGATGACACCGGCGAACAATAAAAACATGGTGGAAAAAGAACGATTCGGAATAATGCGATCATACACTTGCATTAAAGCCAGCGGAAACGCCAGTGAGACAATACTGACAAAAAATGTGGCGAGCATGGTGTTGATTCGATCGCTGGAATCGCTGGCATCCGCTAATTGTCTCAACCACTGAATTTTTTTTAAGCGCTGCTTGAGCGTCAACTTTGGCGTTGCACCCTTTGCATTGTTATTACTTTTATTGACGTCAGCAAAGTTATTCATTTTTTTGAACGCAATATATAGTGTAACTCCCTTAAAAATAGCTTATCACAGTGGGCGTGGGAGTGTGAGTGGGGGTAATACGTACGTTCCTGAATTCGCACAATAAGGTATTTTAATTTGACGGCGTTTGGCATCTCTTAGATAATGCACGTATTGTTACTCGATTGAATTTGGAAACGTTGAATGCGAACTGTACAGCACTATTGGGAACCATCACCGTACGAGGCATCAGGTCACAGCGCAGTGACTCTTGACCCAGGTGGCAGGAATCTATTTGTCGCTTTTTGGGCTATTTTGCCAGATAAAACTGAAGGCGCTGCTTGCGCTGCTTATTTTAATAAGGATTTTGGCACGGATTGCCGTGTCATCGGATTGCGCAAGATGATGCATTCTTATTTTCAACAAAACCCCAATGATCTGCCATCTGGCATTGGTATTTATTTAACGTTAATTACAGCGCTGAAAGAAGAAACAACAGTCGATAAAGTAAGAAAGCGTTTATTAAATTGGAAAAAGGAAGATCGTTTTGCTGCTATTACCCCAAAAGAAATGTCCCAGCATGAGAAGAATCAAGTTGAGATTTTTTGTCAATTCATAAGTGATTACATAAACACCACTAAAGCACTTGTTGATTTATTGCGCGACTCATTGACTGAAGGCAAACCAACAGAATCTGTTGAGATTCCTGATTTAAATGTCCCTGCAATGATTACTGAATTAGATAAGTTTGAGGCAAACGCTCCTAATATGCGATGGGCTGCAAAAGTAGGATCAGAAACAGATTGTAATTTATCTGCTCCTCATTGGAATCGTGTGAATTTTGTTGCGCAATTGCCTTTTTCTAGTTTTTTTCCCGGAATCCAAGGATATAAAAAAGGAATAATTCGACACAATTGCAGCAGTTTCAACCTTGCATTGCTTCAAAAAGGTGGCATTGATCTTCGCTTGGAAGGTTTCGTAGAAAACCCCGCCGAACGATTAGCTGAAATAATTAAACAAAGAGAAGATTCTGTTGCATCAAGAGCAGCAAAATTGAAAAAAATCACTTTAATTAGATGGTTACCTGCATTCTCAATGGCGCATCATTGCGGAGCAACACCCTGTGAATTAAATATGATGTGTAAATATGCTAGAAATCACGGATTAAATTCGGTTTTTATGTGTAATTAATATAATCCACTTCATGGAATGTGATGACTGATCCATCCGTCATGTTAACTGTACCGGCAGCGCTGACGGTGTTAAAAGTTAATTTCTTTGCAACTGTGTCGATGCTATAACCGGTAGCGCTCGTGACTGTCCAATTCGTGCCGTAAACACCTGCACTGGTCAACTTGACGCTGTCACTACCTGCGCCGGGGTTATCACCACCGGTTGCACCCCAGAAAGTAACTTGTGTATGTTGTCCGTAGGTAACCATCAACACGTCATTACCTACACCACCGTAGGCTGTATCGTTTAGGCCATTGGTAGCGGCGTGGAATGTATCGTCTCCCAAGCCACCATGCATATTAATGGTGCCTGTCGTACCGCTCGAATCGAACCACATATCATCATTACCATCGCCACCATGCGCTACTTTAGTTCCTGTCGAACCGCCGCCACCAGCGCCATCTCCCATATAAATCGTATCGATGCCGCTGCTGCCAAAAATCGTATCATTACCACCACCACCCTTGATGGTACCGCCACCTGTGCCAGCATTAATCGTATCTGCACCACTACTACCCGTAATGTTGGTAGTGACACCATCTTGCGCGTACAAAGTGCCGGCCGCAGTCATGGTTACTGCACCTGTTCCGCCAATTTGTACGTGATTAGCCGCAGTAACAACTGCGCTATCATCTAATGAGAGTGCATTGGTACCGTTATTTAAAGTAAGTGTGTGTAAACTATTATTTAAATCAGCGTTACCGACAAAGGCATCGCTTAAAGAAACCGTATTGGTAGCACCGTTAAATTGAATGGCATCAATACCGGTTTTATTGGCTAATTGCGCAGTCGTGATAGTTGCAGCATTGGAGAACACTAATGTATCGTTGCCGGCACCCATGCTTAATACATCGCCAGCTAAAAAGTTGGCACTGGTAGTAGTCACTGTATCGTTACCTGTTCCACCATTGACGGTATCTGCAGCCGAGCTCAACGTAACATTGGTGTTAACACCCGCTGCATCATAAACCGTTTCACCTGCTGCTAAAGTCACCATACCTGTACCACCAATCACAACGTGATTAGCAGCGGTTACAACAGCACTGTCATTTAATGAAACGGTATTTGTGCCATTGTTTAAGGTGAGTGTGTGTAAACCACCATTTAAATCAGCAGCACCTACAAAGGCATCGCTTAAGGTAACTGTATTGCCAGTTGCGTTAAATTGAATGGCATCGATACCGGTTTTACTTGCTAATTGTGCGGTGGTAATCGTTGCGGCATCTGAGAATACTAAAGTATCGTTGCCGGCACCCATGCTTAATACATCAGTTGCTAAAAAGTTGGCATTGGCAGTAGTCACTGTATCGTTACCCGTTCCGCCATTAATGGTATCTGCAGCTGAGCTCAACGTAACATTGGTGTTAACACCATTTGCTTCATAGATTGTTGCACCCGCACTTAACGTTACCATTCCAGTTCCGCCAAGCATCACGTGATTAGCAGCGGTCACAACAGCGTTTGCATTTAATGAAACGGTATTGGCGCCGTTGTTGATGGTGAGTACGTGTAAACCACCATTTAAATCAGCAGCACCTACAAAGGCATCGCTTAATGCAACGGTATTACCGGTTACATTAAATTGCATAGCATCAATACCGGTTTTACTTACTAATTGAGCGGTGGTAATTGTTGCGGCATCGGCGAATGCAATCGTATCACTACCGGCACCCAACGCTAATACATCGCCGACCACAAAAGCGCTGTTATTAAAGACAACGGTATCCGCACCACTACTACCGGTGATACTGACTGTAGCGCTTGTATCATACACAGTACCTGCAGCACTTAATGTGACTGCGCCAGTACCACCAATAACAACGTGATTAGCCGCGGAGACAGCACTCACATCGAGCCCAGTAACCGTAAAAGTTTGGTTATTGAGAGTAACCGTACTATTTGCAGCGGAACTCACGAATGCATCATTCAGTGTAACGGTATTACCAGCTGTACCCAGTTTCAATACTTCAATACCGGTGACACCCGCTAATTTACCACCGGAAGCGCTGCTCAATGCCGCTACAGTACCCGTGAGAGACAACGTATCATTACCAAAACCAGTACCACCCATCGTGAAAGTATCTGTTGAAATCAGATTGCCGTAGGTCATGTTGATGGTATCGTCACCCGTACCCAGTGTGCCGATGATTGTATTATTGCCGGTAGTAACAGTAAGGTTCGTCGCAACACCTGCTCCTGTGTATACCGTATTATTAACAGCGGCTGTTAAAGTAACCGCACCCGTACCACCAATCACGACGTGATTCGCTGCAGTCACAACAGCGCTGGTATTCAAAGAAGTAATCGTATTGGCGCCGTTATTGATCGTGACTGTACTATTTGCAGCAGAAGCTACGAATGCATCATTCAATGTCACGGTATTGCCGGTTGTACCCAGTTGCAACACTTCAATACCAGTCACACCCGCTAACTTACCGCCGCTAAGAGAAGACAGTGCTGCTACCGTACCTGTGAGAGCCAGCGTATCATTACCAAAACCAGTACTGCCCATGGTAAAAGTATCTGTTGAAATCAGATTGCCGTAGGTCATGTTGATGGTATCGTCACCCGTACCCAGTGTGCCGATGATCGTATTATTGCCGGTAGTAACAGTAAGATTCGTCGCAACACCTGCTCCTGTGTATACCGTATTATTAACAGCTGCCGCTAAAGTAACCGCACCCGTACCGCCAATCACGACGTGATTCGCCGCAGTGACAACAGCGCTGGTATTCAATGAGGTAATCGTATTGGTGCCATTATTGAGAGTGAGTGTATGGAAACCTCCCAGCAAATCGGCAGCACCCACAAAAGCATCACTTAATACAGCTGTATTACCCGTTGCATTAAATTGTATAATATCAAGACCTGTTTTATTGGCTAATTTTGCAGTGGTAATGGTTGCTGCATCAGTGAAGACTAAAATATCAATACCTGCACCAGCACTGATGGTATCCGCAGCAGCAAAGTTAGCGTTTGCTGTGTTAAAAGTATCTGCTTCAGCGCCACCCGTAAAATTATCTGTACCGCTGGTTAATGTGAAAACAGGATTGACAGTAACGGTTGTGTCGTAATTTGCAGAAATTCCACCGGAACCATCCGCTAATACAAATCTGACCGTGCGATTTCCCATGGTCGGGTTGCTGATATTCGTATCTTGATACGTAATATTGCTGATTAATGCGGCAGTGGCGGTTGGTGTAGCACTTGCATTTAATGTAATGACTAAATTGGCACCCGCTGAACCGCCAGTAAATGTTCCAATCGTGACGCCACCATATTGAACATTCGATCCGGATATTCCGATTTGTCCTGCACCTGAGCCTTGATTGCGAATTGCTAATGCATCTTCACCGGAAACTTTACCCACTGGAATAGAAACCGTTAAAGTACCTGTGTTGAAATTCGTATTATCAGGATCAGTAACGGTATCCAATGTTCCTTGATCAATAACCGCTGCGGCAACACCGATGTTAACACCCAATGCATCACCCGCTAAATTAGCAATAACAGGCGCTTGATTGACTGCTGCACCCAATACAAAATTAGCCAACGACAAATTAGTTGCCGTAAAATTAGCCAATTTAATCGACCAGTCGGCAACAGTATCACCACCATAATCAATGCTTACAATGGTATCAGCGCCGCTTTGCGTCCAAATGAGTTGGTTCGTCATACCACTCACAAAAGTATCATGCGTTGAGATCACATTGTAATGCGTGGGAACTAGTCCAGAAATATCAATCTTATCGCCTTCGCCTGCGTTATAAGTTCCAGAACCCGTATTGAAATCAGTGATAACAGAACGTGCTGACGCATCACCGGAAGAATAAGAATTATTGGTCCATGTAAAAGTATCAGCACCTGTACCGCCCGTTAATGTGTCCGCTGCAAAGGTTGTGCCAGAAAGAGCGACACCGTATTTGTTCGATAAATACTGATCGATGCTGGTAATTTGACTTGCTGTTAGTGCAGTGCGATAAACTAAAACTTCAGCAATATCACCACTCCAATATTCGCTGTTAAATGTTCTACCGAGGGTATTGCTACCAGTGCTCGCATTCAGTGCAGTACTAGAATCCGTCGTTGCAGTGCCTGCATTAATCGCCATACTACGACCCACTGCGTTGTTGTAGTTAGCGCTGACAACATAGTTTGTAGCGGTTAAAAAGCTGTTAGTAGGAGTATTAATGTCATCTCCCCACCAGTAATTTTCAAGTGATCCAGGATTAACACCTGAAGAGGTACGCAGTGCGTCTACTTGGTCACCGGTGCCGTAATTACCCGCACCGACGATACCATAATTACCCATAGCGCCTGATACTCTGACCACTGCGAAAATACCATAACTTGCTGTGCCCGACGCGATAGTACCATTGGGCAATGTGTAATAATCGGATTGCGCAGCGGTGAAAGTCATCGCGGTACGGCCATCAATACTGGAACTGGCATCAACTGTAGCTGCTGTGACTGCTGTTGCATTGTTACCTAAACCGGATTTATCGTGCCAAGTTGAAATAGCACCACTCGCGAGAGTTCCATTGGCATTAATATCCGACGCATCTAACCATAATTGCATACCGCCGAATGAAGCATTATTAAATGCCTGACCACCCGCATAAATCACATCATTACCAGAACCGCCTATCAAAGTCTCACCACCACCATATCCACCGACAATCGTAGCGTTGTTTACACCATTTGCAACTGAGACTGTACCAGCTCCAGTTAACGTAACCGTTCCAGTACCACCAATCACCACTTTGTTTGCTGAGGTAAGATTGCTGATATCTAAATGAACGGCGTTAGCTGCATTATTAATTTGGACAGAATGACTATCAGAAGCGCCAACAAAAGTATCACTCAATGCAATCGTATTCGTTGCACCATTCAGTTGAATCACATCAATACCTGTTTTATTTGCAAATTGACCCTGCGTCACAGTCGCGCTATCAGTAAAGATTAATGTGTCTGAACCACCGTTGCCGCTGAGCGCATCAGTAGCAAAAAAGTTAGCTGATGTGGTTGTAAACGTATCCGCTAAATTCTCTCCAAAAAAAGTATCTGTGCCGCTGCTGGTCAGTGTGAAACTGTGGGATTGAGCAAAACCGTTAACAATAAAATCAGTCGTGTGTAAATTCGTTGCGGTAAAGTTCGCTAATTTGATCGACCAGTCAGCGACGTTATCACCACCGTAGTCAATGCTGACAATAGTGTCGGCACCACTTTGCGCCCAAATGAGTTGATTGGTTAAAGCGCCAAAACCAGACAGTCCAAGTGCGGTATAATTTCCACTAATTAATCCACTGATGTCGATTTTGTCGCCTTGACTTGCATTATAAGATCCAGAACCCGTATCAAAATCAGTAATAACAGAACGCGCTGACGCATCACCGGAAGAATAAGACGCATTGGTCCACACAAAAGTATTCGCACCTAAACCGCCAGTTAATGTATCGGCTGCAAAGCTCGTGCCGGCAATGGGAATGCCGTATTTATCAGCCAGGTATTGATTAATCGTGGTTTGTTCACTGGCGGTGACGCTGCGATTAAACAACAACACTTCGGAGATATTACCGCCCAAATAAACGCTACCACCAATAGGTGTGAAACCGATACGCACAGGAGAACTATCCATGAGAGTACTACTTCCGACGGTAGTACCAACGTTGCTGCCATTATCGTACAAGTTATAGGTAGCTCCAGTGCGTGAACCAGCCATGATATTGGGCACGCTATCACTAAATCCGGTAGACAGAATTCTACTGCCGATGCTATCGAGCACAAATGAATTGGCATTACCAAAATAACGACTCAAATCAAAACCACCCGCATAACTTTTATCGATTAAGCGTTCCCAATTCGAACCCCCTGGAAGATCTTGGTAAACCACATAGGCTGTGAAATCTCCAAAAGCGGTGGTGATCGGTGTTTGCAATCCTTCATTACTGCCATTGAAATTAATAGTGAAATGTCCGTCAATTCCGGTTGCTGATAAAGTAGGAACGGCAGGCGCTGTACCTATCGTTGCATCATTGGTTCCAACCGCTGATAAATCTTTCCATGTGTTAATGCTAGCGCCATTACCGTACAAACCACCGTTTCCAGCAATATTGCTGGCGTCTAACCACAATACGCTGCCAGAGACACTGCTGTTTGTAAACGCTGTACTACCCGCATAAATCACATCATTACCAGCACCACCGATCAACGTATCGCCACCACCATATCCACCGATTAATGTGGCGTTTCCAGCACCGGCAGTCAGTGTATCGGCACCCGTACCACCAATCATTTTAACTGTCGATGAGCCCGTAGCTGTAATGTGTGTGTTCACACCATCTTTGCTCGTGATTGTGCCCCCTGCTGTTAATGTCACTGCTCCCGTACCGCCAATGACAACTGGGTGCGCTGAAGTGACATTGCTGATATCCAAACTAACGGCGTTAGTCGAATTGGCAATGGTAATGGAATGACTATCGGAAGCATTAACAAAAGCATCACTCAACGCAACAGTATTACTAGCGCCATTTAATTGAATAATATCAATAGCTGTTTTATTAGCAAATTCATCCGATGTAACGGTTGCGTTATCGGTAAAGACTAACGTATCAGTGAGTGGGCCGCCGGAAATGGTATCCGCAGCAGAAAAGTTAGCGGAGGTTGTGTTAAAAGTATCTACATCAAAAGCACTTCCGACAAAATTATCGGTGCCACTGGTGAGCGTGTAAATAGGATTAATGTTAGCATTGACGTCATAATTTGTGGAAACCGCACCAGAACCATCGGATAATGTAAATCTGATAGTGAAAGATCCAATAGTTGGATTATGCACATTCACGTCTTGATAAGTAATATTATCAATAAGAGCAGAGGTTGCGGCCATTGTTGAGTTGGCATTTAAAGTCACTACCAAATCAGCACCGCCTGAGCCACCGGTGAAAGTACCAATGGTTGTACCTCCATACTGAACATTCGATCCAGATATACCAATTTGACCAGCACCTGAACCTTGATTCCTAATGGACAAAACATCTTCACCGGGTAATGCGCCCTCTGGAATCGTAACCCTTAACACACCATTGTTGAAATTAGCATTATCAGAATCAGTAACAGTAGCGGCAGTGCCTTGATCAACAACAGCCGCAGCAACACCGACGTTAAAACTCAATGTATCGCCAGCTAAATTCGAAATAACGGGCGGCGTTACATCATTAACTACTACTGAACCCAATATAAAATCATTGATCGACAAATTGGTTGCTGTAAAATTAGCCAATTTAATCGACCAATCGGCAACATTATCACCGCCGTAGTCAAGGCTCACAATAGTATCAGCACCACTTTGCGTCCAAATGAGTTGATTCTTCAGACCGTTCACAAAAACATCATGTGTTTTAGTCACATTGTAATACGTACTAACAAGTCCAGAAATATCAATCTTGTCACCTTCGTTTGCGTTATAACTTCCAGAACCCGTGTTGAAATCAGTAATAACAGAACGCGCTGAGGCATCGCCGGAAGAATAAGAATTATTAGTCCAGGTGAATGTATCAGCACCTGTACCGCCCGTTAATGTGTCCGCTGCAAAGGTTGTGCCAGCAAGAGCGACACCGTACTTGTTAGATAAGTACTCATTGACGCTCGTAATTTGAGTTGCTGTCAATGCGGAGCGATAAACTAAAACTTCGGCAATGTCACCACTAAAAAATAAACCTCCAAAGACTCTTTCTGTTACTCCGATGGTATTGCTACCGGTACCCGCATTCAGTCCAGTGTCACTGTTCGTTGTTGCAGTGCCTCCATCAATCGCCATACTGCGACCTACTGCATTGTTGTAGTTAGCGCTTACAACATAATTGGTGGCGGTAAGAAGACTGTTAGTGGGAGTGTTTATGTTATTTCCCCACCAATAATTTAAAAGTGATCCAGGATTGGTGACTGCGTCTGTACGCAACGCAACGACTTGATCATTGCCACTATAATTACCCGCACCGAGGATGCCTTCGTTACCCACAGTACCCGATACTCTGAACACCGCAAAAATACCGTAACTCGATGTACCCGACGCAATGGTACCATCAGGCAATGTATAGTAATCGTGTTGTGCAGCATTGAAAGTCATCGCGGCGCGACCATCAATACTAGAACTTGCATCAACGGTCGCTGCAGTAACCGCAGTTGCATTGTTACCCAAACCTGATTTATCAGTCCAAGTCGAAATAGCACCACTGGCGAGTGTTCCATTGGCATTAATATCTGAAGCATCTAACCATAATTGCATATTGCCAAATGAAGCATTCGTAAATGCCGTACTACCCGCATAAATCACATCGTTACCAGCACCGCCTAGCAGCGTATCACCACCACCATATCCGCCGATTAACGTAGCGTTTCCAGCACCGGCAGTCAGTGTATCTACACCCGTACCACCAATCATTTTAACTGCCGATGAACCCGTAGCGGTAATGTGTGTGTTCACGCCATCTTTGCTCGTGATTGTGCCCCCTGCTGTTAATGTCACGGCTCCCGTACCGCTAATGACAACGGCATTCGCTGAATTAACATTGCTAAGATCTAAACTAACGGCGTTAGTCGAATTGGCAATGGTAACGGATTGACTATCAGAAGCGGCGACAAAGGCATTGCTTAACGCAACGGTATTGCTAGCGCTATTGAGTTGAATGACATCAATACCTGTTTTATTGGCAAATTCACCCGAGGAAACGGTTGCGTTATCCGTAAAGATTAAGGTGTCTGAACCACCATTACCCGTGAGAATATCAGCAGTAGAAAAATTAGCGGATGTGGTTGTAAACGTATCTGCTAAACTGCCTCCAACAAAGCTATCTGTGCCACTCGTCAGTGTGAAGCTATCGGATTGAGGGGTGACATTAACAACAATGTCATTATTGTAAGACGTACCACCATCGCCATCATTAACCGTTAAACGTAAGGTGCGAGCAGCGGCAGAATTGTCCGATGTATCTTGATAGGTTAATGCATTAATTAATGCATTAACTGCAGCGACAGTCGCATTGACTGTATTTAAAGAAATAACCAAGTTAGCGCCGTTTGCACCATTGGTTGTAATCGTACCGATCGCGTTACCTTGATAACTGACTGCGGTTCCTGAAACACCAATTTGACCTGCACCTGAACCTTGATTGAGTACACTCAATTGATCTTCAGCGCCACCGCCTGCAGTATAAACAATAGTTACGTTACCGCCATTAAAATTAGTGCGTTCAATACTCGTGAGCGTAGTGCTGCCAGCAATCACGTGCGACGCAGCATTGATCGTATCTTCCAAGAAAGTGTCTGATGTTGGAGCACCACTAACTACTGGCGCAAAATCTGGAGCGATAAAGTCAGACGCTTTTAAATTCGTTGCGGTAAAGTTCGATAATTTAATCGACCAGTCAGCAACATTATCACCGTTATAATCAATACTGACGATCGTATCAGCGCCACTTTGCGCCCAAATCAGTTGATTTTTTACACCAGCAAAACTGGTCAATCCAAGTCCGTTATAAGATCCCGTGATTAATCCGCTGATATCAATCTTGTCTCCTTCGTTTGCATTATAACTTCCAGAACCCGTATCGAAATCAGTAATAACAGAACGCGCTGACGCATCACCTGAAGAATGAGAAGCGTTAGTCCAGACAAAAGTATCGGCGCCCAAACCGCCCGTCATTGTATCGGCAGATAACGCAACACCACTGATCGAGAGACCGTATTTATTTGCTAAATATCCGTAAATCGTGTCGCGTTGACCGGAAGTAATGTTGGAATTTAAAACCAGTACTTCAGCAACATCGCCTTGGAAAAAGTTTATGTTTGTTTGCAGTGATCCAATAGCGATATTGCTTGGAGAGGTGAGTGCTTGCGTGCCAGCGCTGGATGAAGACACGGTAGTACCATTATCAACGCCGATGGTAATTGTACCTGTGGCTTGAGTGCGTTGAAATACATCAATATGACCAATGCTATTGTTAAGACCAGAAACGGACGAGGTGACCGTCGTATCTGGATTACCCGTACCCCCCATCACCGCACCGCTAGAACTAAAGGATGTACCAAAATCATTTTGAATACCAGCCACTTCCGCATCGACAAGACCTGCACCAACGAACCAATTAGCGCTACCAAGACCTGCGGTAGCAGTTTTGAATACGGATACGATAGTAAAGTCGTTGCCGATAATATTTGAAAAATCCATGTTGCTAAAGCCATTAAAGCTGAGCGCTCCACGATCATTGATACCAGTGACGTCATAGGTGGGCGAATTAATAACTGCAGTGGCATTCGTAACACCACCAACAAGATTCACCCAGGTTCCAACAGAAGCGCCATTGGCCACACTGGTTCCATTGTTGCTAACGTTGCTTGCATCAAGCCACACTTGCAAAGATGAAACAGTCGACGCAGTGAAAGATTTACCACCCGCATAAATCACATCGTTACCCCCACTGCCTACCAACGTAGCGCCACCTGAATATCCAGCCACCAACGTTTCGTTAACAGAAACGGTTGTGTCGTAATTAGCCGACGCTTCATTGGTGCCGCTCGTATATACAAATCTAACTGTTCTGTTTGCTTGCACTGGATTGACTGCGTTCGTATCTTGATAAGTAATATTGCTGGTTAAAGCGGAAGCGGCGGCTGCGGTCGCGTTACTATTTAACGTAACGACTAAATTGGCACCGGATGATCCGCCTGTGAAAGTACCAATGGTAGTACCACCATAAGTCACATTCGATCCGGATACACCAATTTGTCCTGCACCGTTTCCTTGATTTTGAATACTTAAAACATCTTCAGTAGAAGTCGAACCGGCTGCAAAAGAAACGGTTAATTTAGCGGTATTAAAACTATTGTCAGGATCAGCGATAACAGCGGCAACACCTTGATCAATGACTAAAGCGGTGCTGGTGCCGGCAAGCGTGTTAGTGTAAGTCAATAGATCACCGGTTAGATTGGCAATGGTCGGTGGATCAGAAACTAAAGCGACGTGAACGGTTGTGTCGTAATTAGTACTGGTTTCTCCTGTTGCACTCACAAGTGAGAATCTGACGGTGCGATCTGCTGTTGATGGTGTATCACTCGTATCTTGGTAAGTAATATTATTGATTAAAGCAGAAGTCGCAGTTGCGCTTGCATTGGCATTAAAGGTGATAACTAAGTTAGCCCCCGATGTGCCACCTGCAAAAGTACCGATTGTTACACCAGCATATTGAACATTCGATCCAGATATTCCAATTTGTCCGGCACCCGATCCTTGATTGCGAATGCCTAAAATATCTTCTGCCGATGCATTACCCGTTGGAATAGAAACGGTTAAAGTACCCGTATTAAAATTAGCATTGTCAGAATCTGTCACCGTTGCCAATGTGTTTTGATCGATAATCGCAGCGGCGGTTTTTTCTGAGAAGGTAAATGCATCGCCGGCTAAATTCGCAATCGTTGGTGGATCAGAAACAAGTGCGACATGAACGGTTGTGTCGTAATTACTACTCGTCTCACCCGTTGCACTCACAAGCGAGAATCTGACGGTGCGATCTGCGGTTGACGGTGTGTCACTCGTATCTTGATACGTAATATTATTAATTAATGCAGATGTTGCAGCAGTGGTTGCATTGGCATTAAAGGTGATAACCAAATTAGCGCCCGATGTACCACCCGCAAAAGTACCAATCGTTGTACCAGCATATTGAACATTAGAACCTGAGATTCCAATTTGTCCGGCACCAGAACCTTGATTGCGAATGCCTAAAATATCTTCGGCCGATGCATTACCAACAGGAATAGAAACCGTTAATGTGCCGGTATTAAAATTGGCGTTATCAACATCTGTTACGGTGGCC